>Ga0118677_10009487_pt1 | contig 15183 bp, 17 predicted proteins | sample AliMusrvi5mmetaG_FD_86154 | JGI IMG/M metagenome (GOLD analysis project Ga0118677, IMG submission 86154)
CTATGACTTCGTGGTGCTGGATTGTCCTCCGAATCTCGGGATGCTGACCTGGAACGCCCTCAATGCAGCGGATGAGATCATTGTGCCCGTGGAGCCCTCTTTTTTCTCGCTGCACGGTCTCGCTAAGATCTCGGAGACGCTTCAGATCGTGAACCGGAGCCGTGAGACGCCGCTTGGGGTTCACGCGCTTCTGACGCTTTTTAACTCTCAGGTGAGCTTCTCTCATGAGATCTATGAGGAAGTCCATGCGCACTTCAAGGACCGGCTCTTCACGACGATCATTCACGAACATGTCAGTCTCAAGGAGGCGGCGGCGGCGGGGCAGAGCATTGTGCAATACGGACCCCAATCGCAGGCCTTCCAGGATTATCTCAACCTCGCGGTGGAATATCTGGAGCGGGACTGGAACCGGAAACTTCCGGAGAAAGAACTGGGTTGGGATCAGGTTTATCAAAACCACTTTGGGCCGCGTCAGGTCTCGGACGGGATACTCTTCCAGTTCGTCAGCAAAACGGCGTCCTCCGTGGAGATCGCCGGAGATTTTAATCACTGGGTCGCGGAACCTCTTTTGCGGCGCAATCAGGACGGACTTTGGCAAAGGGTCATCCCCGTGGAGCCTAAAATGTTCCGCTACAAGTTTATCGTGGACGGGGAGTGGCAGGTCGATCCCAGTCAGCCGTTGCAAAAAGAAAATGCGTATGGCGGCGTTGATTCCTACGTGGAGTTAGCCTGATGAGCGAGGATGCGAAAAAACTGGTGCGGGGGCTGAAAGACATTTCGCCGCTTTTTGGCGCACCTCCAGAGGAAGTTCCTGTTCGCCGGTCTCCGGAGGTCCAGGTCTTAGCGGTTTCAAGCCCGGATTGCGAAGGGGATTCCCTCTTTCTCAACACTTTCTTTGCTTCCCAGATCGCTCTTCCCGAAAAGCCTTGTTCACTCGTGAGCGTTTTGTCGCGCCATTCCAAGGGCGTGCCCCGGGTGGAAGCCAGCGCTCCGGAACGGTTCGGGGATCACCTCCGGCGTTGCGCTCTTTACTGGGATGAGCTTCGCGATCTGATCGAGACGTCTTCCGGGGACAGATCCGGAACTTTGCTTCAGAGTCGTGATATTTTTCTGGATTTTGAGTACCATCACTTGCTCCATTTTGAGCGGGCCCTTTGTTTGCTGGACAAGTGGGTTTTACTTCTGAAACCGGACGCTGAATCACTGACGGAAGGCTATAAAATGATGAAGGTCGGGCATGCGCTCAACCCGCAGCTTGAGTTCTATGTCGCCGTGGCCGGGAAGGCGGAAGAGGTGAAGGGGGGAATGCTCATCGGCCGGTTCTCGGATTTTGTTCTCAAACAGTTAGATGTCTCCTTGGGATGGCTGGGATGGCTCGACTTGGCGGATCCCGAGCACCATTTTTCTTCGGCGCTGCACGTGGAGTCTTTGAGCTTCCGCCCCTGGGATCCGAAACCCAGTCTGCAAAAATTCGTGCTGGCGCAGTGGGTCGAGTCTCTGGAAAAAAAATCTTGTCCCGGTGTTTTTCAGGAGGCTTGCTCATGATCGCGGCCCCGGAGCGTGTCTTTCGCCAGGAGATCTTCCTCTCGATCCGATCTTCGATCCAGGAGCTTCACGCGGACAAGGTGATCCTGGAAGACGTGAACGGCGCACCGTTCCTCTTTAAAAGCAAAGACGCGCAGATCTGGGCAAGGATCTTCTACCGGTCCATGCGTGATTACTCCGTTGAGGAATTGCAAGAGGAGATCCGCAAACTGTGGGTGTTGATGCCCAATGACGCGGTGCTTTATCTTTTTTATCCGGAACTGGATCGCCAGCAGATCCTCAAGATGAACGGAGTGAGTGACCGGTTGAGTTTTTTTGAGTATGCCGGGCCCTGTGCGACGGCCAGCGAGAAAGCCGAGATCCGGATCTGCAAGTGGATGCCTTCCTGGGTTCAGAAAACGGATCCTCTCCCGGGAGGGGAGACGCGCCTTCGGATTGCGGTCCCTTCGGACAGCTTTCTGACCGTTTCCTGCCTCACGAGAGAAGAGATCGCGGGCCTTTCGGAATTGTCGCTGGACCTGTCCCGAGGGTGAAATCCTTTTTAAGGCGGATTCGTGTATTTGTTCTTGATGGTGCCTGCCATCTCTTCTATAATCCCCCCTACTTATGACAAGCTCAATTATCCAAAATCTCGACACACTCAAAAAAGCCCAGCGTCTGGACAGTGAGATCCACAAGACCAAGGGACTTCTCGAGGAGATCCCTTCAAAAAGGGCCCAACTCAAGGCCGAACTCGAATCCGAGAAAAGCCGTCTTCATGAACTTGAGAAATCCCTCAAGGATATCCAGGTGAAGCTGAAAGACAAGGAGTTGGAACTCTCTCAAAAAGAAATGCAGATCAAGAAGCTCGACGGGCAACTCTCCCAGGTGAAAACGAATAAAGAGTACGCCGCGTTGCAGCAGGAAGTCGCCTCGCTCAAGGCCGACAACTCCCTTCTTGAGGAAGGGATCATTCACATTCTTGACGAGGTGGACGCGGCCAAGGATGAGACGCGTAAGGAAAAAGAGAAGCTTTTGCTGATCGCGAAATCTTTTCAGGGTAAAGACGATGAAATGGTCGCTCAGGAAAAAGCTTTGCAGGCCCGTCTCGGAGAGATGCAGACCCAGCGCGAAGAAGCTGTGGCTCAGTTGCCCCTCGATATCCGGGAGCTTTACAGCAGGATCTCTTTTAAAAAGGAAGGCGTTGCTCTTGCCGCTGTGAACGGAGAAAATTGTGCCGCTTGTCAGATGAATCTGCGTCCCCAACTGATCAATGAAATACGTCTCGGGGAGCAGATCATCGTTTGTGAGAATTGCTCCCGCATTCTCTACTTCGAAGTTTAGCGTTTTCCATCCCCGGATTTTTCTGATTTTCCCCTTTTGAGTGTCCCTTCTCCTAAGGTCCTTTTCCTGTCCCCTCCAGGGCATATTTGAGGCTTTTACGCCAAGGGGTTCCTCCGAGTGAAACCACCGTGATTCCACCCCTCTTTTTCGCGAATTCCCTGAAAAAAAGAATATTGACAGGGTATTAAGGTAAAGATATACTGCCGCCGATAATAAAGTGGGAAGAAGTGGGGGATAGTGGTAGCCCGGAAAGGAACGAGAATCCATGTTTTACGGTGAATTCGAACATGTGATCGATACAAAAAGCCGCGTGATGATCCCCGCCAAGTTTCGCGAGATCTTCAAGGAGCGCTATGTCGAGCGTTTTTTCATTACCCGCGGTCTGGATCAGTGTTTGTTCGTTTTTACCGAAGAGCAGTGGAAGACGGAAGAGAAGAAGTTCCGAGACATGCCTTTCACGAAGGCGGAATCCCGGACCTTTAACCGCCTTTTCTTTTCCGGCGCTTGTGAGGTGGTGTGCGACAAACAGGGGAGGATCCTCATTCCCGATTATCTGAAAAGCTACGCCGACATCAAAGGCGACGTCATGATCATCGGTGTTTCAAGCCGCATAGAAATATGGGCGAAAGAAAAGTGGCAGGGATTTTTTGATCATCATAAAGGTCATTTTGAAGAACTCGCGGAAAAATTAGTTTCGGAATAGAAAAGGAGCCATTATGGTTTATCACGCCAGGACAAAGAGTGCTGTGGATGTGTTGCGCTTCAACGGGGACCTTGACGCGCTCAGCATGATCAAAATGAAAGACCGGATGAACCGTCTGATCAACAAAAACCACAAACGTCTTCTGCTGGACCTGAAGGACACAAAACATGTGGAACTCGCGGGCGTCGGCATTCTTGTGGACCGCCTGCGCAAAGTGCGCGAACAAAAGGGGGACATCAAACTGTGCAACCTGCGCCCTGAGGTCGAGCGCACTTTCCAGATGATCGGCGTGAACGGTTTGATGGAAAGTTATTCGACGGAAGAAGAGGCGATCCTTAGTTTTGCGGCATAGTCCGGTTCTTTTACAGGAAGTTCTCGAGCATCTGGGGCTCAAACCCGGGGCGGTGGTGATGGACGGGACCCTCGGAAGCGGCGGGCATTCCGAGGCGATGCTGGAAAAGATCGGGCCCACCGGGAGGCTGATCGGTTTTGATCAGGATCCCGAGGCGATTGCGCGGTGCCGGGCGTTGTTCCAGGAAGATAAGCGGGTGACACTGGTTCACGAGAATTTCAGGAACATGGATAAAGTTTTTAAGGGACTTGGAGTGGCGGCTTTCGACGCGGTGCTTTTGGATATCGGGACTTCGTCGGAGCAGCTGGCGGATTCGAAGCGCGGTTTCAGTTTCCAAACGGAAGGGGAATTGGATATGCGGATGAACCCAGAAGTCGGACGGAAAGCGTCGGAGCTTATTGCGCAAATGTCCGAAGTCGAGCTGGCGGATCTTTTTTATCACTACGGGGAGGAGCGGCATTCAAGACGCTTCGCCCGCGTGATCGTCGAAAGACGGCGGGAGCAGCCGATACTGACGATCGAGGATCTCAACCAAACGCTCGAACTGGCCATCCCTCCCCACCTACGGTTCCAAAAGGGGAAGCGACCTTCTTGGGCGCGGCGTCATCCCTCCACCAAAGTCTTCCAGGCGCTTCGCATCGGTGTGAATGACGAGCTGGAGGCGCTAAAAGAGGGCATGACCGGGGCTTTTCAACACCTCTCCGAAAGCGGAAGGCTGGGCGTCATCAGCTTTCACTCCATGGAAGACCGGATCGTGAAGCATCAGTTCCGTGCTTGGTCCGACGAAAACAAGGGAAAATTGATTTTTCGTAAACCTATGGTTGCAAAGCGTGACGAAATATTGAATAATCCAAGATCAAGAAGTGCCAAACTTCGAATCATCGGGAAAATATCATGAAAGGCAGCGGAAAAATATTGATTCTCATCGCGATGATATCTTGCGCGATGGTATTTTATGTCCATCTCCAGGTCGCTTCCGTGCTGGTCTCGTTCGATATTCATAATAGTTCCCGTCGTCTCGCCGAAAAGGAAGAACTCCTCCGGAGATTTCAATACAAGGTCGACCAATTGAGGGCCCCCCGCCTTCTCGAAGAGAAAATGAAACGTCACGATATGGGATTGGCGCTTCCCAATAAGGTGCAGGTGGTGGAGGTGCCGCCTGTCGCCGAGGTCGTGATTCCGATAGCGCAGCATCCGAAAGTGGTGCGGACTTTTTCTTCCGAAGTTTCGAGTTTTCTTGGCCGTTGGATCCAGACGGCCCAGGCTAAGACCGATCTTTCTTCCTAAAAATGCGAGCGTTGCTTTCGCCGCGCAGGTTCTGGTTCCTCTACATTGTTTTCTTTGTTCTCTTCGGTCTCATCATCTATCAGATCGTTCAGCTGACCTGTTTTCATCAACCATCCCTTCTTAAGTTGGCGCATCGCCAGCATTACCTGACGATCGATACACCTCCGCTTCGCGGTCCCATCACGGATCGCAATGGTAATGAGTTCGTCACGAATCTCAAGATCCCGTCCATTTACGCGGTGCCGCGCTCTGTCCGGGAGGAAGACGTTGCGGACCTGAGCCGAGAGGTTGCCAGGATCCTGAAGCTTGATCCGAAATGGGTGAAGGACCGTTTGTCGCGGGATAAATCTTTTGTTTGGCTCAAGCGGCGCGTGACTTTCGACGAATCCGAAAAGATCAAGAAATTGGAAAGGCCCGAGTTGGGGATCCAGGAAGAATACAAAAGGTTTTACCCTCAGGGTTCGATGCTCGCCCACGTGCTTGGTTTTTCGACCGTGGACAATCAGGGCGTGGAAGGGCTTGAGCGTTCCATGGATACGGATCTGAAGGGCAAAGCGGGCATGCGGGTGACCCAGCGGGATGCCAAGGGGCGCGAGATCAAGGCGTTCGAGATCAAGAGCATGCCCGTGATCGACGGGAACCGGGTGGTGCTGACGATCGACCAGCATCTCCAGTATCTTACCGAGAAATCGCTCGAGGGAGCCTTTAAACAATGGAAAGCCAAGGGCGCGTGGGCGATCGTGATGGATCCGAAAACGGGGGAGATCCTGGCCATGGCGAATCAGCCCGGGTTCGATCCCAATCATTATGCCAAGGTCGGTCCTGAAGCCAAGCGCAATCGCGCCATGACGGACATGTACGAGCCGGGTTCGGTGTTCAAGATTGTGGCGGCTAGCGGCGGATTGAACGAAGGCACGGTGACTCCGGAAACCGTGATCAACTGCGAGAACGGAAAGTGGAATTACGGTATTAAAACGTTGCACGATGTCCATCCCTACGGGATGCTGCCCATGGCGGAAGTGATCGTCAAATCCAGCAATATCGGGACGGTGAAGATCGCGCTCAAAATGGGCGCCGAGAAATTCCAGCACTATGTGAAAGGTTTTGGTTTCGGGACTCAGACAGGGATCGATCTGGCGGGAGAAGCCCCGGGGTATACGCGGCCGCCTGAGCAATGGTCCAAAACCTCTCCCTATAATATCCCGATGGGACAGGAAGTCATGGTGACGGCGCTGCAGATGGTGACGGCGATGTCGGTCATCGCGAACGGGGGAAATCTTGTGAAACCCTATATTGTGTCCCGGGTCGAAGATCCCGCCGGGGTCACGATCAAAGAAAAAAAACCGGTGATCAAACGGCGGGTGATCAATCCCGAAACCGCCGCGACGATGCGGGCAATCCTTACCCAGGTGGTCGAACGAGGGACCGGGACCAAGGCCAAGATTCCGGATGTCATGGCGGGTGGCAAGACCGGTACCGCTCAGAAGATCCTTCCGGGGGGCAAGGGATATTCTCACACCGCCTTCATGTCCTCCTTTGTGGGGTTCGCGCCTTCGGATAACCCGCGCTACGCCATGGTGGTCGTTCTGGATGAAGCGCGTCCCATGTACTATGGGGGCGTGGTCGCGGCCCCGGTGTTCAAAGAGGTGATGGAAGCGGCCCTTTTGACGCAAGGAGCTCAGCCGCATCATGAAAGTACACCTCCCTCCGCATTGGAAGCGACTCACGCCGCGGCGGACCTTGCACTTATTGATTGATGCCTTTCATTGAATACTCGCCGGGAGGGTGTTATAATCCCCGCCGTTTTGCGATCTCGCCTGGAGCGACAAGTTCCAGAATAATCCGGAATGAAGACACACTTGTTTTATGGATGGCACATCGGGGCGTTCTAATTCTTTGTTAAGAATGGACGGTGAATTAGGAGAGTCCCGATATTCATTGAAAATTTAATAAAGGTTTATCGGGGCGCCCTGATTTTCGTATAAAAGCTTCAATGAAATCAGGACTGTCCCAACGATCCATTAATTTTTTGATTGTACGTCGGGGCGTAGCACAGCCTGGTAGTGCGCTCGGTTCGGGACCGAGAGGCCGTAGGTTCAAATCCTATCGCCCCGATTTTTTCTATTAAATTAAGAAACGGGAAAATCGGGGCATGCCACCGATGGAATGCAAGCGGGAAGCCAATCAAAAGCACTGCAATTGCTCCTATGAGCCCTGCTCCCGCAAAGGGATTTGTTGTGATTGTGTCGCGTATCACCGGAGCCAGGATCAGTTACCCGCCTGTTATTTCCCCGACAATGTTGAGAGAACCTACGATCGTTCCATAAGAAAATTTATTTCTCTCCACTCGCCCGGAGGGAAATCCTTCTCGAGCTGAAGTCGGATCACCCGGTAGCCGGGAGGCGTTTATTATGAGGACCCCCATGGATCACACCAGGAAGAAAGCCATCATTATCGGGAGCTCCAGCGGGATCGGGCGCGCGCTGGCCAGGAAACTTTCCGCCGAAGGATATATCGTCTGTTTGACCGGCCGGTCACTTGAAAAATTGCAGGCACTGCAAAAGGAATTGCCGGGCGAGAGCCTCGCGCGCCAGGTGGATGTCCGCGATCCCCGTGAAGCGATCCACAGTCTCCGGAATGCCATCATGTCCCTGCATGGGCTTGACCTGATGGTGATCAATGCTGGGGTACTGATCCAAAATGAAAAACTTTTATGGGAATCCGAAGAAGAGACGATCCGGGTGAACGTGCTCGGGTTTGCCGCGGCGGCCAACGTTGCAGCGGATTATTTCTCCCAGAAGGGCGCCGGTTGCATCCTCGGCATCTCTTCCGTGGCGTGCCATCGCGGCAGCGGACGGTCTCCGGCCTACAACGCCTCCAAGGCTTTTGTCTCGAATTATATGGAAGGACTTCGCCAGAAATTCTCGGGGACACCGGTCCGGGTTCTGGATATCCGTCCCGGATTCGTTGATACGGACATGGTACGCGGCCGCAAGGGCCTTTTCGGGGTCGTTTCTCCTGAAAGCGCCGCGGACGGCATTTACCGGGCTTTCCAGCGCGGACAACGGATCGCTTATGTTCCGTCCTGGTGGGGGATCGTGATGTGGTTCTTCAAACGGCTTCCAGAATCGATCCATCACTGGGGTTATCGCCGGTATCTGGCCTGGGACAAAGAACCGCCCGCGACCTGATCATGAGGAAACTCAGCCATCCGGAACTTTTGGCCCGCCAGCAGGTGCGCCGCAAAGAACCGAAGCTTCCCTTCTGCGTCGTCCTGAACGATATCCGCAGTCTCTACAATGTCGGCTCCATTTTCCGGACGGCCGACGGCGTCGGGGTGGAAAAAATATGGATCTGCGGCATTACCGGATATCCGCCCGATAGCCAGATCTCCAAAACCGCGCTTGGCGCGGAAAAGGAAGTTCTCTGGGAATACCGCCGGCAAGTCTGCGAAACGGTCCGGGAACTGAAGGCCCGCGGTTACCAGATCCTCCTGCTCGAACAGCTTGCCGAAAGCGTTCCGTTCCGGGATTTCCGTCCAACCAGGCCCGTCTGTCTGGTTCTCGGCAACGAGATCTCCGGGGTTTCTGAGGAGCTTCTCGGGTTATGCGACCGGACAATCGAGATCGAAATGGCCGGGACGAAAAATTCCCTCAATGTCTCCGTCGCGTTCGGCGTGGTCGCATACCATTTGCGTCACAGCCTTCAAACGAGCCTTCCCGCGTCATGATTGAAAAGCGCATGCAGATCTTCTTCAGCGGAACAGTGCAGGGGGTGGGCTTTCGATTCACCTCGGAGCGACTGGCCCGGCGCTTTCCGGTGACCGGATTTGTGCGAAATCTTGAGGACGGGCGCGTGGAGGTGACCGCGGAAGGTGATGAGAAGGCGCTTGTGGAGTTTCTTACGACTCTCCGTGGATCAGGCATGAAAAATTATATCCGGGATGTCGAGGCCCATTGGTCCGCCGCCCAGGGATGTTTCGATCGGTTTTCCATTGCCTACTGAATCGGTTCACACTCCGGGGAGTGAAAAGAAGGCCCCCGTGCGTTACGGCGTTTTTGCGGACATCCACGGGAATCTTGAGGCGCTCGAAACGGCACTGGAATACGCGCGTAAGCGCTGCGTGTCGCGTTACATGGTCCTTGGGGATTCGATCGGTTACGGCGCGAACCCGAACGAGTGTCTGGATTGGGCGCTCCGGAATGCCACGTTCCATGTGCTTGGAAATCACGAGGCCGCGATTCTCCGTGAGGAACTCGGAGAAAGATTTACCGGCGGAGCGCATCAAGCGATCAGATGGACGGCGGAGTGGCTCAAGCCGGAGCTTCTGTCCGGGATCCGGGATCTGCCCTATCTTCTGACAAAGGGGAATATTGCCCTGGCTCACGGAACTCTGCACCATCCGGGGGATTTTCACTATCTCATCGATGAATCCGATGCCTACCGATCGTTCGTGGCCACGCGCTCTTCCTTTGGATTTGTCGGGCATACGCATGCGCCCGGTTTTTTCGCCGAGCACTCGAAGCTGGGAGGTTTTCTCGGGGAAGGGATTCTGAAGCTTGTAAGGGAGGAGCGGTACCTCCTGAATCCCGGTAGCGTGGGACAGCCTCGGGACCGGGATGTCCGGCTTTCGTTCGGGATCTTTGATGAGGATGAATTAACATTTGAAATCGTGAGGCTTCCTTACGATAATAAAAAAGCCGCGGGAAAGATCCTGGCCGCGGGACTGCCGGCATTTCTGGCCCAACGGTTGCTTTAGCTCGTTTAAAAGGAGTCTGATGAAAATCGCGGAAGCCAAACAAAAGGTCAAGAAGCTGAGAGGGGAGCTCGAGCGCCACAACCGCCTTTATTATCTTGAGGCGAAGCCCGAGATCTCGGACCAGGACTATGACCGCCTGATGCGAGAGCTTCTCGACCTGGAACAGGCATTTCCGGAACTGATCACTCCCGACTCGCCCTCACGGCGCGTGGGAGGCGCTCCTTTGAAATCGTTCAAGACGATCGAGCACAAGGTCCCGATGCTTTCTCTGGACAATACCTACTCTCGCGAAGAACTGGAGGAGTTCTCAAAACGGGTTCACAAAGGGTTGGGGGGAGCTTCCTTTTTCTACTTCGTGGAGGAAAAGATCGACGGTGTCTCCATCGCCCTGGTTTATGAAAAGGGGCTCCTAAAGCTCGGGGCTACGCGCGGGGACGGAAGATACGGGGATGATATTACCGAAAATATCAAGACCCTGGGCTCAATCCCGCTCCGGCTACCGGCTGCGGGCAATAAGTTCAAAGGGCTGGTTCCGGATCTTCTGGAAGTACGCGGCGAGGCCTACATCTCCAAAGATCAGTTCGAAGCGATTAACAGGGACAAAGAAGCGGACGGTGACGAACTTTTCGCCAATCCCCGCAACGCCTGCGCCGGAAGTCTGAAACTGCTTGACCCGAAGCTTGTCGCCAAACGAAAGCTCAGCGCTTTTGTCCATGGCCTGGCGCGTTTCGAAGGAAAGAATCCTCCCGCCAGTCAGAGTGAAGCGATGGCGTTACTTCGAGATCTTGGCTTCAAAGTCATTCCCGACGCCCAAAGATGCAAAGACATGGCCGAGGTTTTTGGGAGAGTCGACGCGATCGAAAAGAAACGCGGAGGGTTGCCCTACGATATCGATGGCGTGGTGGTGAAAGTCGACAGCTTTGAAGATCAGATGACGCTTGGCATGACCTCCAAATCTCCGCGCTGGATGATCGCCTACAAGTACGCTGCCGAGCAGGCTGAGACGGTGCTTGAAGACATCAAAATCCAGGTCGGCCGCACCGGCGTCCTAACGCCGGTCGCCATCCTGAAGCCCGTGCAACTGGCGGGGACCACGGTTTCACGAGCGAGTCTCCACAATCAGGATGAGATCGAGCGTCTTGACGTCCGCGTCGGTGACTACGTGCTCATCGAGAAAAGTGGCGAGATTATCCCGCAAGTGATCTCCGTCGTGGTATCGAAGCGGAAAGGGAATCCCGCAAAATTCATTTTTCCGAAATCTTGTCCCTCATGTGGTGAAAAGGTCGGGAAATACGCCGCCGAGGTCGCGGTCCGGTGCCTTAATCCGCTTTGCCCCGCCCAACTCAAGCGCGCGCTGAAACATTTCGCGGGCCGCGAGGCGATGGACATTGAAAATCTCGGCGTTTCGATCATCGACCAGCTTGTGGAGAAAGTCCTCGTGAAAGACCTGGCGGACCTTTACACGCTCAAGATCACGGATGTCGAGGCCCTGGAGCGGATGGGGGAGAAGTCCGCGAATAACTTGATCGAGGGAATCGAACAGAGCAAGAAACGCCCGCTTCATCAACTGATCTTCGGACTCGGAATCCTGGATGTTGGTGTTCACACGGCGTTCATTCTCGCAGGGAAATTTGGAAGTCTTGAGGCGTTATCCGAGGCGAAAACCGAGGACCTTGAAACCCTGCGCGAGATCGGGCCCGTGACAGCGGAATCGATTGGCCATTTTTTTAGTCAGGATTCCACACACCGGCTTCTGAGGAAAATGAAGGATGCGGGTGTTCGAACGGATCTCGTTGAAAAAATCGAGGGGCACCATCCCTTGCGAGGGAAAACGATCGTCCTGACCGGAACGCTTGAAAAAATGGAACGCTCGGAGGCGGAAGCCCTTTTGAGAAAGCTCGGGGCGCATCCCTCCGGCAGTGTCAGTAAAAAGACGGATATCCTGGTGGCCGGCCCCGGTGCGGGGTCGAAACTCGCCAAGGCGCAGGAACTCGGGATCGAAATCTGGGATGAAGCTCGTTTCGTCAAGACTCTTGGAGGGACAGCTCCCCGGGCGGCGTAGCAACACTTCGTGCTTTTTTGACCTTGAGAAACGGAAATCTGAGGAGGGCTTTACGATGGGAGCTATGATGAAGAATCGGAACGTGGGAGGGATCATTGGATTGATCGGGATTTTGATTTGTTGCTGCGGCCCGGGCGTTGCGGCGGCGACGGCGAGCGCTGAAGGAAAGAAAGGGCTTATGAAACTGGGAGATGTGGCTCCGGAGTTTAAGCTGCAGGATGTGGTGACGGGGAAGGATGTCGAGCTTGCTGATTTCAAGGATTCGAAAGCTCTGCTCGTGGCGGTAATCTGCCGCCATTGTCCTTTCGTCCAGCATGTCAAAAAGGAACTGGTGCGTCTCGGAAAAGACTATCAGGGGAAGGGACTTGCCATCGTGGCGATCAGCGCGAATGATCCAGCCGGATATCCGGAAGACGCTCCGGGAAAGCTCAAGGAAATGGCGGTGGCGGACGGCTTCACATTCCCGCTTCTTTTTGACGGAAACCAGACTGTGGCCAAGGCCTACACCGCAGTCGCGACACCGGATTTCTTTTTGTTTGATCAAACCCGGAAACTTGTCTACCGCGGGCAATTTGACGATTCGCGGCCCAAGAACGGGATTCCCGTGACGGGAAAAGATGTCCGTGCGGCGATCGACGCGACTCTTCAGGGACACCCCGTGTCTCAGGTCCAGAGGCCATCGGTGGGCTGTTCGATCAAGTGGAAGCCGGGACAAACACCGGATTATCACTGACGCCGGATTCCGAGTCCCCGCAATGGGGACGAGACGGAGTTAGGTCTCGGCAAGGGTGGCAGGGTTTAAGCCCTGGCTGGGTAGAGTCGATAATGAAGCCATGATCGAAGAAACCTTGCTGGCCCCCGAAAAAGCCAAGGACAAGAACCAGCTCCTTTACGGGGAGTTCCTCAACTATCTTTCCGTCGAAAAAGGCCTGGCGGTGAATACGCTTGAGGCTTACCGGCGGGACCTTGTCCACTACGACGCTTTCCTCAAAAAGGAAAAAGTCTCCGACTGGAGCAAGGTTTCCCGTACGCATATCATGAAATTCCTGAATGCCGAAAGCCAACGCGGCCTCGAATCCGCTTCGATCGCGCGCGGCCTGGTTTCCGTAAAACTCTTCCACCGGTTCCTGACCAAAGAACGCTATGTTCCAAGCGATATCACAAGCGTTCTCGAATCCCCGAAGCTCTGGAAGAAACTCCCGCAATTCCTGACCTCCCAGGAGATGGATTCGCTGCTCAAGATGCCGGACGTGAAAAAACCAGGGGGGCTGCGGGATCTGGCGCTGCTTGAATGTCTTTACGCGACGGGGATGCGCGTCTCCGAGATCACGGAGATCTCGGTGGATCATGTCTATCTGGACAATAAGTTCATCAAATGCCGGGGGAAAGGGGACAAAGAACGCCTCGTGCCGATCGGCAGTGTTGCCGTCACGGCCTGCCGGGAGTATCTTGACCGCGTGCGTTCCAAGATGAAAGCCAAGACGGATCATTTCTTTCTCGGCCGGAACGGGACGGGACTGTCGCGCCAATTCGTTTGGCAGATGATCAAGAAATACGCGAGTCTGGCCGGGATCACCAAAGTGATCACGCCGCACACCTTCCGACACTCTTTCGCGACGCATCTTCTGGAGCGGGGTGCGGATCTCCGCGTCGTTCAGGAACTTCTCGGCCACTCCGATATTTCCACCACGCAGATCTACACCCACGTGTCCGGGAACCGCCTCAAATCCGTCCACGCCAAATTCCATCCCCGAGGGTAATTCCCGCGGGGGGCTGTTCTTCCGCATCGTGCGCTGCGCGATCGCTCCCGCGGCTGAATTCCCGCACCGGCCGGCGCACCAGATATAGCGTTTCCCGTTTTGCGTTCTCCGAAGATATGGTATACTCGCGCGCGAGGTGACCTATGAAAAAACTTTTGGCAGTTTTAGCGTTATCCGTGACGCTTTTCTCTTTCGCGCTTCCGCTCTCGAGAGCGGCGGAGAGTGAGGCGACGGGGACGGGGATGAGCGGGACGCCACAGGATTTTTCCGACCTTGAGAAGACGATGAAGAAGGACCGGTACGATGACCTCGCGAAGCGGGTCTCGGACCTGGAGCAGGCGAATCGTTTTCTCACCGACCGGGTCCGTGATCTCGAGCGTTCCTTGTACGATTTTAAGGCGCGGCAATAGGCGTTCATCCTTTTATTGATCTGAGCCGTTCGCGGAGGGGTGCGCGGCCGGGTTGAGTGAGCCGTGTAATTGACATTCTATAGTGGCAAAGATATACTGCGCTCGTTTTTGGCGCGTTATTCCCCCCACAATTTGTTTTTCAATCGCAGGTCAGGCTATCGCTGGCCTCGTGTTTCTTGCGCCGGGATGCGTCGCGGGGAAATTTTTGATTCATCAGGGCGCCTGATTTTCCATGAGAAAATGCATCGGGAAATCAGTGCAGTCCTGATGGAACCCTTGTGGAAAAGATAACGGATCCATCAGGGCGCTATCGTCTAGCCTGATCTAGGACGCTGCCCTCTCAAGGCAGAAACACGGGTTTAAATCCCGTTAGCGCTACCATTGGTCGCAAATTGTAATTATGAAAGAAGGCGCAGGATGATCTCTCGTTACACGCGGCCAGAAATGGCGAAGGTCTGGACGGAAGAGAACAAGCTTCAGAAGTGGCTTGAGGTGGAACTGGCCGCTTTAGAAGGCCTCGCGCGTTATGGCTATATCCCCAAGGATGTTCCCGCCAAGGTTCGCGCGCGTGCGAAGTTCGATGTCGAGCGCGTGAAAGAAATTGAAAAAGTCTGCAATCACGACGTGATCGCTTTTCTGACCAATGTGGCCGAGCACGTGGGGCCCGTTGGCCGTTATGTCCACTTTGGTCTGACCTCTTCGGATATCCTGGATACCGGGCTTTCTCTCCAGGTCATGGAAGCGTCCGACATCCTTATCCGCGAAATAAAAAAGCTGATCGCTCTCTTGGGGCAAAAAGCCAATGAACATGCCACGACGCTGATGGTGGGCCGCTCGCACGGCGTGCACGCCGAACCCATCACGTTCGGACTCAAGATGGCCCTTTTTCACGCGGCCTGCACACGCGGCCTCGTTCGTCTCGAAGCCGCCAAAGAGAATCTCCGCTACGGGAAGATCTCCGGTGCGGTCGGGACCTTCGCGA
>Ga0118677_10008411_pt1 | contig 15182 bp, 15 predicted proteins | sample AliMusrvi5mmetaG_FD_86154 | JGI IMG/M metagenome (GOLD analysis project Ga0118677, IMG submission 86154)
GCCGATCGCCGGCGGTGAGCTGCCCCTGGGCGACGATGGCGTCGAAGGCAGTGGAGAACGCCTCAGGGAACCCGCCGGCCGTGACGAGGTCGATGGTGTCCGGGACGCGAAGGAGGTGGCTCTCGTGGACGACGGCATGCGTGGCCTGCCCGCCGCCAGCCACGATCGCCATGACTCGATCACCCGGCGCGGCCGTCGCCACACGGTCGCCGAGCGAGACCACGGTGCCGGCGAGCTCGAGCCCCGGGATGTCCGCTGGCGCACCAGGCGGGGCTGGGTAGAAGCCTCGACGCTGCAGCAGGTCGGCGGCGTTCACCCCACAGGCGGCCACCTCGATGAGGACCTCGTGAGGTCCTGGCACGGGATCGGGGCGCTCTTGGATCACCAGGTCGCCGTCGACGATCGTCACTGCCCTCATGTGGCCTCCTCGGTGCGCTGCGCAGCTGCTCGGGTGCCTCCCAGCATGACAGCGCACCGGGCGCAGTGAGTCCCCTCCCCGGTAGAGTGCCGCCATGAGCATCTTCGACGCACCTATCAAGACCCTGACCGGCGAGGACACGACGCTGGCGGACCAGGAGGGCAAGGCGCTCCTGATCGTGAACGTCGCCTCGAAGTGCGGCCTGACCCCGCAGTACACAGGCTTGGAGGCGCTCCAGAAGCGCTACGAGGACCGCGGCTTCAGCGTGCTCGGCTTCCCGTGCAACCAGTTCCTCGGTCAGGAGCCAGGGACCGCCGAGGAGATCCAGACGTTCTGCTCAACCACCTATGGCGTGACGTTCCCCATGTACGAGAAGGTCGACGTGAACGGCGACGAGCAGCACCCCATCTACACCGAGCTCACCGCGGTTGCCGATGACGAGGGCAACGCCGGTGACGTGGCCTGGAACTTCGAGAAGTTCCTGGTGTCGCCATCGGGCAAGATCGTCGGTCGGTTCCGCCCGCAGGTCGAGCCCGAGGACCCCGCCCTCGTGGCGGCGATCGAGTCGCAGCTGCCGGTCTGAGCGGCGTGACAGCCGCTCCTCGAGCGGCCATCTTCGACATGGATGGCCTCCTCATCGACTCAGAGCCGCTCTGGCACGAGGCAGAGGTCGAGATCTTCGGCGGGCTCGGGCTGCCCGTGCAGCGTGACGACACTCGCGAGACGAAGGGCATGTTCGTCGACGAGGTGACGAACCACTGGTTCTCTCGCTACCCGTGGGAAGGGCCGCTTCCAGCCCAGGTGGCGAGCCAGATCGTCGATCGCGTGGGTGAGTTCACGCTGTCACATGGCCAGATCCTCCCTGGGGCGGTCGAGACCGTTGCTGCGATGGCGACGCGGGGACCGATCGCGCTCGCCTCGTCGACGCCGCACCGGTTGATCCGTGTGGTCCTCGACCACATCGGCCTGCTCGACGCCTTCGAGGTCATCTGCTCAGCAGAGGACGAGGGGTGGGGCAAGCCGCACCCAGCGGTCTTCTTGACTGCAGCTGCCCAGCTCGGTGTCGACGCGCGGCGCTGCGTCGTGTTCGAGGACTCTCCAGCGGGCGTCCTGGCGGCCAAGGCGGGACGCATGTTCTGCATCGCGGTGCCAGAGGATGAGGACGCGGCAGCACCGGAGATCCAGCTGGCGGACGTGATCGTCCCATCGCTTGCAGTGCTCGATCTTGATCGGGTCGACGCCCTGTTCCTCTGAGCCTCAGGGTTTGACGTAGCGGTAGGCCGCGGGGTGGCCCTCGATCGGCACCGGCAGCTCATCGACGCGGCGCCACCCCTTCGACTCGTAGAAGGCCACCGCCTCGGGCTGCGCCCACCCTGTCTCGAGGACGAGGAGCTCGAAGCCCAACGAGGCCGCGATCTCCTCGACGGCATCCATGAGCATGGTGGCGACACCTTGTTGTCGGAACCGGGCGTCGACCCACAGTCGCTTGATCTCGCCCGCCGCTGGGGCGACCTGTCGCACCCCGACGCAGCCCACGGGCTCCTCGTCGACGGTGGCGACGAGGAATGCTCCGTTCGGTGGCGTGAACGAAGCGGTGGGGAGCTCTGCACCATCGGAGCTCCCTCCGTAGCGTCGATCGAGCTCAGCCTTCGCCTGCCTGAGCGATGCTCCTGCCGGCTCGCTGTCGAAGGGGATCATCGAGATGATGGGGTCGCTCACGGCATCGCAGCGTAGAGCCCGCCGCTCGGGGACCATGGCAGCGCGGGAGAGCCCGGTAGGATGTGTGCTCCGTCCCGCCGAGGAGAGTGCTCGTGTTCCGCCCTGTCAGCTCGAAGATCGATTTCGTCGCGATCGAGGCCGCTGAGCTCGAACGCTGGCGCGCCCACGATGTCTTCGAGCGTTCCATCGCCAACCGAGCTGGTGCGACACCCTGGGTCTTCTTCGAGGGCCCGCCGACAGCGAATGGACGACCAGGCCTCCACCACGTGTGGGCGCGGGCCTACAAGGACTTGTTCTGCCGATTCCAGACGATGCGAGGCCATCGGGTCGATCGACGCGCAGGCTGGGACACCCATGGTCTCCCTGTCGAGGTCGAGGTCGAGAAGCGTCTCGGCATCTCCGGGAAGAAGCAGATCGAGGATGAGGTCGGCGTCGCCGAGTTCACCCGCCTGTGCAAGGAGTCGGTGCTTGGCTACGTCGGCGATTGGCGCACCCTGACCGAGCGCATCGGGTACTGGACCAACCTCGATGACGCCTACTGGACCTTCGCTCCGGAGTACGTCGAGAGCGTCTGGTGGCAGCTCAAGACGATCTTCGACAAGGGATTGCTCTATGAGGACCTCAAGGTCATCCCGTACTGCCCGAGGTGCGGCACCGCGCTGAGCGCCCACGAGCTCGGGCAGCCGGGCGTCTATGAGGACGAGCTCGATGAGTCGGCGTACGTGACCTTCGAGCTTGTCGATCCGGATGCTCTCGGGATCGAGGGAGCGACGCACTTGGCTGTGTGGACAACGACGCCATGGACCTTGCTCTCGAATACCGGCGTCGCCGTCAACCCGGAGCTCACCTATGCCGTGGTGGACGGCAAGATCGTCGCCGCTGATCTGGTCGAGTCGGTCTTTGGTGACGGTGTCACCCCGAGCGTGACCTTCCCTGGCACAGCGCTGCTCGGGGCCGGGTACATTCGCCCCTTCGATGACGTGGAGCTTCCCCCCACCGGTGTCGCCAACATCGTCGTTTCCGCCGACTACGTGACGACGGAGGACGGCACAGGGCTCGTCCACCTTGCGCCCGCCTTCGGTGAGATCGACCGCCAGGTCGGGCGTGAGCACGGCCTCGTGACGCTGAACCCGGTCGGTCCAGACGGCTGCTTCACCGATGAGGTGGCATGGCTGGCTGGGCGACCGGTGCGAGATGCCAACACCGCGATCAACGACGAGCTCGAGCGGCGCGGGATCCTGCTTCGACGCTTCGACTACGTTCACGCGCTGCCGCACTGCTGGCGCTGCAAGACGGTCCTCATCTACTGGGGCAAGCCGAGCTGGTACATCGCAACCTCACAGGTCGCCGACCGCATGGTGGCGGAGAACCAGGAGATCGACTGGCACCCGGCCCACATCCGAGACGGTCGCTTCGGGGAGTGGCTCGAGAACAACGTCGACTGGGCGCTGTCGCGTGACCGCTTCTGGGGGACACCGCTGCCGATCTGGCGATGTGAGGCTGGCCACCTGACCTGTGTCGCCAGCCGTGAGGAGCTCTCGACCCTGACCGGCCGTGACGTCAGCGGCATCGACCCGCACCGCCCTGCGATCGACGAGGTGACCTTTGACTGCCCCGAATGCGGCGTGACCGCCACCAGAGTCGAGCCAGTCATCGATGCCTGGTTCGACTCGGGGGCCATGCCCGCAGCCCAGGTCGGCTACCCCCACGCACCTGGCTCCACCGAGGCGTTGGCCTTCCCGGCTGACTTCATCACCGAAGCCATCGATCAGACGAGAGGGTGGTTCTACTCCCTGCTGGCGGTCAACACCCTCATCTTCGACGCCTCGCCGTACAAGCACGTCATGTGCCTCGGCCACATCGTCGATGCAGATGGTCGCAAGATGTCGAAGTCACAGGGGAACATCATCGACCCCTACGAGATCCTCGACACCCTCGGTGCTGACGCGCTGCGGTGGTGGATGTACTCCCAGGGTTCACCGTGGACGCCGACTCGCGTTGCGCTGCCGGCGATCCAGGCTGCGATGAGTGATGTGCTCGGCACCCTGTGGAACACCTACAGCTTCTTCACGACCTACGCGGCGCTCAACGAGTTCGACCCCAACGATCCAACCATCCCTGCGCCAGGAGCCCGTGGAGACCTCGACCGGTGGATCCTGTCTCGGACCGCGGGCGTCCTCGCAGAGGTGACGGCCCAGCTCGAGGGCTACGAGCCCTTGGCGGCTGCAGCCCCGATCGCAGGCCTGGTCGACGATCTGTCCAACTGGTACGTGCGCAGGTCGCGGCGGCGGTTCTGGCGGACCGATCCGTCCGCCCCTGCGTCGGACTCGCTCGCCGCACAGGCAACCCTTCTCGAGGTGCTGACGACGATCGCCACCATGCTCGCCCCCATGACTCCCTTCCTCGCCGATGCCATGTGGCGGGGCCTGACGGGAGCCGACGACGACACGTCGGTCCACCTGGCGGACTGGCCAGAGGTCGACCGCAGCATGATCGACCCTGCGCTCGAGGCATCGATGGAGGTGGCGCGTCGCCTGACATCGCTCGGACGTGCTGCGAGAGCAGAGGCTGGCGTCAAGGTGCGCCAACCTCTCGCAAGGGCGCTCGTGTTCCTCCCGCCTGGGCTCCCCTGGCCGCCGCCCGGGGTCGTCGAGGACGAGCTCAACGTGGATCGACTCGATGACTCGAGCGAGCTCTCAGAGGTGCTTCGCTTCGAGCTCGTCCCGAACTTCAAGACCGTGGGACCCCGTCTCGGCGAATCGGTCAAGCACTTGAAGCCGGCACTGGCGAAGCTCGATGGGGCAGCGGCAGCCCGCGCCCTCGAAGCAGGGGAGAGCGTCGTCATCGAGCTCCCGGATGGGCCAGTCGAGCTCGAAGCCGAGGATCTCGAGCTGAGGGTCCGCTCGCAGGAGGGGTTCGCAGTCTCACGCGAGGGCGGCGAGGTCGTGGCGCTTGATTTGAGCCTGGACGAGGATCTGCTGCGCCGTGGGTTGGTCCGCGACGTGATCCGACAGATCCAGGAGCTTCGCAAGTCGACCGGTCTCGAGCTCCAGGATCGGATCAGCCTTCATGTCGCTGGCCTTGAGGAACTGACCGAGGATGACCTGGCATTGATCGCCTCAGAGGTTCTGGCGGCTTCGATCGCCAAGGGGAAGGGACCGGGCGACGGCCATGTGCTCGACCTCGAAGCGCACCTGGTGGCTTCAGTCTGGCTGACGAGGGCATAGCGACACCATGGCCGCCCCACCGTGAGGGTGGGCTGAGTGGTCAGGAACCAAGGCTCTTTGGAGGCGAGGACGATCCGGAGGTCGCTCGATGATCTGATGGCCCTCGGGCCGCCTCTGCTCTAACCGCTGCAGGAAGCTGGCCCGCCGTTTACGCGAGTCAGCAGGTCGATCAACGTCGCTCTCTCCTCATCGCTGAGCCGGCTCGTCAGGAGCGCATCGATGTGGCTGAGGTGCTCGGCAGTCGCCGCCTCGAGGACGGCTGTCCCCTCGGCGGTCAGCACCACAAAGGTTGTTCGCCGGTCGTTCGGGCAGCTAACCCGCTCGAGGTAGCCCGCCTCCTCGATCCGATCGACCAGTCGGGTGGTCCCGCCAGAGGTGTGCACGGTCTGGGAAGCGACCGCCGACATGGTCAACCGTCCTTCCGGTGACCTGATGATCCGGACGAGTACCTCGTACCAGGCCAGCGGGATGCCGCACGAGCGCTCGAGCTCGGTGCTCAAGGTGCGGCTGAGACGGGCAGCTGCCTCGAGGAGAAGCCCTGTGAGCACGATCCGCTCGTCATTCACCACAGAGGGGCACAGCTGTGCAGCTGCCTCGACAGTCGATTCAGGTGTGGCCGTCACAGCAGCAAGGCTAGCACATTGCCTGCTGAAAAAGATGCTGCTTGACAAGTATCTGTAGATACAGATAAAGTGACAGACAGCGAAAGCAACCATCAATCAACAAGGAGCAATCCCAATGAGCACCCTCCCCGCACCAGGCACCTACACCGTGGATGCAGTCCACTCAGCTGTCGGCTTCACCGTTCGCCACCTCGTCGCGTCCAAGGTCCGCGGCCGCTTCACGGAGTTCGAGGGCTCGATCGAGATCGGCGAGTCCGCAGAGACCTCCAAGGTGACTGCCACCATCCAGGCCGCGTCGATCACCACCGACAACGAGATGCGCGACGGCCACCTCAAGAGCGCTGACTTCCTCGACCTCGAGAACCACCCGACGCTGACCTTCGTGTCGACCTCGGTCGTCCCCAAGGGCGGCGACAGGTTCGACCTCGTCGGCGACCTCACCATCCGTGGCGTCACCAAGCAGGTGACCTTCGACCTCGAGTACTTGGGTACCGGCCCGAGCATGCAGGAGGGCGTGAACGTCGCTGGCTTCGAGGCCTCGACCGAGATCGACCGCCGCGACTTCAACGTGAACTTCGAAGGCTCGCTCGAGAACGGAAGCCTTGTCGTGTCCAACAAGGTGACCCTGACCCTCGAGATCGAGGCAGCGTCACAGGCCTGATCTGGCCCCCCAGTCGATGCCCCGTCGTTGCGCACCAGGTGCGTGGCGGCGGGGCATCGCCGCGTCTGAGCTCTAGATCCGCTCGAAGTTGCGGGCGAGCTCCCAGTCGGTGACGACCCGGTTGGCGAGCGCCCACTCCTGGCGAGCGGTGTTGGCGAGGTGGTGGCGGACATCCTCACCGAAGGCCTCTGCGGCGACGTCGCTCTCCTCAAGTGAATCGGTGGCCTCGGCCAACGTGAAGGGCAGGCGCTTCACGTCCGTGGCGACGTAGGCGTTGCCCTTGTACGAGGGCTCGAGCTCGAGCTGGTGGTCGATGCCGTAGAGGCCCGCAGCGATGACGGCGGCCAGTGCGATGTAGGGGTTGACGTCAGCTCCGGGCACACGGCTCTCGATGCGTCGCCCGGCACCGTGGCCGACGACCCTGAAGCCACAGGTCCGGTTGTCCTGGCCCCAGGCGATCGCCGTCGGTGCCCAGGAGTCGGGCACGTAGCGCCGGTAGGAGTTCACGTACGGGGCGAAGCACCATGCCAGCTGCTCGGCGGCGAAGAGCTGGCCGGCGAGGAACTGGCGACCCACCTCGGAGAGTCCAGACTCATGGGTCGGGTCATCCATCAGCGGACGGTCATCAGCGGTCCACAAGCTCGCATGGATGTGCGAGGAGCTCCCGGCCTCAGCCATGGTCCACTTGGCCATAAAGGTGGCGGCACGACCCTCTTGGTCGGCGATCTCCTTGATGCCGTTCTTGAAGACCAGGTGGCGATCTGCGGTGAGCAGCGGCGTGTCGTACGCCAGGTTCACCTCGTGCTGACCTCGCCCCGCCTCTCCCTTGGAACCTTCGACGGGCAGCCCGGAGGCCACCATCTCGCGGCGGATCCTGCCGAGCACGTACTCGTCTCGAGACGTCTGGAGCAGCTGGTAGTCCTCGATCGTCGACGCGTGTGGCGTCAGATCGCGCCAGCCATTGGCGGCAGCCTGCTCGAACGACTCCTTGAAGAGGTAGAACTCGAGCTCAGTCGCGCACTTGACCACGAGCCCTCGCTCGGCAGCACGCTCGATCTGGCGACGAAGCATCTGGCGCGGTGAGACCTCGACAGGCTCGCCGTGGGCGGTCAGGTCGCACAGCACCATCGCGGTGCCAGGCTGCCATGCGAGCTCGGTCAAGGTGTCGAGGTCCGGTGTGCACAGCACGTCGCCGTAGCCGAGGTCCCAGTTCGAGAATGTGTAGCCGGGCTGGGGATCCATGTCGACATCGACCCCGAGTAGGTAGTCGCATGCCTCCATGCCGTCCTCGAGGACATTGCTCAGGAAGAAGCCGGCGCTGTAGCGCTTTCCGACCGGACGACCCTGGAGGTCAGGGAAGGCGACGATGACCGTGTCGATGCGTCCCTCGTCGACAGCGGCGGTGAGCTGAGCAAGATCCATCTGAGCACTCTTGTCGAAATCGTCACCTCTTCACAAACGAACCATCGCTAGCCTGAGTGCCAAGCCACCACGATTCACCAGGAGCTCCGAGTGCCAGGCACCCCACTCATCGGCATGACGACCTACGGTGCGACGGCGAGCTGGGGTCCTTGGCAGGACGTCGAGGTCTCGTTGCTCCATGCTGCGTATCACCAGCTGGTCTTCGAGGCAGGGGCTCGACCGCTGCTGCTGCCGCACTCCGATGCGTCGCCGCTTGGACCCGGCGTCGGCGCGAGCGACGTGATCGGCGCTCTCGACGGCCTCGTCATCATCGGCGGCCTCGATGTGGACCCGGCGCTCTACGGCGAGGAGTTAGACCCGACGACAGGGCCTGTCGATCCGGTGCGCGACAATTCGGAGCTCGCCTTGCTCCAAGCCGCTCTCGAGGCGGATCTGCCCCTGCTTGCGATCTGCCGGGGACACCAGCTGCTCAACGTGGCGCTCGGCGGCACGTTGCTCCAGCACGTTCCCGATCATGTCGGTCACGTCCGCCACCAGCCTGCCACCGGCTCGTTCACCGAGCACGAGGTGGCGTGCGTGCCGGGAACTCGGACGGCTGCGATCTTCGGCGAACGACCTGTCGTGGCGTGCTCACACCACCAGGCGATCGGTCGGGTCGCCGACGGCCTCGAGGTCACTGCCTGGAGCATCGAGGATGCCCCGACAAGTCCGCTGGTGGAGGCAGTCGAGCTTCCGACCATGCGCTTCTGCATCGGCGTGCAGTGGCACCCTGAGCAGACGAACGACGTTCGGCCGTTCACCGCACTGGTGGAGTCGATCTGAGCGTGCGGCCGATTCTCGCTCGTGTCGTCGTGACGGGTGCCGGACGGGGCATCGGACGGGCCCTCGCTCTCGAGCTGGTTGCTCGCGGAGCTGAGGTGGTGGCGCTCGTTCGAGAGCCAGGCGCAGCGCCGCAGGGTTGCGTCGAGGTGGTCGGCGACCTCAGAGATGCCGAGACGCCCCGCCAGCTCTTCGATGTCGCCGCCTCCCGCGGCCCCATCGACGCATGGGTCAACAATGCCGGGGTGCTCACCCCCATCGAGCGCCTCGATCAGGCCTCGATCGATGACGTGATCGATGCGCTCAGCGTCAACGTGCTCGCGGTCGTCCGCTGCTCCGCGCTCTTTGCTGGACATGTCGCGCAGCGAGACGGTGGTGGCGTGCTCGTCAACATCAGCTCGGGTGCGGCGAGCTCGGTCCACGAGGGGTGGTCGCACTATTCGGCAGCCAAGGCAGCGGTCGATCATCTGACTCGAGTGCTCGACGTCGAGGGCGAGCAGACTGGTCTGCGAGCGCTCTCGATCGCTCCGGGCGTCGTCGACACCGGCATGCAGGCGCAGATACGTGCGACCCCGATCGAGTCGTTCCCGAGCAGGCAGCGATTCGACGAGCTCTACGCACAGGGGGGACTTCGCGATCCAGCCGCAGTCGCCGTCGAGCTCGCTGATCTGCTCGTCGACCCGGGCGACGGTCCGGTGGTCCGTCGGCTCTGAGGCGAGGTCGCCTCGGCCTCGACGACCTCCTCTAACAGACCAGCAGCGCTACGTTGGGAACCATGGCGGACAGCAGCAGCTCTCGGAACCTTGCAAAGCCGGCCGTCGGCATCGCCGGCATCATCGCCACCATGGCCTCGGTCTGGTGGTTTGCGCTCCGGCCCCGTTGGAAGGCCAAGAAGGGCTGATCAGCCCGGGAGGTCGGGCAGGCCTTCGACCAGCTCGTCGAGGGTCGTCGAGATGTCGGCGTGGAGGACGAGGTCGGCAAGACCGTCCATCGCCGTGGGATCGCCGTTGACGATGATGAGGGTTGCACCGCTCGCGCCTGCGAGAGGGACCAGCCCGGCGACCGGATAGACGCTCAGCGTCGACCCCACTGCGAGCAGGAGATCGCACGACGCCGCAGCGAGCTGCGCGCGCTCGAGGTCCTCTGCGATGAGAGCCTGCCCGAAGCTGATGGTCGCCGACTTGAGCATCCCGCCGCACGCGTGTCCATCGACGATTGCCTCGCACAGAGGCTCGGGGTCACCGGCTTCGACCCGGGCCAGCGTTGCGTCGATGGGCTGATGATCACCGCACTCGAGGCACACCGACTCATGGGCGTTGCCGTGGATCTCCACGATGCGATCGGGCGAGGTCCCCGCACGGTGATGGAGTCGATCGATGTTCTGGGTGACGAGGAGCTCGAGGCGTCCGCTCTCATCGATCGTGGTGATCGCTCGATGTCCTCGGTTGGGTGCCGCCACGGCGAAGGGGGACGTGAGTCGACTTGCCCATGCTCGACGGCGAACCTCGGGGTCGCTCACCCACACGTCGAAGCTCGACAGCATCTCGGCGTCAGGGTCCTTGGTCCACACCCCTTCGGGTCCGCGGAAGTCGGGGATGCCTGAGTCGGTGGAGATGCCAGCACCGGTGAGCACGACGATCCGACTTGCGTTCGCGATGGCTGTTCGAGCGGTTCCGACCGGGTCATACGCAGACATGACCAGCAGTGTGGCACCTCGAGGCGTGAGCCGTCAGCCGGCTAGGGTCCCGTGCCGTGAGCGCGCAACCCGCACGTGTCGAGGTGATCTCGTCGGCCGAGGCGGAACCGAAGATGGCCGCAGTCGCCGGCTACTTGACCTCGGCGGGCATCACGCCAGGGGAGCGGGTGGCGTTCTCGCTCGGCTCGTCAGCTGAGCTGTTGTTCGCCGTCCTCGGAGCGGCTCGTGTCGGCATCATTCCGGTGCTGCTGAACGCGAACCTTCTCGAACATGAGCGGGACGCGCTCCTCGCCGACTGTGCACCGACGATGCAGATCCTCGACGAGGACGCGCTCCATCGCCTCTTTGCCGCCCGGCGAGTGGAGATGGCGCCGTGGCCGCTGACGAGGCCGATGCACTACACGTCAGGCACGACCGGTCGGGCCAAGGGGGTCACCTCGGGCGTGTGGGACGAGAGGACTGCTCGTGCCGTGTTCGAGGACGAGGCGAGCACATGGGGGTTCTCGGCGGACGACCTCCACATGGTGTGCTCGCCGATGTACCACACCGTCGCGGTTCGATTCAGCGCCGGCACACTCCTCTCCGGCGGCTCGTTGGCGATCCTGTCACGGTTCGATGCTGCGACTGCGCTGGCCACCTTGCGTCAGGTTCGCCCGACCACTGCGTTCTTGGTGCCGACACATCTCCAACGGCTCCTCGGGCTCGCCGAGCTCGGCCCCGAGGAGCGGTTCGACTCCCTCAGGCTGCTGGCCCACGCTGGTGCCGCGTGTCCTCCGGTGCTCAAAGAGGCAGCGATCGAGCGGGTGGCGGATGACGTGCTCTGGGAGTTCTATGGGGCGACCGAGGGTCAGTTCACGACCTGTTCGACGAAAGAGTGGCGGGAGCGTCCAGGGACGGTCGGCCGGGCTCGTCCGGGTCGACGGCTCTCGATCGAGCCACTCGACGAGGTCGAGGATGGCGGTGATGGCGTCGGGACGATCTGGTGTGAGGTCCCAGACTTCGCTCGCTTCTCCTACTTCAACGACCCTGCGGCAACCGAAGCCGCATGGCGGGGCAGCTCGTTCAGCGTCGGTGATGTCGGAACGCTCGACGAGGCTGGCTGCCTCTACCTGACAGGCCGTCGGACAGACTTGATCATCACCGGTGGCGTCAACGTGTATCCCGCCGAGATCGAGGCGGCACTCCTAGAGATCGATGGCGTCGACGAGGTCTGTGTCTTCGGTCTCGACGATCCGGAGTGGGGGCAGCGGGTGTGCGCGGCGATCGTCGGCGCTCCGAGCGTGGACGAGGAGCGTGTTCGCCAGGCGAGTCGGGCACTGCTTGCTCCCTTCAAGCGACCGAAATCGGTGTACGTGACCTCGACGCTGCCGGTTGGCCCCACTGGCAAGGTGCTTCGGCGCGAGATCGTGCGCCACCTGGGGTTGGACCTGGGGTAATCCGTCGTCGGTCCTCTGCAAGAATGTGGAAATGCCCTACGTTTCAGTGAACCCCGCCACCGGTGAAGTTGCCGCAACCTACGACGATCACACGCCCGAGGAAGTCGACGCCCGTCTCGCCTTGGCCCACGCGGCGCAGGCTGAGTGGCAGACCACGACCCTGCTCGAGCGCTCACGGCTGATGACCTCGGCAGCGGAGCTGCTCGAAGGTGAGCTCCCGGTCCTCGCCGAGGTCCTGACCAAGGAGATGGGCAAGACCTTCGCCGCGGCCAAGGGTGAGGTCGCCAAGTGCGCCATGACGATGCGGTACTACGCCGAGCACGCGGAGCGCATGCTGGCCGCTGAGGAGATCTCGTCACCGGCGACCACCAGCTCGGTGCGCTACGAGCCCCTCGGTGTCGTCCTCGCGGTCATGCCGTGGAACTTTCCGCTGTGGCAGGTAGTCCGCTTCGCTGCGCCAGCGCTCATGGCGGGCAACACCGGCGTGCTCAAGCACGCGTCGAACGTGCCAGAGTCAGCGCTCCTGCTCGAGAACCTCTTTCGCCGCGCAGGCTTCCCAGAAGGGTGCTTCGTCAACCTCTTCATCCCGGGCTCTCGGGTGGCGGACGTCATCCGTGATGAGCGGATCGCTGCGGTCACCTTGACCGGTTCCGAGGCGGCAGGCCAGTCGGTCGCCTCCGCGGCAGGCAGCGTCCTCAAGAAGTGCGTGCTCGAGCTTGGTGGCTCCGACCCGTTCATCGTCGCAGCCTCAGCCGACTTGGACCGCGTGATCCCGATGGCGGTGACCGGCCGAGTGCAGAACAACGGACAGTCGTGCATCGCGGCGAAGCGGTTCATCGTCGTCGAGTCCCTCGCTGAGGAGTTCATGGCCCGGTTCTCAGAGGCGATGGACGCGCTCGTGGTCGGTGACCCGATGGATCCCGCTACCAATGTCGGTCCGTTGGTCTCTGCCGACCAGCGCGACGAGGTGGCCGAGCAGGTTGCTGACGCGCTCGCCAAGGGGGCTACGGCGACCGCTGGTGGCCACCAGGTGGACGGCCCGGGCTTCTTCTATCGACCGACCGTGCTCACCGGTGTGACCTCGGCGATGCGAGCCGGCGTCGAAGAGATCTTCGGTCCCGTTGCCGTCGTCTACCCAGTGGCAGACCTGGACGCGGCTCTCGTTCTCGCCAATGACACCCCGTGGGGCCTGGGTTCGAGCATCTGGGCCGAGGATGCTGCCGAGCAGGAGCAAGGTATCGCTGGCCTCGAGGCCGGCATGGTCTTCGTCAACGCGATCGTGGCGTCGACGCCTGAACTTCCCTTCGGTGGGATCAAGCGATCCGGGTACGGACGCGAGCTGGCGTCTGTTGGGATGCGAGAGTTCTGTAACGCCAAGACGGTCTTCGTTGCCTGAGGGGCGACGCCCGATCTTCCTCGACCACGCGGCGGGGACGCCGGTGCGGGCCGCAAGCCTTGCGGCATACGTCGACGCGATCGCCGGAGCACCGCCGAATCCATCCGGAGCTCATCGACTGGCTCGGGCGTCAGCGTCCCGGCTCGACGAAGCCCGGGAGCGAATCGCGGTGGTGCTTGCGACGACGCCGTCGGCCATTGTCCTCACGTCCGGGGGCACCGAGGCGGACAACCTTGCGCTCTTCGGCAGCCCACGACCCACCTCGGTGGTGATCTCGGCGATCGAGCACCCGGGGGTCACAGCCGCCGCTGCCAAGCTCGCGGCCAACCACGGTGTCGACCTCGTGATCCTTGCGGTCGATGGTGAGGGCCGGCTCGATGTGGCTGCAGCGATCGAGCGGATCGACGACGGCAGCCTCGTCTCTGTCATGGCCGCCAACGGGGAGACTGGCGTCGTCCAACCGGTCGTCGAGCTGAGGGAAGCCCTCTTCGATCGTGGCATCTCAGTCCGGTTCCACAGCGATGCGGTGGCGGCAGCGTCGACCCATGACCTCGGCGGTCTTGTCGAGGCTGTCGACCTGGTTTCGATCGCCGGCCATAAGATCGGCGCACCGATCGGGACCGGCCTGTTGGTCGCTGATCCCGACCTGGGGCTCACAGGGATGCTCGTCGGTGGCGCGCAGCAGCGAAGTCGTCGGGCCGGTACCGAGAACGTCCCGGGTGCTCTCGCGCTGGCGGTCGCACTCGAGGAGGTCGCCCGAGAGCTGGCCGATGGATCCGTCGCCAAGCTCGCAGCTCGACGCGATCTCCTGGCGACCGCCATCGTGCAGGCTGTCCCCGGGGCAGCGGTGACCGGGGCCGGTGCCGATCGGCTCGCCGGCCACCTCCACCTGACCTTCGACGGCGTCAGGAGTGAGGAATTGCTCTTGCTGCTCGATCAGGCAGGCGTGTGCGCCGCAGCAGGCTCCGCGTGCTCGTCTGGCGCGCCGACTGCGAGCGAGACGCTCCTCGCGATGGGTATCGACGAGCAGCGCGCCAGGGGGGCACTGCGCCTGACGCTGGCGACGAGCACCACAGACGAGGAGGTCGAGGCTGCGGCCACGGCCGTCATCCGATCGGTGGAGGCGCTCCGAGCCATGAGGTGAGCCGGTCGCTAGGTTGGCTCTGTGCGAGTGCTCGTAGCCATGTCAGGAGGGGTGGACTCCTCTGTCGCCGCTCTGGTGCTCCAGGAGCAGGGCCATGAGGTGACAGGTGTCACCCTCCGGCTGTGGGGCGGTGCGTCCGATAAGGGTTGCTGTTCGGTGGCTGATGTCGAAGACGCACGACGTGTCGCTGGGCAGCTCGGGATCGATCACCACGTCTTCAACATGGCTGATGAGTTCAATCGGCTTGTGGTCGACCCCTATGTCGCCGCTCATCAGGCGGGATCGACGCCGAACCCCTGCATCGAGTGCAACCGGCATCTCAAGTTCGATCTCCTGCTCGAGAGCGCACGACGGCTCGGCTTCGAACGCGTGGCCTCTGGGCACCACGCCAAGGTCAAGGTGACAGACCATGGCGTCGAGCTTCGACGAGGCCATGACCTCGCCAAAGACCAGTCGTACGTGCTCTCGATGCTCGGTCCCGACCAGCTGGCGATGCTGCTTCTGCCGGTCGGGGAGATGACCAAGTCCGAGGTGCGAGAGCTCGCGCGATCGCGTGGTCTGGTCACCTCGGCGAAGGCGGAGAGCCAGGACACGTGCTTCATCGAGTCGTCAGGTGGTCGC
>Ga0118677_10009489_pt1 | contig 15181 bp, 12 predicted proteins | sample AliMusrvi5mmetaG_FD_86154 | JGI IMG/M metagenome (GOLD analysis project Ga0118677, IMG submission 86154)
GGCATGGTGCCTTCAGCGGGCCGGCGGGAGTAGCGGAGTGCAGGGTGCGGCCAGTGAAGGACACTGGCGCTCCCGGCGAGTTGGCGCTCCCCGGAGAGAATCGGGGAACGCCAGGGTGAAGGCGGCGATTGGGGCTGATCAGTCGGTGATGGCGCGCGCCATTCGTGGCGGGCTTACTTCGCCCCGTTGGTGACTGCGACGGGGGGCGACGGTTGCGGGGCGCGGTCGGTGGTTAGAGTGAGCAAGGCGGCCGAGGTGCAGAAGGTGCGGCCGGTGATGCAGTGTTGGCCGGACCACGAACCGTCGTCGTGTTGGGCGCCGGAGAGGATTTTCTGCATCCGGCCGTCCCACTCGCTCCACGGCTTGCCGCCCTTGGTGCGGAGTGCCTCGCCGATGGTCATGAAGCTCAGGAATTCCTCGCCGCCGTTGTTGCCGAAGCCGGCCACGAATTGTTGGTCGCCGGCTTGCTTGGCCACGTTTTCTAACAATGCGGTCTTGTCCTTGTCGGCTTCCTCGATTTTCTTGAGTTCTTGTCCGGCCTTTTCCTTTTGTTCGGCCGGGGTGGTGGGGGAAGCCTGGACTTGGGCGAGTTCGGTGCGGCGGAGGTCATTGTTTTTGCCGTATTCGCTCATGCCGCCGAGTTTGGAGGCGTAGCGGTAGATGGCGACGCCGGCGTCGGATTGTCCGCCGGCACCGGCGACCACGCCGCCGGTCGTGCGGTCGAGGCCGGTGGAGTTTTGTTTTTGGTCGCGTTCGAGGGTGGCCAGGTCGACCTTGGCCCCGGCGCGCCAGGCGCCGTTGAGGGCCTTGCTGGCCAAGCCCTGCGACAAGGTGGCGGCCCATGCCTGGTTGCCCTCGAAGCCGCCGTCGGCTTTTTGGTGGCTGCTGATTTTGGCGGCCACCTTGTCCAAGGCCCGCGCCCGGCGCGCCTCGGCTTCGGGATTGGCCATCCGGTCCTTCAACTCGGCCAACACCTGGGCGGCGAGGAAGGTGTCGACAAACGGCCCGATCTTCACCTGCAACTGGGTGTCGCGCACGTCGGTCACGTAGAGGCTGTCGGCGTCGGCGGCCTCGACCTTTTTCATCAGGAAGTCGGCGCCTTGGCGCGCGGGTTCGGCGAATTCGCCGGTGTCTAACCGGGTGCCGAGGCGCAGCAGTGCTTGCAAGGTGATGGCGGTGTTGCCGACATCGGACGGGTCGGGCACGTCGGCGCCTTCGACGCGTCCGCCTTGGCTGGTGCCGGTGCGCCAGCCGCCGCCTTGGCCCAGTGCTCGATCAACCCGCAGCGCGCCAGTTCGCAGGTTCCCAAAGCCAGGGACGCCGTTCTGAGGAAGGTCCTGCGATTCACTATTCCGCCCGCCTGCAATTGCTTTGATGCCATAGTGGATATCTGTGACCGCGTGATAAGACATCCCCGTGCGCAAAGCAACAAGCTTTGACCAGCAATAAAAAGGACCGAAACCAAAGTCCGGAAAACGGAACGCCTAAGGGCGTCCTCGGAGCGCTGGGAAAAGCAAACCCAAGGGAATTAGAATAGGAGTGCAGGCCCAACTGAATAGCCAGGCTGCAATTCCTGTCTAACTTCAGTGCGGGCTCGGTGACGACGCCGTTGCGCGGCCGAAGGCACCGCCAATCAAATCGCTTAGCCCGCCCAACCTCGCACGGAACCCCTACAGGACTCCTACGGATATCCTACGGTAATCCTACGGTATGGTCACCCACCCTCTGGCTTGTCCCACGCTTTCACTTTTCTCCCGGCACCCTTGCCCCCCCAGCCAAATGCCAAGATATTCCTCCCCCCTATCTCTGCAACGGAACGATGGCCCAGTAAACCGCAGAGACCTGGAGCACCAGTGCCGCAATCAAAAGGCGAGCGCCCCTTGAACCGCAGAGACGCGATGAGCGCTGAGAAGACAGCAAGAGAGAAGACCTTGCTCGAAACGCGCGATTCTTTCCTTTTGCACTGCGAAGAGCGCTGAGATTCTGCTGTTTTTGCCTTCTCTGCGGCCATCGCGTCTCTGCGGTTTAAGGGGCGCTCGAAGTTTGATTGTGGTTCCGCTGCTCCAAGTCACTGCGGTTTACCAGGCCATCCTTCGGTCGCAGAGAACCGGCCCAGTCATGGCCGGAGGGGGTAGGGCGGGAGTCCTCTGCACCCCGCGGCACGCGCATTATCCGTCCCCAGCGTGCGAAGGACTGTTCGCCTTGCCCGCCATGGTCAAGGCCTGACCACGTTGTGACGAATTGCATTGTCTCAGGCTGCCACAGAATTGCATCCTGCGGGCGTGGTATGACGAACGATACGGGCAATCTGCCGGAGTCCCGGAACAAGCGACGTTACACGTGGCCGTGGTTTGTGCTGGCGGCCGTCTTACTGGGAATCGCGCTCGCCGTCCTCTGGATGAGCAAGGAAATCGAACGCGCCCGGCGCATTCGTGATGCGAATCCCCCCGGGCCGCGCGCTAACCGCAGCACTACTTCTCTTGTGGTTCCTTCGCAGCCGGCGCTTTGGCAGCTTTGATCGGCCACTGCTCTGACTCAGTCCGGGCGGCCTTCAAGTACGACTCGATCTTGGCGACCACTTCAGGATTCTGCGCCGCCACATTCTGCTTCTCGCCCAAATCGATGCTCAGGTTGTAAAGCTCGAGCGGTGCACCAGGCCCAAGGCGCACGGCCTTCCAATCGCCCATGCGCACGGCCTGTTGAGAGCCCCGCTCGTGGAATTCCCAATAGAGAAAATCGTGGCGGTTGGTCTGGGGCCGGCCGAGCAGCGTCGGCAGTATCGAGATGCCGTCAATCTTCTCCGGGACTTTCACGCTCGCGATCTCGGCGGCCGTCGGCAGGAAATCCCAGAACGCCCACGGCTGGTCATTCACCGTGCCGGGTTTGATCTCCCCCGGCCAGCGCACGATCAAAGGCACCCGGATGCCGCCTTCGTATAGATCACGCTTGATGCCGCGCAGCGGACCGCCGCTGTGGAAAAAGGCAGGATCCACCCCTCCTTCCTTATGCGGGCCGTTATCGCTGGCAAAGAAGACGGCTGTGCTCTCGTCAATCTTGAGTTCCTTCAGCTTGTCCAGGAGACGGCCGACGTAAGTATCCAGCCGCGTGATCATGGCCGCCTTGTTTTTTTCCGTCTGCGGCCACGCCTGCTCGGAATAAGGCGCGTCGCTCGGGACCTCCATCCCGTTGCCGGTGCGCTTGCCTTCCTCGTTGTTCGCGTGCGGAATAGTATAGCTGAGATAGAGGAAGAATGGCCGGTAGTGATTCAGATACTCGGGCTTGTTGTTGCTCACGAAACGCAGCGCCGCGGCGTCGAAGAGGTCGTCCATATATTTACCTGTCTTGCCGTCCCGATTCTCGGGGAACTCGACGCGGCCATCGTAGCCGGGCTTCGCGCCGGTGTGCGGATCGTAACGCCAGAGATAATCGGTGTAGTAATCGTGCGCGTGAATCTGGTCCAGGTAACCAAGGAACTCATCGAACCCCTTCTGCTGCGGCACGCCGGTCGTGCCAGGATTGCCCAAACCCCATTTGCCGATCAGCGTGGTATAATAGCCCGATTGTTGGAGAAGTTCAGCGACTGTCAGGTCTTGCGGCCGGAGCGGCACCGACGCATTGCCGCGAACCAGCGCGTGCCCGGTGTGCTGCCCCGTCATCAGCGCACACCGTGACGGCGCGCAAATTGTGCTGCCGGCGTAGAAGCTAGTGAAGCGCATGCCTTCCGCAGCCATCCTGTCGAGATTGGGCGTCTTGATCTTCGTCTGGCCGTAGCAACCCAAATCCCCGTAGCCAAGATCATCCGCGAGGATGAAGATGATGCTCGGTTTGTGTGCTGCGGGGTGCAATACGTTGCCGGGCTGCGCGCACAATGAGAAAGCACCCGCGATTGCCGCGAGGCCAACGAGAAGGAACCGCCCGAGTCGGCGCCAGTCAGACGAATGCTTGGACATCATGTTGAAGAATCTTGCGAAAGCGCCGCCCACCGTCCAACCAATTCCAGCCGGCGATCCCGCGCAAGCTCCATTAGGAGCGCCAGGTTTGTAACTACATTCCACGCCAGGGCATTTGCTCGCAGCTTGCGAGTAATTTCGAGTGTTGCAGTGCAGGGAACCGCCGCCCCTGTTCCAGAGTTCGGGGTGTGCTGACGAGCCCGCCCTCAACTTACGCCGATCAGCGAAGCCTTAGCGCCCAGGTGGTCGCGAGCGACTCCTTGCGCGCGCGGGTCGAGCACGGGTTTCCCGTCCACCAGGAAACGGTAATGGTGATGGCCGTGATTCAACTGCACCTGGACGAGCCAGGCACCGTCGGCTTGGCGTATCATGGGGTGGGATACGGGGTCCCAATCATTAAAATCCCCGGTCAGGTGGACCTGTTTGGCGTCGGGTGCCAGACACACAAAGTTGATGGGCTTGACCATCTTCTTGGCGGAATAGCGGTCGGGGGAGAAGAACGAACGGACTTGGTGCATGAAAAGGAAGCTTCGCTTTGAAATGTTCGAGCACGACCTGACCGAAGTCACGGTAGTCTGCCACGACTGGGCTCGACGAAACCGCAACCGGCGCGGCTAATGTCTTGATCGGACTAGCCAGAAATGTGAGCCAAGGTCGCAAGAACCATCATTACCATGCCGGGGAGGAACAATTCTGTCAATGGAAGGCTCCCGGAGAGCTTCACCACACCTTAAGCTTGAGCTCTCCCTCGCCGGGATTCTCGAATGGCCCGGGCGTGGGTTTCGTGGTACTCCGGCGCTTGCCGAAATAATCGGTGTTTATCTTGAACTCGGAGCCGTCTGGATTCTCGTAAGCAAGCCCTGGGGTCTTGGCCCGGCCGAGAGTGTCCGTCGTAACGAGGGCGGTGCCGCCCTTTTTAAGTTCCGCCCCGGGCCCGATTTGGAGCATGAAGCCGTCGCCTTCCTGCACGAGTTTCAGTTTGGGATCGGTTCCCGCCTGGACGATTGGGCCAGCTTCTCTGGCGTAAGGTTCCGCGCGTCGGTAATAGACGTTCCCGCCGGTCTGTAGCGATTGCTCGCGGCCATCATAGCCCCACAGCCCAAAACTGCTGATCCAGCGCAACTCCTTCAAGTTGCCCTTGCGTTCGCTAGTCAGCGGTTCGCCATTCCCCACGAACATATTGTTGTAATAGCGATCGTCCCCGCCCTTGATGGTGACGAGGCCGGCCACCGTGGTGCTGTGGGCGGGATGGAAAGGCGTCTCGCGGGACGGTTCGGGTCGGTTGGTAATCTTGCCGGCGAACAGGTTGTGCACGTAGGCCCCGCCCTCCGACATATCTAACAAATTGCCGGAGGAAAGGAATAAGTTGTTGTCCACCAGGAATGGCCCGTGGTCCACCTCGACGAACAGGTCGTTGCTGGCGTTGTCGTGAAAGAGGTTGCCGGACACCCGGGTACCCTGCGCCATCCAGTCCAGCCAGAGCCCCAGACAGGTCCGGTAGATGTGGTTATGGGCGATGACGGAATCAATGGCGGCGTGGAACTTGATCCCTGCCATCTCCGCCCCGGAGAAGAGGCGGCGGACATGGATGTCGTGGATGGTATTGCCGGTGACGGTGCTGAACGCAGCGCCGAGGCTGCCGACCACGCCGGCCTGCTCGCAATGCGAGATCGTGTTGTTGCGGACGACATGGTGGCCAATGTTCTCTCGGGTCCAGGCGATCGCATTCGCATGGGCGCGCTCAATGGTCTTCACATAGCCCTCGGCGGAGTTGGCGGAGGTGTTGTCATACTGGTCGCCGTGTTTGCCCAATGCGATCCCGGAACAAACTGAGTGACTGATCTCGTTGTTCTCGATAATCCATCCTTTGCTCCAGTGGGTGCCGATCAGGCCGATCTGCTCAGACGTCGGCGGCGCCCAGGGGGTGGCGGCATGCCGCATGGTGAAGCCGCGCACGGTGATGTAGTTGCGGCCTGGCTGGTCAGGGTAAAAGACGGTACGGCGGACGTTGATCTCGACCAGTTGCTCGTTTGGGTTGACGTGCGGGAACTGCGCCCAGATGGTCGTGTTCGAGGCGTCCACCTGCGCAAACCACAACGGGGCGTTCAGCGGGGCCGATACAGGCCGCTTGAACACCAGGCACAGCGTCTTCGTTCCGCTGAGCGGTTTGATCCGGGCCTGGAAGGAAGTCCAATCCTGCCAGTCGCCGGTATTCGGCACAGGGCAAGTGCCCAGCAGTTCCCCGTCCGGCTGGTCCAGGTGGATCTCGATGATGCCGCCGCCAGAGGCCGACGCCGCCCGAATCTCCATCTGCTCGGTGCGCGAGCCAAAGTCCACGTGTTCGTAGCGAACCCAGTGGCCGTTCTCGATGAAGCCGATGCATTCGCCCCCCTCCGTGCATGGGGCATTCTGAGTGCCGTTTTTGGACGTGTAGCTACCGGCTGGAATTCGGCCCGCATCCCCTGAGCCTTTGCCGGGTCGTAGCCACGCGACATTGAGCAAGTACTGGTCGCCTCCCGGCGCCAGCCACGCCGGGCTAGTGCCTGCCGGCAGCAACACTTCCTCCAACTTGACCGCCTCGATCAGCCAGTCCCCGTTGAGATAGACGGCGCCCGTGTGATGTTCTCGGCCCCTGGGGTCGAACCAGTCACCGCGAATCAGGTCGCTGTAGGGATTGAAGCTGCCGAAGAATGAATTGGGGAGCGTCGCCTTCCAGACATCGCCCTGGACCTTCACCCAGTTCTTGACAACCTCCGACCCATTGATTTCGACCTTCTCCCCTGGCGCTGCCTGATACACGATGCGTTTGGTGTTGGATGCTCCCCCGCACGGCGGGTTGATGCGCTCGCGATAGACACCCCTATGCACAGTGATAACATCGCCCGGCTGGGCGACTCGGGCAGCGGCGGAAATTGTCCTGAACGGTTTTGACCGTGAGCCCTTGTCAGTGTCGTTCCCATCGGGGGAGACATGGAACTCTTTGGCTGAGGCGAGCAGCGATGTCACTGCGAGCAACATGAGCGTGGCAATCTGTTTCATGGGTAGGGTGGGAGGATGAGCTTTCCGGCATCCCGCGCGCTCGGGGACTCGGCGTGGGCGGGGAAGGACCGGTTCTCGATCGCGCTCATCACGGCCACATAGCGGCAGATAGGAACGAGTATTTCAAGCGATAAGTTGCGCCAGCCGGCGATCCAGGTTGGATTCAATAAGGCGAGGCAGCGAACATCAGGGCGCGTTGCCCGAACGGCTCCTGGTGGTGGGGCGAGCACTCCGTGCGCGCCGCGAGCGTGCGGCAATTCCCCAAATTCGAGAGTTTCGTAACGCGCGCCGGCGCGCACGGAGTGCTCGCCCTACCTTTACGCGCCCATGGCCAACTTGGCGCGGGCATTCTCCTGGATGTCGGACGAAAAGGCTTTGAATGCGCGTTTGAACCTGACCGCGCCCCGGAAGATCATAGGTCTTCGACCATGTCTTCCATGGAGTCGTATTGCTGGGGTTCGATGGCGTCGTCTTTGTGTTCTTTGGTGTCCGCCAAATCTTTGGGTGTGGGTTTGCGCGCTGGCGCGGTCGCCGCAAACAGGACCGGGTCGAAGGGTCCTTCGGCCTTCGTCTTCTTCGTTTTGGCATTCACTACAGGACAATCTAGCCGAAAGATGGCCCGGACTGATATGTTTATGAAGCCAAATCCTTGACATACCGGCCCAGGAAACTAAAGCTCGCCCATGAAGTGTAGCCTTATAGCCTCCATTTTATGAATACAGAGAAGCATCCGAAATGTCAGGAACCGAGCTGCCGGTGTGAGGCGCCAGACTCTGAGCGCGTCGCGTTGGGGCGTCGCGACTTTTTGAAACTCGTTGGGGCCGGCGCCACGGCCACGCTGGCGTTTCATCCGTGGCAATTCGCCATGGCCGGACCCTTCACCCGCGCCGATTTCGACAAACTGGTTCCCGCCGACAAGAAACTGGCGCCGGAATGGATACGATCGCTCACCGCGCGCGGCGAACGGGAGGTGTATCGCGGGGCGGATTTGGCGAAGATAGGAATGCCGGTGGGAGGCATCTGCGCGGGGCAACTCTACCTGGGCGGCGACGGCAAGCTCTGGCATTGGGACCTTTTCAACACTCGGATTGGCACTGGGGCGGAGCATTACGCCAAACCGCTGGAGCCCACTTCGCCGCTGGCGCAGGGATTCGCGTTGCGGATCGTCAGCGGAGACAAGGCACAGGAACGCCCGCTGGATCGGAACCACTGGAGCGACGTCTCCTTTGCCGGCGAATACCCAATCGGCTGGGTCGAATACAAGGACCCGGCGTCGCCACTTGACGTCCGCCTGGAAGCCTTTTCGCCATTCATCCCCCTGAACACGGATGATTCGTCGCTGCCCGCGACAGTCTTGCAGTTCACGGTCAAGAACCACGGCTCCGTGGAGGTCGAAGCGGAACTGGCCGGGTGGCTGGAGAATGCGATTTGCCTGCACTCAGCGAAGCTCCAGGACGGCCTGCGTCGCAATCGCTTGCTGCGAGAGAACGATCTGCTGTTCCTGCAGTGCAGCGCGGAGGATGTGCCCTCCGGCGCGGCGCCTCAGCGGCCTGACATCGTATTCGATGACTTCGAGCGCGAAACTTACGGCGACTGGACCGCCACTGGCACGGCGTTCGGCAAGGGGCCGGTAGAGATAGCTGGTATTCCGGCATATCAGGGCGACGTTCAGGGAAAAGGCAAGCGGGTTGTCAACAGCCATGCCAGCGCGCCTGGCAACTCGGTCGGGGAAAAGGACTCAGCTACGGGCAGGCTGCTCAGCCGTCCGTTCATTATTGAGCGGAACTTCATCACGTTCCTGGTGGGGGGTGGCTCGCACGAAGGTCAGACCTGCATCAATCTGCTCGTGGATGACCAGGCGGTGTTGTCGGCCACGGGCTCGAACGAGAACCGTATGCACCCGTTGAGTTGGGATGTGCGGAAGTGGGCGGGCAAGACCGGCCGGCTTCAGATTGTGGACGATGCCACCGGGGGCTGGGGCAACATCGGGGTGGATGACATTGTATTCAGCGACAAGCCGCGCCAACCGGTCGGACCGTTGCGTGAACAGGGGGACTTCGGCACGATGGGACTCGGGCTATTGGATCCACAACCGGGTGATCTCGGCTTGGCGGCGATCGCAGCCTCCGGCGTTCCGGCGGGCGTCTTCGCGGCTGCTGGCACCTCGACCGCGTCAGCGACGAAAGGATTTGGTGAAAAGCTGATCGGCTCGCTCACTCGCAAGCTCAAGCTCAAGCCGGGCGACTCCGCTACGGCGGTGTTCGTGGTCACGTGGCACCTGCCGAATCTGAGGATGGATCGGCTACCCCCCGGGCGCTATTACGCCGCCAAATTCGCCGACGCTCTGGGAGTCGCACGCTACATACGCCAGCACTTCGACCGGCTGAGCAGCGAGACCCACCTCTGGCACGACACCTGGTATGACGGTTCCCTGCCCTGGTGGTTCCTGGATCGCACCTTCCTCAACACTTCGATCCTGGCCACCTCCACCTGCTACCGGTTCCTGAACGGCCGCTTCTACGGCTGGGAAGGCGTCGGCTGCTGCGAGGGGACCTGTGGCCACGTTTGGCAGTACGCTCACGCCGTGGCTCGCCTCTTCCCGGACCTCGAACGTATGACCCGTGAGAAAGTGGATTTCGGCCTCGCCTTGCAGCCTAACGGGGCGATCCATTTCCGGGGGGAGTTTAACGACATCCCTGCCATCGACGCACAGGCTGGCACCGTCTTGCGCGCCCTGCGCGAGCACCAGATGTCCGCCAACGGGGAGTTCCTGAAGCGCAATTGGCCCCAAATCCGGCGAGCCGTCGAGTGGCTGATTGCCAAGGACGAAAACGCGGACGGCCTCATCGAAAGCAACCAGCACAATACGCTGGACACTGATTGGTATGGACCGGGGGCCTGGCTAAGCGGTCTATACCTGGCCGCCCTGCGTGCCGCCGAGCAGATGGCAACCGAGGTCGGCGACACGGCTTTTGCGGAGAAGTGCCGCGCGATCTTTGACACCGGCCAGAAGAACATCGTGGCTCAGTTGTACGAGGACGGTTACTTCGTCAACAAGCCGAGCCCAAAGCACCTCGATGCGATCAATTCGGGCACCGGCTGTCACATCGACCAGGTAATGGGCCAGAGCTGGGCTTTCCAAGTGGCCTTGGCCCGCGTTTTCCCGCAGAAGGAGACACTGTCCGCCCTGCAATCGCTCTGGCGCTACAACTTCACGCCGGATGTCGGTCCTTACCGCAAAGTGTATAAGCCAGGACGCTGGTATGCGATGCCCGGCGAAGCCGGCTTGCTGATGTGCACCTTCCCGCGCTCGGATTGGGATTACGACCAGGCTAAAGGCAAAGGGGCGGATTGGGCGGCGGGATATTTCAACGAGTGCATGAACGGCTTCGAGTACCAAGTCGCCGGTCACATGCTTTGGGAAGGCATGATTACCGAGGGCCTCGCCGTCGCCCGTGCTGTGCATGACCGCTACCACCCCTCACGCCGCAACCCGTGGAACGAAGTCGAGTGCGGCGATCACTACGCCCGCAGCATGGCCAGCTACGGCGTGTTCCTGGCTGCCTGCGGCTTCGAATACGACGGTCCCAAGGGCCACCTCGGCTTCGCCCCGCGGATTCGGCCGGAGAACTTCAAAGTCGCATTCACTTCGGCTGAGGGTTGGGGCACGTTCAGCCAAAAGGCTGGTCCGACTGCCTTCAATGCAGAAGTGGCGATCAAATGGGGCAAACTGCGCTTGCGCAGCCTGAGCCTGGAATTGCTCCAGAACCTTCCCGGCAGCCGGGTGAAGGTCACCGCCGACAGGCGGGCGGTCGAAATCAAAGAGGCGCAGTCCGGAACCCGGCTGACCATCTCCTTCAACGACTGGGTGGAACTCGGAGCCAATCAGAGGCTCGAAGTTGAGGTCGGGTGAGCGCGCTGCCAATATCGCGCCCGTGTTGCAAACAGAATTCGTAGCACGATGAACGACAGCGGTCACGAACCGTCACCATCCAGCGATCCGCCATCACTGGAGCCGCATTATTCTGAGCCCCCCGGCACAGAACCGAGCTTGATGCAGAAGCTCAAGAAACTCCTGGCTCCCATTGTGGTTGCGTTGGTGCTCGCAGTCAAGTTCGCGGCCAAGCTGAAGTTTATTGTCATCCCACTCGTCAAGTTCTTCCCGATCCTGTTGAAGACCGGCGGCACGATGCTTGTGTCGATATGGGCCTATGCGCTGGCGTGGGGCTGGATGTTTGCCGTGGGTTTTGTGCTGTTGATCTTCGTCCATGAGTGCGGACACCTGCTCGTCGCCCGGTTGTTCGGCCTCAAGGTTGGCGCGCCGGTGTTCATCCCTTTCATGGGTGCGGTGATTGCGTTGAAGGACGCCCCCAAGGACGCCTGGATGGAGGCTTGGGTGGGTATTGGCGGACCGCTGCTAGGTGCTGCGGGTGCCATGGTTTGTGAGATATTGTTCGCGCTTACAGGCAACCCACTGTTTCGCGCCCTGGCCTATTCTGGTTTCTTTCTGAATCTCTTCAACCTGGCACCCATCGGATTCCTTGATGGCGGGCGTGTCGTCACCGCCCTTTCACCTTGGCTGTGGCTCGTGGGTGCAGCCGTGATGGCGGCGTTGCTGGTGCTCCATCCGAACTTCATAGTCGGCCTCATCCTCTTAGTCTCGCTGCCCAGACTATGGTCCCTGTTCCGTAAGAAAAGCGACGAGCAACGCCGCTACTTCGAGGTAACGCCTGGTCGCAGGCTGGTCATGGCGGGAATGTATTTCGGCCTGATTGCGTTCCTGCTTGTGGGGATGGCACTCACGCACATCGTCCCGACCACGCAGCGCTGAGCTCCGCAGTCGCCCCCAGCCGACTGGCCGATCTACGCCAGGGAGCGCCGATTACTTTTCTTCTAAAGTCCAGTTGATTTCTGTCCGATAAGAACTCGCAAGGATGCGAGCGACAGCACATTCATTAGCGAATATATATGAGCAGCATCTCCGCCGTATCTTCCAATACCGACCCCTATCGAATTGCGAATCAGCAGAATCCTGGCCAAATCGGTCAGGATTTCAAAGCCATCGGTAGCGCCCTGCAATCTGGCGACCTTGCAACCGCGCAAACTGCGCTGACAACATTCCAACAAGATCTCCAGGCTGTATCGAAGACGGGAGCCACCCAGATCTTCGGCCAGAACAGCCAGGCGAACACGGACTATAAAAGTCTTGCCGCCGCGCTGCGATCCGGCGATCTTTCGACTGCGCAGAAAGCCTTCGCAAGCCTCCAAACCGACCTTAAACCAGTCCACAAAGGGCATCACCACCATCACAATTCCAGCGGCACCTCGGCAACCACACAATCGAGTAGCGCAACCACGAGTGCTGCAATTGGCAGTGATGGCAACAAATTGAACGTAACGGCTTAACGAATCGTCTCGCACCACATGGCCGATACCCTTGGCATCACGGCGCTTTTCCGGGTAGCTCATGTTTTACTGCACCGTTAATGACCAGACTGAATTGCGCTTGATTGAGCATCAGCACGCCGGACAGCTTCTCAAGCTTCTGGATGCCAATCGGCAGCATTTGCGACCTTGGCTTCCTTGGGTGGACCTGTTGCGTCAGCATGGGGATGTCGAAAAAGCCATTACGGTCTGGCTGCAACAATACGCGAATCATCGGGGGTTTTGGGCGGGTATTTGGTTCAAGGGGCGGTTCTGCGGCACGATCAATCATGTGACTGTTGATTGGCCAAACCGCTCGACGATCTTAGCCTATTGGTTGGATGCGGCGCATCAGGGGCAAGGTATCATGACGGCCTCTTGCCGGGCGATGGTGTTGCACAGCTTTAATGTCTGGAATCTCAATCGCGTCGGCATCGAGTGTGCCACCGAGAACACTCGCAGCCGCGCCATCCCAGAACGTCTGGGGTTCAAGTGCGAAGGGGTTCTTCGTAAAGCCGAGTGGCTTCATGATCACTTCGTCGATCATGTTATCTATGGTTTCTTGTGCACAGATGACATGGGTGCGCTGAATCGCCAGCTCCCACGTGCCGAGGTAGGAGCAGCCGCGAGTGGAAATCACGAGCCCGATCCCTGTTCCCGTCTCGATGGGAGCAAATCCCTACTAAAGAAATCCCCGTAGCAGACTATAATCTGATCGAGATGGTGTGACAGAGATACCGGGTTATGAACATTTGGTTAAGTCGTAAACAGGCAGCCGCTAAAATTTCTGTTTCAGTTGATACGGTCGAAAGACGGGCTGTCGCGTGGACGCCAGAACCGGTCACCGGCAAAATTCGCTTCAAGCTGCTAAAGCTGGGTGACGACACTCGGCAGGAGCGCCGGTATTTTGAGCCGGACGTCGAGGCTCTTCTACTTGGGTAGCGAATTCCCAAGCTGGTTTTCGCTGGGCAGCCAAGCTAGTTTGGGGCCTTCTCGCAAAACCCAATTCTCGGGAACTCCGCCTTAAGCGCACGGCCAGCCTCGCCTGCCATGTCGCGGTACTTGGCAACTACGCTCTCAAGCTTTTCCAAAATTCTGAACTCGGAAGAGGTAAGTAGTGATGATGCCATTATTTGGACTTTCGAGCTGCTGTGGCCTTGGCGTCCAGATGACCCCAGACGCGTTTGAACGGCTGGGGTGGTCAATCTTAGCTGCGCGATGGAACCTTGGGCGGGTTGCGGTTCTCTAAAGGGGCTCTACTTTTACGATGACCAGGTCAGAGCGCGCCGCATAAAACGCCCGCCCCTCCGAGCTGCTTTGTCTGGGCCGGCGTCATGCGGCGCGCGCTTGCTAGTAGATCACGTTTGTCCCTTCAGGCCCAAATCCGCGTGTAGCCTGTAAAGCGATCATCTCCGGCGTATGCCTCCCGTTTTCAAATGCCACAATCAACGCATCCTCTTCTGCGATGGCGCCTGTGAAGCTGAGCGAAGCACAGTAGAGCGAGAACAACGCTGGCTTGCTCTTCATCGGCACCACATCGCGGATTGTTATAAGCCTAAACCCCACATCCGTCACCAGCTTGATGCACCTGCTTTTCTGTTGGAACGGAAAACAAAACACAAATAAGCCATCCTCTGTAATGTGCCGTTTGGCCGCCCGTGCGTAATCGCCGACATCGCCCCTGAGTTCGAATCGCGCATGCGCTTTTTGTGAATCCTCCGGCAACGATCCGGTCCCAATCGGAAAGTACGGCGGACTCCCGGTAATCAGCGGAAACCGTTCACCTAAATCCAGGTCCCGGATATCCCCGTGAATGGCCCGGACACACTCGTTTAGCCCGTTTCCCAGGATGTTCTCGATAAGCAGCCTGTAACTAGTCTCCTGGGCTTCGACACACGTCAATTTCGCCCCCTGGCCGAGTGCCCAAAGCACGGCAAGGCCGACCGTTCCAATCCCGGTGCCCAAATCGAGCGTGTTCTTTACTGGAGGCGATTTCTGCAGCGCATACCATGCGGTAGTGGCATCATCGATCCCGTGGCGGTGTCCATTTTTCCGCTGGAAAATGCGGTAAGGGCCAACCAAACCCGAAACAAATAGTTCCTCGCCCATCTCTTGCTCAAGAGCAGGAAGTCGCGAAATGAAACGCTGATGTATTGTTGAGGCCATGACTGCGTCCAAAGGCAACCTGAGTTAAAACGCTCGTTCTGGCGAGCCGATTCAAGTCCTGATTTGCCACTGACCAGAAGCTGGCTGGCAGGAATCAGGCCCTCGTATCACGCGCGCTTCGGCTACTCAGCCACGAGCATCTTATTGGTCGGTGGCCAGGGTAATTTATATTGGTGTGCACTGCTCGACTTTGGGCGGTTACAGCGGCAAAATCCAAAGATGGCACACGCAGACTCCGAACGGATAGACAGGCTGGAATCGCACCTTGCTCACCTCGAGCACCAGTTCGAGCAATTGAACGGTGTGGTCATCGAGCAGGGCAAACTACTGGACCGGCTCGGCAAGGAAACTCAAAGGCAGTCCAGCGCCATGCAGACGCTGGAGCTGGAACGTATGAAGTCCAACGTGCAAAAGCCGCCGCATTACCAGTGAGGTCTCTGAGTGCGAGGCCCACTGCCGGATATTGTGTTGAGAACCCAATGTTGAACGAAGCCGCTACGCGGCGGGGAAGACGGGGTGGCTGCGGCTTCGCACTTCGCACGCTGGAGGTTTGGTTTTGCATTGGCCTTTAGCCCGGATGCCCTCAGGCTGCTGACGGTTCG
>Ga0118677_10009492_pt1 | contig 15177 bp, 9 predicted proteins | sample AliMusrvi5mmetaG_FD_86154 | JGI IMG/M metagenome (GOLD analysis project Ga0118677, IMG submission 86154)
GGCCTGGGGAGGTCAAGGGAGACTTCTGGTCCGAATTACGAACAACTTCCACTCTTTTCCCCTCAGTTTCCTCCCCTGGTGGTTACTGAGCGCAGTCGAAGTAAGGGGAGGTCAGGAAAGACAAAATGAAGTAACATTAAATACGACAGTTTATTATTCATATTACTTAATGGTTGGGATTTTGATTATTCATATTCCAATAAATCTGAATAAAATTTTAATTGATGAACGAACTAAATTCTGCCCTGATTGATAAGCTCGATTTACTCGGTACATGGTTCAGTCAAAGAAAGGGTTCAATAGTTGCTTTCTCTGGTGGAATTGATTCCACTTTGGTACTTTTTCTTGCCAGAAAATCTCAGGGACGAGATCATGCGATAGGTGTAATTTCAAATTCGGAAAGTCTTAAAAACAAGGATTTTAATTTAGCAAAATCGTTTTGTGAAGAGTTTGATATTCAGCTTAAGGTGATAAAGACCAATGAGCTAAGTGATATCCGGTACAGCCAAAATCCTGTTAATCGTTGTTTTTATTGCAAGGACCATCTGTTTCACGATCTTCAGCTGATGAAAGATGAATATCCTGATTTTGAGATTTTAAGCGGAACAAATTTCGATGACCTCGGCGACTATCGTCCAGGTCTTGATGCTGCGCAAAAACATGAGGTTTTCTCCCCGCTGGTTGATTGCAAAGTCACCAAGGAGGAGGTACGCACCATTGCCAGGCATTTCAATCTTCCAAACTGGAATAAACCTGCAAGTCCATGCCTGAGTTCACGAATTCCATATAACCAGGAAGTGACAGCCGCAAAATTAAGGCAAATCGAAGAAGCGGAAAATATTCTGAATAGTTATGGATTTGAGGATGTTAGGGTCCGTCATTACGGGACGAAAGCGAAAATTGAGGTTCAGCCGGTTGATCTTGAAAATCTTCAGTTGGTTAACGAGCGCATTATTCCTGAAATTAAGGCCTTAGGATTTGAAAGTGTAGAGATTGATTCCGAAGGTTTGGTTTCCGGGAAAATGAATCGTGTTTTGCGTCCCCTTGACATTAAATAAAAATGGATAATGAGAATTTTATACTACGATTGTTTTGGCGGGATTAGCGGAGATATGAATCTTGGCGCATTGATTGATTTAGGTGTTGATCCTGATTTTCTGAAGCAGGAGCTTCAGAAGCTGAATATTGCAGGTTTTCACCTCGATATTTCGAAAGATATCAGAAGAGGGATTTCAGGAACCAAAGCCACAGTGGTCATTGAAAATCCTGATAACGAAAAACATCGCCATTTGCGACATGTGGAGGAATTGATCAACCAAAGTTCCCTTTCTCCTAAAGTTAAAGCATTATCGATAAAAATATTTGACCTGATCGCTGAAGCAGAAGCTAAAGTTCATCAGATCAGTAAGCATCATGTCCATTTTCATGAAGTCGGTGCATTGGACTCAATTGCTGACATTGTGGGTGCTGCCATCTGTCTTGATTTTCTGAAAGTGGATAAGGTCCTCTCTTCGCCGATTCAGTTGGGTGGGGGAATGGTTAAATGTGCGCATGGCATGATGCCGGTTCCGGCACCCGCTACTGCTTTAATTGTTCAGAATGTTCCTATCCGGACTGGTTTGGTGGCTCATGAGGCCACAACACCTACGGGCGCTGCAATACTCGTCGGAACAGTTGACGATTTTACGGAACAGATCGATTTTCCCATTCAGAAGATTGGTTATGGAATCGGACAGCGCGATGTTTCGGAAGTGCCCAATGTTTTAAGGGTTTATCTTTCAGAGAATGATAATCATCCCGATAATTCAGGCAGAGAGGAGGCCTGCATGGTGGAATGTAACATTGACGATATGAATCCCGAATGGTATGATCATCTTTTTCAGCGACTTTTCGATGCAGGAGCCAGCGATGTGTTTTTGACACCCATTATCATGAAAAAGTCAAGACCTGCCAATACACTCTCTGTCCTTTGCAGCAAAAGCCTTCTTCCTGAAATAAAATCGATCATCTTTTTAAACAGCACCTCTATTGGTATGAGGGAATATGGGGTGACAAAAACTGTTCTTGAACGGTATGAAAAGGAGATTGAAACATCACTTGGGAAAGTGCGGGTTAAATACAGCTCTTTTCAGGGGAGGGAGATCCGGGTTAAACCTGAAATAGAGGATATAAAGCAATTGGCTGTGCGACACAAACTCACACTGAGCGAGGTTGAAAAAATCGTAAATGTGAATCTCTAAATTTTGAGACAATAGAAAAAACAAAGATTCTTCGCTGTGCTACTAATTGACAATATTTTTTATTGGCCAGAATATTATGAAATACGAATCAGTTAGGAATATAAAAATTCGAATATGTGTAGGATTGTAGAGACGCTCGGCCGAGCGTCTCTACAATTGTCACAAATAGATTGATCCTGTTATTGGAGTGGATCGTCAACTAATCAGGGAACTTTTGATAGATTTTACTTCGGTGAAGGCAACGGACAAATTGAATGGTCTGATATTCGAAAGACTTGTCAATTAAAACCTTCATTGAGTTAATTTTTGAAGAAAATCTTCCGTAAAATGCAGAATCATTTTGATTTTTTCATATACAACATAACCTGCCTTAATGCGATTATCTATATTTGCCAGCTTTGACTTGGAACCTCATTTATTCGCCTTACATTTGCCTTTATTAATTGTAAATGATTAGCATCTTTATAATTTAGTGTTTATACCTTTAATTATCTTATATGGATATTCGCGACCTACTCGAAAAATATAAAAATGGAGAAATAGATCTCACAGACGCAATATCTCAGTTAAATAGCAGGGATGTTGAAGACATGGGATTTGCCAATATTGATACCAGTCGGCTTCATCGTACAGGCATTCCCGAAGTGATTTATGGGGCAGGGAAAACAACTGAACAGGTGAAGCTAATCGCTCAAAGGATGTATGAAAAAGGGATGAATATTCTTGCCACACGTGTTACAATTGAGATGTATGAGGCTGTAAAAACGATCATCCCGGGAGCTGTTTACAATTCACTGGCAAAGACCATTTCTTTCAAACACAGGGAGGAACCTTGTGGCGAAAATTACATCGCAGTAGTTTCAGCCGGAACCTCTGATCTGCCTGTTGCTGAAGAGGCAGTTGAAACAGCCCGGTTTCTGAATAACAAAGTAATTACAGTTTATGATGTTGGAGTGGCTGGTATTCATCGGCTGTTTAATAAATGGGAGCTGATCCGTGGTGCCCGTGTAATCATTGTGGTAGCAGGAATGGAAGGGGCCCTTGCGAGTGTGGTAGGTGGTCTTGTAGATAAACCGGTCATTGGCGTACCGACGAGTATTGGATACGGCTCCAGTTTTCAGGGACTTTCTGCCTTGTTATCAATGCTCAACAGTTGTGCCAGCGGAGTTTCTGTTGTGAATATTGATAATGGTTACGGCGCCGCCTGCCAGGCCTCCCTGATCAACAAATTGTAATCAGATTCTGAGATAAGAATATTTTTTAAACTTATTTTCGTTTCTTTTGATTTGTCTAAACTAAGATAATTCAGAAATTCAAAGACGATACTGAAGCTTTGCTTGAACTGGCAGAAGGGAATATTTTTGCTTATCGTCATCTGTTTGATCACCATTTTTCGGACCTCTGTAATTTTCTGTTGATCTATCTGCATCGGAAGGAACTTTCGGAGGAGATTGCCCTTGATATCTTCACCTATATATGGGAAAAACGGGAGTCGATTCAAATTAAAGCAACTTTCAAATCATTTCTTTTTGCTGCAGCCAAAAACAAGGCAATCACCCTTTACCGAAAGGAACATCAAAAAATGTTCTCCCAAATTGAGAGTAGTGATTTACCGTTGTCGAATGAAACAGATGCCCAATTTCTGATGGAGAACAACGAACTTCGCGACCTTATTGAAAAGGCGATTCTCAAACTTCCCGAAAAAAGCAGGCAAGTCTATCAAATGGCCTGGGAAGAGAATTTGTCCTACAATGAAATTGCCGAACAGCTTGGTTTAAGCCCCAAAACGGTGGAGAATCATATTGGAATAGCATTGCGAAAATTGCGAGAATCACTGAGGCCCTATTACAAACAGATATTTGTTTGGTGGGTGATCCTTCATATGTTGAAATGATTTGGATCTGCAGTGTTTAATGCCAACTGGAATGAGTAAATGCTTCTGGCTACTGGCAACTGGGTACTGGCAACTGGCTACCGCAAGGCGCTAATTGCAAGCAGCAAGTTGCCAATTCCCAGATGCAAAATTTACATTTAATATTAAATGTTTATATTGAACTTACCGATGGAAGAAATATTAGCCAAACCCAACAGGTTTTGAAAACCTGTCGGGTTTTCAGACTGATGATTTTTTTCAATATAAATTCAGTTCCCTTTGGGGGTTTTTTCGTTTTCCATAGAGCTATTATCGAAACACATCAATATGGAACCGATAAACACCCCCTGGGAAGCGATTGCTGCCCGGTTAAAGAATGAAGCCAACGACGAACAACTCCTACAAATTGAGGAGTGGCTTGACGCATCGCCCGAAAATCCGTCGATCCTTTCTGAAATCATCAGCACCTGGTCGCTCACCAAACATAAAACCCAGTTCTATGAACCCGACAACTCAATCAACTGGGAGAAGTTAATGAACCGTATCGGCCATCCACAAGGTCGGAAAATCATCTTAAATACTTATTACAGATGGATCGCCGCTGCATCGGTTATTGTATTGGTCTTTCTGACAGGACTGGGATTCGGTGGCTTTTTCAACCGTACTAATCCTGTTCAAATGGTGCGTATTATTGCACCGGAAGGGAGCAAGACCCAAATTGTGTTACCCGACAGTACCCGTGTGTGGCTGAATTCGGGCGCAGAGTTGCAGTATCCCGGCAATTTCACCGCTCAGAACCGTGAGGTTAAAATGAAAGGGGAATGTTTCTTCTCTGTTACCAAAGACCCCAATCATCCTTTTCTGGTTAATGGGAGCACACTTCGGGTAAAGGTTTACGGAACACGCTTTAATGTAAACGAAGACCGGTATACTAAAGGAACTGATGTTACCCTGATTTCCGGTAAAGTGGAGGTTTACAATCAAAAAGATCAGCTTTTGTCAAAACTGAGTCCTGGAGAGCAATTGGTTTACAATAACGGATTGAGAAGTGTAATGCTTACGCAGAATCCGGAGGCAGTTACCTCCTGGATTAATAATATGCTGATATTCAATAATCAGCCGTTTAAAGAGGTGATCCATTACCTCGAAAAATGGTATGGTGTAACGATTACCTTAGACCGGACCATCCATTACGATTACAATTATACGTTTAAGGTGAAGACCGAAAGTCTGCGCGAAGTACTCGAATTAATTTCATTTATAACACCTATCGAATATCATATAGAAGGAGAAAAAGTAAACATTAAATACAGGCAACATATGAGAAAATAAAGTAAAAACCGTCCACAAAAAAACAGGAAGTGTTCGAGACTCCCTGTTCATTAAAGTAGTTTATTATTCATCAGAATTTTTTATGCAAGACGCTTCCTGATAAAAGAGTTACATAAAAGATTCAAAAAACTAAATCATTCAAAAGTATGAAAAATTTAATTCATTTGTACCGGCGAAATCCGGCTACTCAAAAAATTCTATTAACTATGCGACTAACCTTATTTCTGCTGGTTATTAGTGTTTTCAGTGCATTCTCCAACAGTTATGCGCAAAAAACCAAACTAGACATTAACGTTCAGAACAGCAGTGTTAGGGATGTTCTCGACGCCATTGAAAATCAAAGTGAGTTTTTCTTCATGTACAACAATAAACAGGTGGATGTGGATCGGAAAGTTGATCTTGATTCAAAATCTTCTACCATTGATGTTGTTTTACAAAAATTGTTTGCCGGAACAAACGTAAATTTCAAAGTCGTCAACCGTCAGATTTTGCTTTATCCGAATGACATTATCAATTTTGCAGAGCAACAGGAACGCAAAATTTCCGGTAAAGTTACTGATCAATCAGGTGCTCCTGTCCCTGGTGTCTCAGTTGCCGTGAAAGGAACCACAATGGGCGTTTCAACCGCCAATGACGGCACATTTTCATTTTTATTGCCCAATAATGCCAAAACACTGGTTTTCTCATTTATTGGGATGAAAACCCAGGAGTTTAATATCGGAAACCAGACTGTGTTCAATGTTAAAATGCTTGAAGATAGCTATGGATTGGATGAAGTGGTGGCTATCGGGTACGGAACGCAAAAAAAGTCAAACCTGACGAGCGCCTATGCAAAAATCGACGATCAGAGCATTAAGGAGAGGCCGCTGACTACCATAAGTGAGGCTTTCGCCGGTCAACTTTCCGGAGTGAGGGCACAAAATACTTCAGGTATCCCCGGATCAGAACTGAATATCAAGATCAGAGGGGTCAACACGATTAACGGGAACAGCAACCCACTCTATGTGATAGATGGTATACCCCGCGATAACATGACAAACCTTAATCCAGGAGATGTTGCCTCCATTCAAATACTCAAAGACGCTTCTGCTACCTCTATCTATGGTTCGAGGGGTGCAAACGGGGTTATCCTAATCGAGACCAAACAGGGTTCAGGAAATACCGCCATCACGGTTGATGCTTATTACGGTCTTCAGGACCCGGTTAAAATGATGGATATGATGAATGGACCGGAGTGGACTGCCTATATGATTTATGCACGAAATGAGACTTATCTTCGCTCAGGGGGATCGATGAAAGATGCCATGTCAAAAAGACCTGCCAATCTTCAAATCCCGACAAGCTGGATTGACGGCAGCCGCCCTCCGGTTGACTGGCAAAAGGCGATCACCACCAGGGCGCCAATACAGAACTACCAGGTATCTGCATCCTCCAAAACTGACAAGGGGAGCATCTATGTTTCAGGCGGTTTTATGGATCAGGACGGGATCATCAAGGACACTTACTATAACCGGCTGAACTTCATGGTGAACGCAACATTAAACGTTGGAGAGAAGATGAAACTGGGTGTAAATATTGCCCCCTCCTACTCCAATCAGGCCGACCAGAATACTGAAGGGAAGGAGACGACCATTCATCAGGCGCTGATGCAGTCGCCACTTATTCAATTAAATGAAGCTACAGTAGATCTTGGTTATCCAACAGATTTCCCTCAGGTATACGTTAATGCTCTTGAAAAGCTAAAGGCCATGACCGACAGAACGGAGAAGGGTAAACTCAACTCCTCCATCTGGGGCGAATACAACATCATTCATGGGATGACCTTTAAATCGCAGTATAGTTACGACTACCGTACAGAAATGTATGAATATTTCTATCCTGCAATTGAAAGAGGCACCATACCTTCAGCAAGCAGTTATATGTCCAGATGGAACGACTGGTCTGTTCAGAATACGCTGAATTACGATTTTACGATCGCCAAAAATCACAATATTAATCTCTTGCTGGGAGAGAGCGCCGATGAACACAAATCGTACAACATCTCATCCACTGCCACAGGTTTTCCAAATTCGCTGGTAAGAACCCTCAACGTGGCCACCACACCAACACAGGCATATACCTACAAGGAGAGAAATACAACCTCCTCTTACTTTGGCCGTGCAAGCTACAATTTTAAAGATAAATATCTTTTAAATGCCACTGTCCGCCGCGATGGTTCTTCCCGCTTTGGAGGGAACAATAAATGGGGTACTTTCCCCTCAGTATCGGCCGGCTGGAAACTGACAGAGGAGTCATTTATGAAAAAATTTGACTGGTTATCCTTGCTCAAAGTGAGGGCATCGTGGGGTATGGCCGGAAACGACCGAATCGGTAATTATGACTATATGGCTTTGCTCAAGGTGGATAATACCGCATGGAACAACGCCATTCAGGTAGGTTTGGGTCCGAACAACATTGCAAATGACAATCTGAAATGGGAAGCCACAACCACTTCCGACTTTGGTTTGGATGTTTCAGCGTTAAAAAACCGCATACAGTTCAATTTCGACTATTATATCAACAAAACAACCAACCTGCTCTTTAATGTTCCGGTTCCTTTCAGTACAGGTTTCAGTAGTTTCCGCACCAATCTTGGAGAAATTCAGAATAAAGGGTGGGAAGTTGATCTCAACACCCGTAATATCGTGGGTAAATTTAACTGGAGTACTTCGCTCAACCTTTCAGCCAACAGGAATAAAGTAATTGATATGGGAGGTTTACAACAGATCACCTCCGGTAACTGGGATGCCCAGTTTATCACCAAAGTTGGTGGACCTGTATCCCAATTCTATGTTTACCGCACAGCCGGGTTATTGAAACCAACCGATTTTGATGCCACCGGCAAAGCGTTGGTGCCGATTATGACCGGACAGGTTGCAGGTAATGTGAAATACATTGATCAGAATAAAGACGGAGTGATTACCTCCTCTGATTTAGCCCCTTACGGCAGCAATTTACCAAAATTGATGTACGGTTTTACCAACCGCTTCGCCTATGGAGGTTTCGAATTAAGTATCCTTCTTCAGGGCCAGATGGGTGGAAATGTGATGTGGTTAGGTCAACGGCAAATGGATTCAGGTTCGAACCTTGTCAATAATCTCAGCAGGTGGGTACACAGCTGGAAGCCGGATTATGAAAAAATTTACGGCGTAGGCGAAAATCCAATCCCATCAATTGCCGGTGTGGATATGTCGTGGGATGGTAAAACGGAATACCGTTTGGCCGGTAAAAACGATAACAACAGCGATCTGAGGATCTATAATGCCGCTTTCCTGAAAATTAAGAATATCTCACTGACTTACACTTTACCGAAAAGTTTCCTTGGAAACTCCGTGTTTAAAGCTGCCAAGGCCTATATTTCTGTTGATAACCTCAAGACCTTTGACAACTATCCGGGTGTTACCACCGAGACGAACAGCTATGGAAACGACACGACTCAGGCAGGGGTGGATTATACCACCTATCCCCTCTCTAAGCGTTATACCGTTGGCGTAAATATAACCTTCTAAATTTTAAACAGATATGAAACTTATATACAAAGCATTTCTGCTACTTGCCGTAACCATTTTCACCGGATGCAGCGATTTCCTGACCGTTTTACCCGATTCATCTTATAGCCTTGCAGGCGGATACAAATCACAGGCCGATTTTGTACAAGCCATCGCAGGGGTATATGCTGCACAACAATCTATGTATCAGACAAATGCAAACAGCACCATCTATACGTACATGATGCGGGCAGACGAAACCAATGTGATTACTCCCCAATCCCCTCCAGGTTACCTCGGCGGCATTGAGCGATTCATTGATGATGCAAATAACAGTATCCATTCTTCCAATTACTCTTCATACTATAAAATCATCAACCGATGTAACGTTATCCTGGATGTGATCGATGGGATAAAATTCACCGATGCTACCACTCAAAAATATATAAAGGGAGAAGCGCTGGCTTTCAGAGCATACAGCTACTGGATGCTTGGATGGCAGTTCGGAGGAGTTCCTTTGATTAAGAAAGTTACCTCTGTAGAAGAGACCAAAACAATCGCCCGCTCGACCCAGCAGGAGACCTTTGCCTTTGCAGCCCAGGATTTCACCGCCTCCTTTGCACTTTTACCTTCCGTCAAATGGACAGGCAGCAACAGCGGAAGGCTAACCAAATACGCAGCTGAGGGGATTCTTGCCCGGATGTACATGTTCCAAAAAGATTATGCACATGCCATGCCACTATTGAGCGACATCATCAGTTCAGGATTGTACGGAATGGAAGCTGATTATAAAAATTGTTTTAGCGAGAGCCACGAGAATGGCATTGAGCGTCTCTGGGAAATACAGTTTATGGGTGGACAGCTTGGCGAAGGACAGCAGTTCACAACGGGGCTTTTACCTGGCGACTATAGCGGACCTCTGCAACCCTTTACCGGATACAGTTCCGTTCCAATGATCTCTGCGGATATGGCTTCCGCTTATGAAACGGGTGACTTGCGGAAAAATATCTCATGTGTGACCAACATCAAATGGAATGGAGTGGTAGATACCAAGAATTATTTTATCGTAAAATTTCATTATGGCGATGTTACTCCGCCAAAAGTGGCCAATGATTGGGGTGTTAACTTACCAATACTTCGTTACACCGATGTGAAGATGATGTATGCTGAAGCGCTGAACGAAACCGGCTATTCAGCTTCTGGTGATGCCATTTCCATCCTCAATGCGGTAAGAAGCAGAGCCGGGTTAGCGCCATTGACAGCGCTCCAGGTTCCGGATCAGGCTTCATTTCGCAATGCTATTATTAAAGAACGACGCGTTGAATTTGCATTCGAAGGGCTGCGCTGGCCAGATTTGATTCGCTGGGGAATCGCAATGGATGTGATGAACGCCAAACTTGCCAATCCGGTTCAGGACGGGGGAACCTTCAAGATGAAAGCAACACAGATCTTATTTCCTATTCCGTTCGATGAGCTGAACAGGTATCTGGATACAAAAGTGCTGTGGCAAAACCCTGGTTACTAATAACCGCGAATAGAACAATTGGTTTAAAGAGGAATAGTTTGTTGATTAGTTAGTTTTTTGGTTTGAATTGAATAGGGAGGATTTTTCTCCCTATTCTTTTACCTGGATCTGATATTAAATCATCCAATACTTTAACCCGATAAAACCTTTTTTGAAAACTGAACAAATTTTAGACTGGCAAACATGAAACAAATATCAACAAAGGGAATGGCACAGCCTGCTATCTTTTGAAGGCGAATAGCAAATAGTAATTAATCAACATGCTTAAACCATGAAAAATCAACTTTTAATAGCTTTTTTTCTGACTTTCTTCGCGACTTCTCAGCATTTTCTGCTGAAGGCCCAACAACAAAATCCGCTTTCGAAAAAAGTTCAAAGTGGCGATGAGCAGGGACTTGAAATACCCGATAATATTAAATTGCAGCAGGACAAGGATGCGATTCGTGATGCCTTTAAAGGCTGGTGGACTGAATCGATGAAGACGCACGATGAGCGGATTGCATGGTTCAAAGAGGCCAGATTTGGCTGCTTTATTCACTGGGGAGTTTGGGCCCCAGTGGGTAATGAATGGAATGGTACAGGTGGACTGGGCTATTCGGAACACCTGATGCGGGCTCGCAAAATTCCGCTTCCCGAGTACAGGGAAAAGTTGGTGGCCACCTTCAATCCGGTCGATTTTAATGCAGAAGAATGGATCAAAGCGGCCAAAGATGCAGGAATGAAATATTTTATTGTCACTGCCAAACACCATGATGGATTTGCAATGTTCCCTTCCGAAGCTTATCCGTACGACATCCGGCTGACTAAATTCAGGCGTGATCCAATGCGGGAATTGCGCGCCGCCGCCACCAAATACGGTATAAAATTCGGATTTTACTATTCACATGCTTTCGACTGGGAACACCCCGATGCACCTGGAAATGACTGGGATTATGAAAATCCAGGAGGTGATAAACTGCTTCATGGAGCAAACTGGTGGGAAAATTATCCCGAATTCCTTCCAAATGCCGAAAAATATGTAAATGAAAAATCTATTCCTCAAGTTAAAGAGCTAATCCGAAAATATCACCCCGACATCCTTTGGTTTGATACGCCACACAAATTGCCATTGTACCTCAACCTGAAAATTTTGAAAGCCATCAGGGAAACCGATCCAAATTTGCCGGTAAATGGACGCCTGGCCAAAATGCAAAATCAGAATTTTGGAGATTATATCAATACAGGCGACAGGGCCGCATTTCTGCGTCCGACACCCGGTATTTGGGAGGTCATTCCAACAACCAACGAATCGTATGGGTACAATAAATACGATAAAAACTATAAAACGCCGAAGTATTTTGTTCGTCTGCTTACCAGTGCGGCAGCGAAAGGTGGTAATATGCTCCTGAATGTAGGTCCGATGGGCAACGGGAAATGGGATACCACCGATGTTAATATCCTGAATAATATCGGAAATTGGATGAAGACTAACGGAGAGAGTATTTATGGCACTGATCGCAGTCCGCTTTCCATCCAATCGTGGGGCGAAGTAACCCAAAAGGGAAATACCCTTTATCTGCATGTTTTTCAATGGCCTGGTATTGGAAAACTGGTTGTTGGGGGGCTGAATGCCAAAGTGGAGAAAGCTGTTTTGATGGCCGACCCGCAGAAAAAATCATTAAACTGCTCATTGTTGAACAACCGTGAACTGGTAATCACCTTGCCCAAAATGGCTCCTGATAGTTTAAACTCTGTGATCAAACTTACTTACAGTGGCTCATTGAAAACCGATTCAGTCCGATTACTCTCCTCAAACCAGCCTAATCAACTGCTAGTGTTTGATGCTAGCCTGCATGGCGATGGCTTTAATTATGGCGATGGAAAGCCCAACAGTGAATTTGTTGGCAACTGGAAAAACAAGGATCAATATTTAAGCTGGGATTTCCGGCTGAACGAACCGGCAGAATTCCTGGTGACACTGAAATACAACACAGAAAAAATGGATGACAAAGGACAGATCTTGTTGGAACTGGACGGGAAAAAATATCCGGTAAACTATAAACCTGTTCTTCCCAAAGGCGATCCTGTCAAAAGATTATTCAATCCGTCTGAATTCATTACAATCGGACAAATTAAAATCAGTGCCGGATCCCATCAGTTGAAATTAACTCCCGGCGAATATCAGGGAGCTCAAATCATGCGACCTTTATCTGTAACTTTAACTCCATGATCAAAATAACAAGGAAAGTTTGCATAAAATCAGTGCCAGATATGATTGAAACAATATATTTTTGAACAACATCCGTACAATTACAACTTATGCGATTTAACATGATCAGATTACAACTATTCTTTGCCCTTTCCCTTGTCTTTCAGCTAAGCCTTTTCTCGCAGTCATCTGCGCCATCAGGTTTACTTTGCCAATTAATGTCGCACCCCGAACTTTCGGCCATCACATCCAAAACACCTTGTTTTGGATGGATCGTCAATTCTGATCAGCCGGGCGATATACAAAAGGGGTATCAGATCATGGTTGCTTCATCCGAAGAATTGTTGAAAAAGGAAGCACCCGACATGTGGAAATCCGGCAAAGTATCATCACCTCAATCCATTAACATCAAATATCAGGGCAAGGCATTATCATCCCAAACTTCGTATTGGTGGAAAGTAAAAACTTTCAATATGAAAAGCGGGGAATCAGCCTGGAGCGCTATTCAACAGTTCAACACCTCCAATTTTAGTGCTGAAAAAAAATGGCCTGGTGAAAGCAAATGGGTTCAGATCAACAATCTAAAAGGGGGAAAGATCTGGGCTATAGAGAACCGGCATCCGATCATTTACACTGCGGTGAAACCAGTGCGAAAAAGTATTCGCAAAAGCGGTGTACAATTTTTCGATTTTAGCAGGGCTGCATTTTCTACCGTTGAAATGAATCTGAACTGGAAACCAAAGGATAGTTTGCAAATAGAGCTGAAACTAAAAATTAACATCGGGGAAAAAGGAGTTGGCGACTCCATCGATCAAAAACCGGGTGGAGGTGTTATTTTCAGAACCTACGGCATGATCATGAAACCAGGTACTGCAAATTACACACTTGAAATTCCGCGGTTTGTGCCTAAATATCCACACAGTCAGGCCATACCGCCACAAATACCTGAAGTAATACCGTTCCGCTTCTGCGAAATTGACAGCCAAGGCGAAAATGTGACAGTAAACGACATTACACAAAAAGCGCTTTATTGCCTGTACGACGAAAAGGCATCCGATTTTGCCTGCTCTGACAAAGATCTGAACGCTATTTATAACCTTTGCAAATACTCTACTGTTGCCAATACCTTTAACGGCGACTATGCCAATAGCGAGCGCGAACGAATGATGTATGAAGCCGACTGTTACATTCAGCAAATGAGCCATTATGCCGTTGACCGCGAATTTGCCATAGCCCGTTACAGCCTCGGTAACCTCATCTATCATGCAACCTGGCCCACTGAATGGATTTCGCACAGCATCTTTATGGTCTGGGCTGACTATCTGTACACCGGAAACACCGATATCATAAACGACTATTACAACGACCTGAAAGCCAAAACCATGATGGCTCTTGAAACAGAAAAAGGGTTAATAAGTTCCCGCACAGGACTTCAATCCCCTGAATTTCTCAAATCAATTCACTTTAACGGCAATGCCCTCAGAGATATCGTTGACTGGCCCAACGCGTCGGGTATGGCCAACCGTCTTGGAGGAGAGTCGGATAATTACGAATTTTCGGATTACAATACCGTTGTAAATGCGTTTTATTACCAGGGGCTGGTGTACATGTCGAAAATTTCGGAAGCCGTTAGTAAGCAAGCCGAGGCTGATTTCTTTGCGAAAAAAGCGGCTGCTGTAAAAATTGCCTTCAACCAAAACTTTTTTAATTCTGAAAAGGGAATTTATGTGGATGGAATTGGCTCATTGCACGCTTCGTTGCATGCCAATATGTACCCATTGTGTTTCGGGCTTGTGTCTGAAAAAAACCTGTCAACGGTTATCGGATATATCAAAACCAAACGTATGGCTTGTGGCGTTTATGGGAGCAATTACCTGCTCGAAGCCCTATTCAACAGCGGACAATCTGACTATGCTTTCAGCCTATTAAAAGACAGCACCGACCGTAGTTGGCTCAATATGATCCGTGTTGGAGCAACCATGACTACCGAAGCCTGGGACAACAAATACAAGTCGAATAACGGCTGGAGCCATGCATGGAGCGCTTCGCCTGCGCACATTATTCCACGCAAAATTATGGGCATTGAACCCGCAGAACCCGGCTTCGGGAAAATTTCCATTTGGCCACATCCCGGAAATCTCACCTCAGCCAGAGTCAGGGTTCCCACCATTCGTGGAAATGTTGATGTCGATTTTACTCAAAATCAGGGAAAGTCCTTCGCGCTCCGGGTAACAATTCCGACCAATACTTCGGCAATGGTTTATGTCCCGAAAATTTCACCCAACTATCAATTGAAACAGAACGGGAAAACTATAAAAGGTCAGGAGACAGGGGAATATGTGTTTATAAATGAAGTAAAATCCGGAACGAACCTCTTTACCATCGTGAGTAAATAATTTTTCTTTGTGCAATTCATAAAAGTTGAAAAATTGATTAAACGTTCAATGAACCTCATTTATAAAACAAAAAAAAACTGAAATTGGGGAATAAAC
>Ga0118677_10009493_pt1 | contig 15176 bp, 10 predicted proteins | sample AliMusrvi5mmetaG_FD_86154 | JGI IMG/M metagenome (GOLD analysis project Ga0118677, IMG submission 86154)
GAACGGACATATACAAGCCTTCTGCCATTTCCTTAATACTCATTTGATAATTTTTTCTTAACAGTTCAATGATTTTTCTTCTGGTGTAAACATGCACGGCTTCATTATATGTTTCAATTGTCACTTTTTTTAAGGTCATAGAAGCATTGATATAATCTTGATATTTTTTGCCTAAAATAAAAACAGGCGGAAAATCCTTAGCAAATATTATATGTGGGTTTAGTAAGGAAATTGACCATGCAAAAGTAGCGTTATCCAGTACAGAGTTAAAAACATTTTCACCTAACATTTGAAGGTTATCTGGTATGTTAAGCTGCTTTTGCATATCATCTATAATATCTTGATTTGCCAAATGTAATTCTTCAAGGCGTGGATAGAAATAGTGCAAAATATATGCAAGTGCTTCTTGCACCTCTCCTAAATGCTCTAGACAATATATAATATAAATTTTTAAAGAGTCTAATAATTTAAGCTTTCTTGCACATTGAGGGAGCCTGCCAGACTCGATTTCAAAATCGGTTGGTATTTCCTTGCATTCGCAAAAGTAAAAGTTAATGAAATATTTTTTTAGCCTTTCAGAATCATAAAGAAGAGCTATTGTGCTTTCTAAGGTGGTATCTGTTGCAGGTAAATATGTATCTAAATACATCGAAAACACAGAGGCTCTATTTCCATCATAATAAAACAATGGTTCTAAATAAACCGGGATTGTTTTGCCTGAAAGCGCTCTTACTTGATAATATAGGCTTAGGTCTTGTTCAACCTCGTCTGAAGATTTTGCATAACTTTTCCGAATTTCAAATTCGGAAAAGTATGTGATAATATATTGTATTACATCGTGTAATACGGCATATTCATGCAAGTATTCCATAGCTCTTCCTCCTTTGAAATCTATTTGCTATTATAATATAATTATAACACTAATTCGCCCTTTTTCAATAACATATTAAAAAGTTTTGATTATATAAAAATCATATTAAATTTTATAATATTGCATTTACAAAGCTTTTCAGTATTATTGCTTGGTAAAATAAAAAATGACGGATAATTTCCGCCATTCTAAGGAAGCATATTAATTTATAAATGTTAAACTCACTAATTATTTTGCGTATACACACTATCACGCCATGCTGTAAGCTTTTTTGCATCGTAAATCCAAGCGCCGGTACCGTCTCCCTCGCCATCAATCATAGAGGTCTTAATTGCAGAGACATCTGTATTTTTTAACATAGATGCTAACGCGAGAAGCTGTTGATAGGTCATATTAGTTGTATAGTATTTAGTCATTTGGTAGAGAGAATCGAGCACTTTTGTGGGACCTGAATCCTTCATCTTCTGTGCGGCGGCAATTACAAATTGCCTCTCGCGCGCTGTGCGTTCTATATCGCTATTATCGGTACCGGGAAGATGTCGGTCTCTAACATACCGCAATGCCTGATCACCTTGCAGATTATATTGCTGCCCCTCATAAATACCTGCATCTGCAATAGTAACTGTAGCTGTAAGCGGTACACCGCCAATTGCTTGAGTTAAAGCAATTACAGAGTCCATATCAATTAAAATATAGTTTTGTATTGGCACTTGTAACAAACGCTCCGCCATATCCACTGCATTGGAAGCACCAACGTTGATTCCGGCTCCTCCATAGATTCCATAGAGAAAAGCAGTGTTTGCTCTGGCGGTGAGAATTGAGGTTGCCTTTCCTTTGCCATCTAATTTTTTTACAGTTACCTTGGTATCACGTGGAATGGTAAGAAGATTAATTTCATTTGTCTTTAAATTAACAGAGCATAAAATCATAACATCAGTATGCACTCCGTCATTGACAGGTCTTCCGGGACCTCTATCATACCCCATAAATAAAACGGAAAACATATTATTAAAGTTAGATGGAGGAAGCGTTACAACGGGGTCTGATGAATCTGCATCTGTTTCTACAGGAAGAAAGGAATCGGTGCTTACAGGCTGCAATGGGTTTTCTAGTGCTCTAGTTGGGTTTTTATACGAATCATAGGCAATATATCCGGTTATACTGCCAATACCTAAAGCAATTACAAGTAATGCAATGATGGAACACATAAGAGTAGTCTTAATTTTTTCAATACGCATTATAAATTTCTCCCATTAGCTAATAGTAGTTTTCTTGTAATCGTATACTGATGAATTTGGGTCTGAAAAGTCCAGGTTATCAAGGCATTTTCCAGTACCAAGTGCAACGCACGAAATAGCATCCTCAGCTACATAGCAATTTAATTTAAAGGTATTTGTAAGCAGCTTGTCCAGCCCAAAAAGCAAAGAGCCGCCGCCTGTCAGCAAAATACCGTTATCATAAATATCCGCTGCCAGCTCTGGGGGAGTGGTATCAAGTACTCTATAGATTGAATTAATTATTGTGTCTAAACATTCTGTCAGCGCCTCTCTAATATCCTCTGAAGAAACCGTTATACTCTTAGGCAACCCTGTAAGCAAGTTGCGACCCATAACATCGGTGTAGAGTGTTTCGCTTCTGGGGTAGGCTGTGCCAATATTTATTTTAAGCATTTCAGCAGTACGCTCGCCAATTAGAAGGTTGTTTTTCTTTTTCATATATTTAACGATTGCTTCGTCCATTTTGTCGCCGGCACATTTTATAGACTCTGAAACAACGCTGGAGCCAAGCGAAAGAACGGCAATATCTGTAGTGCCGCCGCCAATATCTACCACCATATTACCGCAGGGACGAAAAATATCTATATTAGCACCAATGGCTGCCGCCAAAGGTTCCTCAATAACATAAACCTGCTTAGCACCTAATTTATAAACAGCTTCACGAACGGCACGCTGCTCTACCTCGGTAACACCGCTAGGTACACACACCATTACACGAGGATGAAAGAATGTGCGTTTGGGAAGTGCTTTTTTTAAAAATAATTGAAGCATATCTAGCGTAACCAAATAATCGGAAATAACACCATCCCGCAAAGGTCGCATTACAGAAACATTTCCAGGTGCTCTGCCAAGCATTTTTTGAGCATCATAACCTACGCCTCGGATTTCTTTTGTATTGTTGTCCCAAGCAACTACAGAGGGTTCTCTTAAAACAATTCCTCTGCCCTTAACATATATTAAAACTGTTGCGGTACCTAAATCAATACCAACGTCCTGTCTTTTAAACAGCATAAAACTATTATCTCCAAAACCTTATCGTTTTTATTATACCACAAAAGTAAAAAAGCGCAAAAGATTTATTAGGTTTGATAGGGTATAATATTTTAATTGAGAAATTTATGTATAAATATGATAGATTTAAATTATAGAAGTACAGACAGAAATAAATATTATTCTATACAGGAATGCCACAGATTCACAGATTAGATATATGATAATCAATAAAATTTACACAGATTTAAAACAACCTACGGTTGTTTTCTTAGTGTTAATTTCTTTAAATAATTGAATTAAAATCTGTGAATGTGTGGCAACTAATATTTTGAAACATTTAATCTTTTATTATACAATTGGCAATGGGTTTACAGCCATTTCTTTCTTTTAAAATACACGAGCATAAATACTGCTATAACAACCATCAGAATTAAGGCTGCAAAATATCCGAAGGGCCATTCGAGTTCGGGCATATTTTTAAAATTCATGCCATACAAACCGGCAATAAAAGTCAGGGGCATAAATATCGTGGCTATTATGGTCAATACTTTCATAACCTCATTCATTTTATTGCTCACACTGGAGAGATAAATATCCAACATGCCGGAAAGTGTATCTCTTGAAGTTTCTATCGTATCTATCACCTGAACAGTATGGTCGTAAACATCTCTGAGATAAATGCGGGTAGCCTTATGAATAAGTTTTGATTCGCCTCTTTCCAACACACTTGCCACTTCCCTCAGAGGCCATACAGAGCGCCTGAGAAAGATCATGTTTCTTTTTAAGTTGTAGATTTCTTGTATTGTTTCCTGTGAAGGGCTTTTGAGCAATTTTTCTTCTATGTCTTCTATTTTTTCACCTGTTCGTTCCAGAACAACAAAATAATTATCTACAATAGTATCTATCAAGGCGTAGGCGAGATAATCAGCGCCCATTTTCCTGATACGTCCAAGGCCACTTTTAATCCTGTTTTTAATGGGCAGAAATAAGTCATTGGTGCTTTCCTGAAAAGATATCACATAATTCAGTCCTACTATCAGGCTTATCTGTTCTGCAATTACTTCTTCATTTTTTTCATCATAACTGATCATTTTCAAAACAATAAACAGGTAATCTTCAAAATCTTCCATTTTAGGTCGGTGCCTTGTGTTTACAATGTCTGCCAGAACCAGCGGATGAATGCAGAACTGTTTACCTACGGCTTCTACAAGGTCGGTCTGGTGCACGCCATCTATATTGAACCAGTTAACACCCGGTTTGTCACTTAATGGAAAGCAGTCTTCAATACTTTTAACTTCCTTTTCTTCAAAGCTGGTTTCATCATAAGCGCAAAAAGCTATAGTGCTTTTATCAGTTCTTTCAGCACCTATATGGACAAGGGTGCCAGGCGACAACCCTACTTTTTTCTGGTATTCTTCTGTGTATTTAGTCATAAAATAAAAGGTATAAACATTTTACTGCGTTTCATATAAGCGATATATTTATCGCCAAAGTAAGCGATACATTCTTTCTCGTCGAAGCGGGCAGTAAGAAAAAGAAATAATGTTGACAGCAAAGCTACAAAAGATAAAATTAAAGCCGGATTTTTAAAAAACACAGCCCATGTCAGCCAGATTAAAGAAGCATAAAGAGGGTGCCTTATATACTTAAAAACTCCATTATCAATAAGTTCTGTGGTTTTTTCAAATCCATAAAGATGATCTTCAGCCCTTTCTTTCCCGGACTTACCGAATTTTTTCATCATGACCGCACCATAGATGACAAGGTAAGTGGACAAAAACAACAAAGTCCATGAAATGAGTTGCAGCGGCCCTAAAGGATCTACAAACCAATATTTATAGTTGACAACAAAAAGCCCTACAATGCACTCCCAGCTGAAGAACCTGTAAAACCCATGACTTTTAATATTAACCAGGTTGCGCCATGATAGCAGGATTACAGGCAAACTTAGGATTCCAAAATAAATTAAACTTTTCATTTTTTAAGTTTCATTTTTTCTTTAGTAATGGGTAAAAAGTTCTCTCCGGTTACGACGCTTTTTCCCGTTTTGGATTCAAGGGCCAGCCTTGCATCTTTCGCTATAGCACCGCCCTTTTTACTTGCTTTGGCATTTTCATGTAATCCTTTAGCTTCATCTGTTTCGGCTATTTGTCTGGTAGAGAGTTCTGCTAATGCGGTAAAGATTAATTCAGCTTCTGTCATGTGGTCCCGTAAGTTCTGGGTTTTTAATCCTTTTAAGTCCTTGTGTTTCTTAACTGAAAGTCCTGTCCATTCATGATGAATGATATTTGTAAGCAACGCAAATTCATCTTTTTCTTTTACACCCGCATCTTTCCAGTAATCGGTTAGTTTGTTACGGGTTTCCTGCCCCGTCATCCGTTGTTGAATCCATTTTTCGCTCCGCCCCAGATTTTTCCAGTTTTCTCTTGCCCTGTCTAAGCTTTGAGCCGGGTCGCCAATCTCCTGCATACGTTCATAACCTACTTTAGCTAACCACTGTTTGAAAGGTTCTGCTTTTGGGGATGGGATGGATTGGATAATTCTTAACAATCCTTGAGTATTGGCACAATCGGTTTCATATTTTTTGCCATCAGATGACACCATTTTCAGTTGTCGACAAATTGTCGACAACTCAACTCCAGATAATTTTTCCCTCTTTTTAATTCTATACCAATAATCCTTTGGATCGGGGCTGTCTGTTAAAATTTTAACAACATCTACAACTGAAAAATACCATTGTTGTTCAGTCTCATCCCAATGGCTGCGTACTTTTTTTTGTTCAAATAATTTTATATTGTTCATCGTTTTATTTTCGTTCATGGGGACAAATTATCCCTATGTAATTATTTTTATGCTTTGTCAAATTTACATTTTATTACATTATCGTTTGTAATAACTTCGTAATATTTATAATGTCGTACCTACGGCACTTTAATAATTTGCGTGTAAATATTTCTACAAATATTAAGTACCTAAGGCACTTCCCTTAGCCTCGTCAGAGGCGACATATTTGTAGAAGAACACATCACACCCAAAATTAAGCCCCGTAGGTGGCGAAATAAATCCTCGTTGCACAACATATTTATCAATTTAAATTTAAATCTATGATAATCAGTGTAATCCATGGTGATTTTATCCAAAGACTGTTTTTTTAAGATAAATTTTCTAATTTTGCCCTTCATTAATAAATTTTATTTTTCATTATGAGTAGTGAAATAAATAACGAAAAGCTTTTCGACGAGTTTCCGCCGATAAGCACGGAAGCCTGGGAGGCATTGATTCGCGAGGATTTAAAAGGAGCTGATTACGAAAAGAAACTGGTGTGGAAAACCGTTGAAGGCCTTAAATTAAAACCATATTACAGGGCTGAGCATATTAAAAATCTGGATTTTATCAAAACCATACCCGGCAAGGCTCCCTTTGTACGGGGTAACAGAAAAGACAACAACTGGATTATCAGGCAGGATATTGATGACGAATCGCCTTTAACAGCCAATATCAAAGCTATTGATGCTTTAAAAAAAGGCGCTGAAGCTGTTGCACTAAATGTTTCCTTTTGCAAAAGTGCTCAGGATATGGTTAGTCTGCTTAAAGGCATTGACCTGAATGGTGTACATATCCATTATTACGGGGCATCTTCTTACTTGCAACTGACCGATTTGCTTGTAAAAGCAACAAAAATATTAAATTTCGATTCAAAAAGCTTAAAAGGCTCTTTCAATTACGACAGTCTGGGCTACTTTTTTTCTCATGGTTGCTTTTACGGTTCTATGGATAGCAATTTTGTAGAATTAGCGCAGCTTCTCGACATAGGGAAAAGAGATTTCCCACAAATTAAAATCATTAACATAAATGCCCACCAGATCCATAACTCAGGCGGTTCTCTGACTCAGGAGCTGGCTTACAGTCTGGGAATGGGCGTTGAATATATCACGAGACTCGTTGCTAAAGGACAGGACATTGATGATGTGCTTTCGAGGATGATGTTCACCTATGCTATTGGCTCAAATTACTTTCTTGAAATTGCTAAGTTGCGTTCTGCCAGATTGTTATGGTCTACAATCACAGAACAGTACAAGCCACAAAAAGAAAGTTCCGGTTACATGGTTATCCATAGCATCTCTTCATTATGGAATAAGACCATCTATGACCCTTATGTAAATCTTCTCCGTTGCACTACTGAGGCCATGTCGGCTTCTATAGGCGGGTGTGATTCCATGACAGTTCTGCCTTTTGATATAGCCTATAAATCGGGAGATGTTATTTCAAACCGCATCGCTCGTAACATTCAGATAATTCTGAAAGAAGAAGCTTATTTTAATAAAATTGCAGATGCTTCTGCCGGCTCTTACTATGTTGAAAACCTTACTGATACTATTGCAGAGGCTTCATGGCAATTATTTGTTGCTATTGAAAACAAAGGTGGATTTATTGAAACCGCCAACAGCGGTGAAATTTCAGATGCCCTTGAGATGATTGCAACCAGAAAGCATGAAGATTTAGCCTTACGACGACAGATACTTTTAGGCACTAATCAATTCCCGAATTATTCTGAAAAGATGTTGGGTAAAATAGAGCCTAAATCAATAGCAAGTGCTTTGAAAGGCAAGAAAGAAGTGCGTCTGGCTCAGTCGTTTGAAGCTTTGAGACTGGCAACCGAAGACTTTATAAACAAAGGAAACACGGCACCTAAAATATTTTTACTTAGTATAGGCAATCCGGGTATGAGAAAAGCCAGAGCAGGATTTTCTCTTAACTTTTTTTCTTGTGCAGGTTACGAAGTCATTGATAATAATGGTTTTAAAACACCGGCAGAAGGCATTAAAGAAGCCTTGAAAAGTAAAGCCGAGATTATATGTATCTGTAGTTCTGATGAAGAATATGCCACTGCCGGTGTTGAAATAGCACAAGGTATAAAAAAAGCAGATGCTGACAAAATCATCATTATAGCAGGGAATCCCTCAGAATCTATTGAAATGCTGAAACAAGCAGGGGTGGATGACTTTATTCATGTAAAAACAAATGTTCTGACTGCACTGAGTGATTTAAGCAGCAGATTAGGTGTAATTTAAGCTAAAAATAAAAAATGAATATCAATCGCATAGATTTTAGTAAAGTAGACTATAAGAAAGTCAATACTAAAGAAACGCTTCAGGAATGGGAGAAAAAAAACGCTATAGAAAAAGACTGGCTGACGCCTGAGCAGATCCCCTTAAAACCAGTTTATGGTGCTGATGACCTGCTCAACATGGAGCATCTGAACTATGCTGCCGGACTCCCCCCTTTTTTAAGAGGCCCTTATTCGACGATGTATGTAATGAAACCATGGACTATACGGCAATATGCAGGGTTTTCTACCGCAGAAGAATCTAACGCCTTTTACAGACGTAATCTGGCTGCCGGTCAGAAGGGGCTGTCTGTAGCTTTCGATTTGGCCACTCATCGTGGGTATGACTCAGACCACGAAAGGGTTATGGGAGATGTTGGCAAAGCAGGTGTGGCCATTGACTCCATCCTCGATATGAAAATTCTTTTCGACCAGATACCTTTGGATAAAATGTCTGTTTCCATGACCATGAACGGCGCTGTGCTTCCCGTACTTGCCTTTTATATCGTCGCTGCTGAAGAACAAGGCGTGAGTATGGCTCAGTTGACGGGCACCATTCAAAATGACATTCTAAAAGAATTTATGGTGCGCAACACCTACATCTACCCACCACTGCCTTCGATGAAAATTATAGCCGATATTTTCGAGTTTACATCTAAGCATATGCCCAAATTCAACTCCATAAGTATCAGCGGCTACCATATTCAGGAGGCTGGCGCTACGGCAGATATAGAGCTGGCATACACCCTTGCCGACGGGCTTGAATACCTGAGAGCCGGTGTTAATGCAGGCATGGATATAGATGCTTTTGCCCCTCGCTTGTCTTTTTTCTGGGGTGTGGGCATGAATCATTTTATGGAAATTGCCAAGTTGCGTGCTGCACGCCTGTTGTGGGCTAAAATCGTAAAACAGTTCAATCCTAAAAATCCTAAGTCGATGGCTCTCAGAACCCACTGTCAGACATCGGGCTGGAGCCTGACAGCTCAAGACCCCTTCAACAATGTGGCAAGAACCTGTGTAGAAGCCATGGGCGCTGTCCTCGGGCACACTCAGTCGTTGCATACCAATGCCCTTGATGAAGCTATTGCCTTGCCTACTGACTTTTCTGCCCGTATAGCCCGCAACACTCAGATTTATATTCAGGAAGAGACCAACGTATGTAAAGCTGTTGACCCCTGGGCAGGCTCCTACTACATCGAGACCCTTACCCATGAACTGGCGCACAAAGCATGGGCCTTGATAGAAGAGGTAGAAGCGCTTGGCGGCATGGCCAAAGCCATAGAAACAGGAATTCCTAAAATGAGGATTGAAGAAGCCTCTGCCCGCAAACAAGCCAGGATAGATGCCGGAAAAGACACCATTGTGGGTATCAACAAATACAAGCTGGAAAAAGAAGACCCTATCGACATCTTAGATGTAGACAACACCGCCGTAAGACTTTCACAGATTGAAAGACTTAATAAATTGCGTAAGGAACGTAATGAAAAAGAAGTACAGGAAGCTCTTGCAGCCATTACCAAAGCTTGTGAAAGTGGCAACGGAAATTTACTGACATTGGCTATTGATGCAGCACGCAAAAGAGCCAGTCTGGGTGAAATTTCTACAGCTTGCGAAAAAGTTTTTGGCAGATATAAAGCAATCATACGTTCAATATCAGGAGTATATTCTATGGAATCACAAAATGATGATTTATTTAAAAAAGCAAAGTCATTATCTGATGAATTTGCAGCCCTCGATGGCAGACGTCCTCGCATAATGATAGCTAAGATGGGACAAGACGGTCACGACAGAGGCGCCAAGGTAGTGGCAACAGCTTATGCTGATATGGGTTTTGATGTGGATATGGGCCCATTGTTCCAGACTCCTAAAGAAGCGGCCCGCCAGGCTGTGGAAAACGATGTGCATGTGCTGGGCGTTTCAAGCCTGGCTGCAGGCCACAAAACGCTCATACCTCAGGTAATTGCCGAATTGAAAGCCCTTGGAAGAGAAGACATCATGGTGATTGCCGGTGGTGTTATCCCCACACAGGATTATCAGATGCTTTATGATGCCGGTGTGGCTGCCATCTTCGGCCCCGGAACAAAAATCTCTGATGCGGCTATTAAGATGTTGGAAATAATGATTGGGATGAGGAAAGGTTAGGAAGTTTGGAGTGTGGAGTGCCTAGAGTGTAGAGTGTACTTAGACAATTGCTCGATTAAAAAAAATGTGAATTAGCAAATGTTATAAAGCCTTTTGATAAACACGGAATTTCTTTATTAAGAATGCGCCAAAACGTTTAAATTCTGCCATCATATTGTCGTTTTCTTCCATTACAACGTGTGTATCAACACTGGTCATGCCTCTTTTAATGGCCGAATTGACCGTTGCCAAGAACAAATATAAATCAAGGCCTTTTTTTTGATGTTCCGGGACTACTGCACCAAGCATGGTATTAACGGTTTTGGCTGTTTTCAAGGCATTGAGGATATAAAACAACCCAAAAGGGAACAAGCGACCTTTGGCTTTCTGCATCCCCTTATACATGTTGGGCATACTGATAATGAAACCAATGACTTTCCCTTCTTTTACTATTACTTTAACGAATTCCAGATCAATAACGGGCAGGTATTTTTTAGCCATTTCCTGCATTTCTTTTTCATCCATAGGCACAAATCCGTAGATGTGGCCAAAGGATTCGTTCATAGCCCTAAAAACGGGTACTATCCAAGGCTTTGCCTGCCTTTTATTTTTGAACTCCAGAAATTGAATGTCTTTCCGGGCAGTAATTCTATCATATATTTTAAACAATATATCAGGTATGATAGCTGTAAGCGGGTACCTGTAAATAACACAATCCAACTCTTTAGTATAGCCCTCTTTTTCAACAAGTTCAGGCATATATTCAAAATTACAAGGGCTGTCAATTACCGGTTCATCGTCAAAGCCTTCAATCAGCAAGCCTTGCGGCTCACGGTCTGAAAATCCGAAAGGGCCAACAATTTTGGTCATCCCTTTTTCGCGCCCCCATTTTTCAATTTCAGCTATCAGGGCATGGGCTACAACCTGGTCGTTATATGTTTCTATAAATCCAAAACGGACATTTTTCAAATCATTCATCTCATTATACTTGCGGTTTATAATACCCATTATTCGTCCCACTGCTTTTCCATCCTTGTAAGCAAGTATCAACCGGTAATCGCAGACATCAAACGAATGGTTCTTCCGGGGGTTAAAAAAAACCTTTTCATCCATATAAAGTGGTGGAAACCAGCCTTTATGCCCCTGGTGTATTTTTTCTGGAAGGGATATAAATTCTTTATATTCTCTTTTAGTTGAAACATCTTTTAAAAGGAGTGCCATAGAATTGGGTTTTAACAGTGGTTAATTTGTCTGAAATATTATCATTTGAGAAACCATTGATTTATGAACAACGTTTTTAATATTTTTGATTTAAATACTTCTAAAATCATCATTCGTTAATCATTATTCAATATTAAAAAAAAATAATGTATAATCAAAAAAAATATACATTTCAAAAACCTCTGGATTACTCTGAGCCAATCTGTGCAAATCAGTGTCGATCTGCGGTTAAGTGATTATTCTCAAAAGCATATTCATCCCACACACCTCTCTGCATCCCTCCTTGTCAAAATTTTGAATTATCTCTGTAATACTTTGGTCGTTGATGTTGCCAAGTATTGTTTTTTGAAACGGACATGCTTTAACACTACCATCAGGGCTGACATAGAAAAATAATTTACCACCAAGACAACCGCGCTTGGCTTCGAAAATATCAGGAGAATAGGCGATAGGCTTAAGGACATTATTTTTAGCAGTCTGGTTTAGCTTTGCAAGCGTTCCTACCCTCTTTAGTTCATCTATGGTAAAGGGCTTTAAGGCTTCATCGAAATATGATTCTCCGGTGCGTGGCACATAACAATTGATAAAGTTAACTCCTGCTTCAGCTGCAAAAGCAGTGTAATCCTCAAAATTTCCATTTCCCAATAAAAACCTGTTCATCACACAGTCGGCCACTACCAATAGCCCGGACTCATGTGCAGCTTTGATGACTTCTACAGCAGTATCAAAAGCACCTATGCCTTTTATATTGTTAATATAACCGGGTTGCACAGCATCTAACGAAATCATCACCCCTCGTAATCCCATTTTCTTAAATGCTTTTAACTTAACGCCATCTAAGCCCCAACCTGTTGTTATCAACCAGAAGCCTATATTTTTTGAGGCGAATTTATTCAATATTTCAGGGATAATTTCTTCTCTGGCCATAGGCTCCCCTCCCGACAAATAAATATTCTTAACACCAAGCTGTATGAAGGCTTCAATAGTCTGAAATATTTTTTCAGTCGACAATAATTGTTTATTCGAATGTTCGGAAATATTATAGCAATAAGCACATTTATAAGGACAGACAGAAGAGATGCACACTATACCAAAAAGCAAAGGAGGCTTTGCATTTTCTATTAAAACCTCAACATCTTTGAGCAGATAATCTATAAAATCGCGTGTGTTTAAAGGGGGAACATCCGGAACAACGAAAATATTACGGTCCTTTTTCACATACCTGTTGGGCAGGTCGCGAAACAGGTTGTTGTTGTCTATCAGATATTTACGCAAACATCTTAGACCTTTAATAAAACCAAAGTGTTTCATGGCTGCAAAACAGAATCTCAAAAAAACAGCTAAATCAATAAGCCATTTCCTAAACCCCGATATGTAAATTGTTTTGTGCATTCTGAAAGACTTGGTGGAGAAAGGACAAAATTATAAAAAATTGTGAAGTTTGGAGTACACTTCGACAATTGCTCAGTGTAAAACCTAGAGTTTGGAGTTAGAGTTAAAAGACCTGCGGCGGTGGAAGAAAATATAATATCGAACACCGATTAACGACTGCCTCCGGCAGTTAAAAATAATGATTTCAGAAGAAAAAACAATAAATGCAAGGCACAATGAGCCATACAATGAGGATTAAGGGGCTGGGCTGGCAAATAATATCGCTCCTACAGAGCTTTTATGTTATTCATCAAGGTTTCTTTTACCATAATATCGTCGCTCTGCGACTATTCAGGCAAGTCAGGGTTTCACTGTGTGTTATAATGCCGACCGATTGACATCTTTATTATTCTTTTTAAACCAGAACCTTAAGAGCGTTGGTATTGGGCAGTGTGATGGCGGTGTTATCCTCCTTCCCTATCTGTATTTCTATGTGTTCTATGTGCCTATGTGGTTCATGTTTTTCCTAAAGCGCCTTCTCAAAAACCCCGTAAGTCCTGTATGGTTCTACCTTTACATTAGTAATCCGCTCAATATAACGAGAGGTTAAATTGATACTGTTTTGGTTTGTTTCGCTGATAAAACCACCCTCACAAAGCCGGTATCCCTGCGCGTAAGCCTCTGAAAACATGCGTTTCAATAAAAGCAAATCCACAAGTTTATGATGAAATTCAGGGACCACAGCAATTTCTGCCAATCTGATTTTTTTTATTGTATTAAAATACTTGTATCTGAGAACATCAGGAGAAAAAGGGGTATTAATCTTCAATAACCTGTCAGAGTCCAGCATTTGGTTAAAATCAGGAAACCACAACAGAAAACCTATAGGTTCGCCTTTGTATTCTGCAAATAATAAGTTTTCGTTTTTAATGAGGTGCCTGAAAGAACTGAAAACCTCATAATCTTCTTCCACATTCCTTTTTGTCCAGAATATATGATTGTTAAAAGATTTATTATTGAGTTCTGTGTAAATTTTTATTTCCTCAAAAAGGGTTTTTCTGTTTATTTTTCTTACTGTTATCCCTTTATTACGGAACAAAGAGGTATCGTGAAAATGCTCAACATTGGTAATGGGGAACTGAAAAGTAAATAAGCGGTTTAATTTAAAATCTCTGAAATAATCAGGATAATAAGGTAAAGTGTATGGCAGACCATAAGAGGGCATCTCATCATATTTACCGAGCAACAAGCCGGCGCCATAATTCAGATGGCCATCAAGCCCGATACATATTTTTTTACCTTGCGGAAACAGTTTCTTTGCGAGGTTAACTATTTCATCAGACAGGTTCTGAAGTTTGGGCATAGCCTCAAAAAAGGCGACCATGACCAGATCAGAATTCAAATTATCACGTATTAAAGCAAACCTGCCAACTACCGTTGAATCTGTTTTAATAAGGTACGGCCTGACATCAGCATGGGTCTTAAAAGCTGTTTTATTTTTAATCAGCAGCTCTACGATATCCTCATTGCTTCTGCGATAGCAGGCATTATCCTTATATATTAACCGGCTTAATGATATAAAGACATTAATATCTGATGCTGTATGAACTGGATGTAGTTTCAATTTGCCTTGTTTCTGATGACATCAAAGGTAGGATAATTTCAAAATATAAAAATAAATTTTAGGTTAGGGTTAGGAGGGTATAAAGGTTAAGGTAAAGGTTGAGGTTGAGGTTGAGGTTGAGAGGTATAGGGGAAGATGGGACTGTGAGACGAGGAGAATGGGAGAAGATGAGAATAAGAGAAAAAGATTATTGGAAAATCACATTTTTTTGAAAAAAAAGTTCAATGCAGAGTGAACAAATACAGCAACTGGTCCACATCGCCCAGAATCTCGTCACGTTTATTTAGCAAATCCGCCTGTCCCTGAATGGATTTATCAAGGGGGCCCTCCAGATACTTCACGGCCGCCCTGAGCATCCGTGTGGCGCCCGCCTCCGTCAGGTTATGAAGGGTGATGACTGCGTTGGATCCGCGTAATATGGGACGACCATGGCGACCAATGTAGAGTTCCACAAAGGTATCAATGTTCTTCTCGAGACTCTTGAGGAAGGAATCCGTGGCCTTATGGCGACTAAACAAATGGGTCTGCCAATGGTGCAGCTTGATTTGGTTCCGTAGGTGAAAGAAGAAGTGGATATGGTCTGCGGACATC
>Ga0118677_10009494_pt1 | contig 15176 bp, 18 predicted proteins | sample AliMusrvi5mmetaG_FD_86154 | JGI IMG/M metagenome (GOLD analysis project Ga0118677, IMG submission 86154)
GTATTGTGTATCTATTAATATGATTGCATGGAGAGGAAGTAATTGGAAAAAACATACTATTAAGATAACAACTGAAGAAGATGAAAGTTATTTTGCTATGCGTCTTCCGTATGAACTAGGAGTATTTAATGCTTTTGCTGCAAATACAACAGCAGCCCACTACTCTTTCTATCCTCAGAAGGCAATTCTTGACCAGACAGATATTTTGGATCGGTATTCAAAAATCAGATACACTTAAATCCCTTAAGTTTCTTGGCACCCTTTGGCCAAACTGCCTCCTGTAGAATCTTACGCGCCTCGGTAAGTTCCTTCTCCTTAAAACCGGCATCCTTGAGCTTCTCCTGCAGTTCCTTTGTCTCAAGTTCGGCTCGCGAGTCCTCGATACAGTGCTGTTGAAACCAGGCAATAAGTTTTTTCTCCTTATCCGTACAATCGAGAAGATTCTGTTTTGTGTAGAGTTCAGGATTTAGTGTGCTCTGCGCAACCCCTTTCTGTTCCTCCTCTGAAAGAAGTTCTTTGAGAGTCGAAACAAGTTCTGTCTCCGCCTGCTTCACTAGACTCATCTGTTCGGCATAAATCTGGTCCATCTTCTTTTTCTGATTCACTAGACTATTTCGTAGATTCTGTAGGGTTGTCATATGATTCTTCAAAAGATGCTGGATAATCTGTGCCTTTACCTTCATCTGTGAGAGCTCCTCTGAATCTGCACGCTCCTTATGAACACCCATATACTCTCCAAGTTCAAGCAGGGGGCGAAGTCCCTGTAGATAGAGTACAGGGTCCTCATGCTTGTAGAGATTCGACAGATAGACAATAAAGCGACCATCTTCGAGCCGTTCAAGGTCAATATCAGCCGGCTTTGTATGACCAGCAATTCCGTTTGTCAGAGAAACCATAAACGCGACCTTTACATCTGGATTTGACCGCATATCGCGACGGAGTTTTTCCACTTCATCCTTATTTACAGCGCGACCATAATTCTTGGTTTCCCAGATAATCTTCATATTATTGTACATCATATGGTGGTCACCACTCTGGGCCTCCTTGCCCTTTGCAATTAACTCAAATCCAGGCCCCATACCGAATGCACGGGTAATCAAATCCTCTACACGCAATTCACCGAGACGCCCCTTCTCCTGCGAACCCACTTGGCGATTGAGGGAATCGGCAAGTTTCTGTAGTCTCTCCTGAAGTGCCTGATTTTCACGACCCGCACGATCAATCTGTTTATCTTTCTCAGCTAACAATTCACGAAAGGTTGCACGACACTCCTCCTGAATCTGTTTACGAAGTTCAGACTTGAGACTCTCATCCAATGACAACTTTGACTGTAGATGGGTCAGTGATTCCTCAAGACCACGCTTCTCTCGTTCAAGGCGGTCACGAGTTGTAAGGTGCTTCTTCTCAAGCTGAGTTACGAGGTCACTATTACACTCCTCGCGAATTGTTTCCTCCGCAGCCTGGGCTGCAATAGCGCCGAGGCGCAGAGCTAACGAAGTTTTATCAGGAGATTCCGTATGATAGAACTTCGGTAGAGTAAAGGTAGCAGGTAGACGTAGACTGATTTGGATAGGTTCCATTTAAATGAGTTTTGTGAAAAAAGTTTAAACCGTTTGACAGGGTAGAATGACTCTCCGTATACTCACGTATAATATACGAGGTCTTCCCTGGATATCATGTCCTATTGATGATATCCTGTCATGGATTTTAAAACGGAGCTGTGATATTATTTGTCTACAAGAAGTCTTTACACGAAGACTTCAGATTGCAATTGAATCACAGGATGAATGGAATGTCTTCTTTTCAAAGGGGAGCACATGTGCTGGACAAGCGGCAGGATTTTATTCAGGTGCTGGACTCTGTATCTTGGTTCGTCGTGATTTGAAACTACTTGGAGAGAGTACATTTGTACCCTTTGTAGATGCTGGTGGTGTAGACCGTTTTGTCTCAAAAGGGCTGCTTCATATACCCCTAGAAATAAACGGCAGGCGGATAGATATTATCAATACACATTTTCAATCTGACTTTACAGAATTTCCCTGTTTTCGTATCAATTATCCTGCCGTTCGTTTTAACCAAGAAAAACAGGCGGATATTCTTAGTAAACAGTATCCATTTCCACTTCTCTGCGGCGATTTGAATCAAGAATCGTTCCACTATTTTAAAAAATTCGATGATACGGATGAAATCACCTTTCCAGAAACTGGAGAGCATTTAGATCATCTCTTATATTCGACTGATGCAGGTGATGCGTTTACGAATAAAAAGACAACCTACTTCCATACGATAACACTGAGTGACCATATTCCTGTACTCTATGAATTTGAACTCAAATCACCTGGCACTCTTCACGGCACACAGGGCATGTAGTGTTCTTTTTGAGCCACTCTACAATAGCCTCCCTCTTGAAGACATGTTGGCAAGTAGTAACTGCAGATGTTGTCTCTTGAATCGGTTCAAAGGTAATTGGACAATCTGTACCTACTGCATCCTTTATGATGGCACGGATTGTATGAGGCTTCAAAATCTGTTGAATGGGACACGGAACAGAAATCTCATCCTCTACAGGAGCCTCCTCTAGAAGTCCAGGAATCTTTTCGTGAAAACTCTTGAGAAAGAGAGTACGAATTCCAACTGCAGTCAATGGAGCCTCTACTCTGAGTGTTGCATGACAGACAGGATAGAAACAGGGAGAAGTGGTATCTAAGAAGTCGTAGGAGGCAAGTTGAATCACGGGTAAACAGGTCATATCGGTAGTTACATAGAGATTTGTGATTCTCTGAAACGCCTTATCCTCGATAGTACCAAAGAGGTCACGGTCATCTTCTAGAGATGTATGAACCAACACTGGATTCTTCTCACGCAGTGAAAGAGGACCCAATGCACAATTCATAAGAACAAACTTTGGACGCGGATACACTTCCGTACAACTTACAAAGACTGATGGAAACTCATCAGGATCTAAATGGGTAAAACTACCGTTAGAACGCTGGAAGAGATACATTGTATAGGATACTATTACTAAGGTGCAGTAAAAAATTCAATTTTTTTGATTGAGCGGACTCAGTGACTACGCGGCGCATGTAGTATTACAGAAGGGCGGAATAGGGTACAGAATCTGATTACTCATGTATACGCAGGTGCGATTGAGTAGTGCAGGAAGCAGCTCCGTGTTGTTAAAGGTCGAGTTCAGAAACTGACTGGCATTGTAGAGAAATGCATCCATGAAGGTCGCGTTCATCAGAGTGCTATTGTAGAAGGCCAATGCATTCTCCTGAATCACATTAAGCGCAGCAACTGTCGCCTGCTGGACAACAGAGTTCGTCGTGATGAAGTAGAGAAGAATGAGTTCGGAAAACATTTGATGATGACTATACTTTCATAGTGGAGGGGAGGGCGTTCAAATTTTTGTCACGCTACTATAGTATGAATATTTTCGAAAAACTCTTCTGTTTTCCCTCGTTCTCAATTCTCCGCTTCCTTGTGGCGATTACACTTCTCCAATTCTGGTGGATTGCAATCTGGGGTTTAGCTTACATGGCAATTGAAACAGTTGCTGGTAAGTCAAAGAACACCGAGTTCTGGATTTACATCGCTCTTTTAGTCTGTACGGTTCTTATTATTCAAACAGACCCATCTCTTATCGAGCGACTATAACGAGTCCGCTTCTTATGACGACGACGCGATTTCTTAGCAGGTCTGCGCCTTTGGCGACGACCACCCTTTGAAGCGGCTGGGAGTGTATCAAGTGCAGTTTCAATGGGTGACCAATTTGTAGTATCTGGTACTTGATGAACATATGGAGGTGTGATTTGAATATAGTGATCTGGAGGAATCTCTCCACGAATTACATGATCTGGCATATCATCAAAAAAATAGACGCGATCTCTTAGATTATCTGTTGAACGGCCTATTTCTCTAAGCATAGTCTCAACATCTAGAAGTCGCTTTGGTTGATGTGGGATGAGTTCTCTTGAAGGATGATTTCGCATCATTGTAAAATCGAAGATAGGCTCTGCTTTTATTTTTTTTTCAATTGCTGATTTTATTAGAGTAATAAACTCCTCATCTCCATTATTGGTTAGTATACCTATAACGGAGACGCGTCCAGTTGATTTTGCAGCAAGTGCTTTCTCAATAATCTCAAGTGCTTTTGGATTTAGTATAACATAATCATACGGATTCACCGCTGGATTCTTTAAAAACACATTCGGGTCAAAATATTGCCCTGAAAGTGTTTGGTCTACATCCCAGACGAGTACAAGTCCATCGTCCATTCCTAATAATATCCTGTATATTCTCTTAAATCATCTAAGGCTGGCGGAGAGAAGGCGCCTACATCACGAGGTGTAGCCTTCGCATCAATTGTAGGCGTACCAGCAAGGCATCTCTGCTGCGCAATATCATAGACATCAACAAGCACTTGGTCAAAGTGTGTATCCATCTTTCCCTTTTCGGCAGGTGTCATATCAGACGCAGAGCAGAGACGACTGATGAGGAAACGGCCGCGCGTCTTCCACTTATCAAAACTGAGGCTCAGATCGCGTTCAGGAATTGTCTTAGCAAAGCATCTGCCCACCGTCTCCGCAACAGGCTCAATATCATGCGCCGTCATGAATGGCTGGTAGAGTGTCGCATTTACTGTGCCATTTACAGCAACAAGATCACGCTTCATGCAACAGAGTTTACCCAGAAGAACCTTCAACTCATCTAAATCCGGGTTTCCTTCCTCAACGGCACCCACTCTGTCCTGAAAAGCTCCTATAATGGCAGCCGCCTCATTGCTCTCGTGGAGACAATCGGGTTGTCCTGCACCCACGACAGGCGCACCAAACCCTTCAGCAAACTTAGGCATTGTCTTTGCACGGCAGAGCATAACAAAAGAGATATAGGCCACAATAACGCCAACAACAACTCCTAGAACTGCCCAGACTGAAAAAGAAAATTGACTAAATCCACCTGATGATTCCATTCTTTATTTACCCTATAGTAAGGTCTTTTTTTATTGGGCGGGTGCAAGAAGATGATTCGCCGAGTCCAGAAACCACTTACAGAGTTCCCCCTTCGCCGCCGCCTTATCGTTCATCAACTTGTCAATGCTAATCAACTCTGGCCGAGTCTCCTCCTCAAGATGAATATGGTGAACCTGCACAATACCCTGCTGACCAATTCGTACAGCGCGACCAATTGCCTGGTCCATCAGAGCCTTCGTCCACCAAGGAGACATGAAGATGATTCGGTCGAAGTGCTGGAGATTGAGCCCCACACTCCCAGACTGAAGTTGAAGAATGAGCACTTCAATGGTGTCCCCATCGAGCGGCTCTTTCGTCTTTTCGAGAATTGCGTCTCTCTGTGGTTGTGTCTGCCGTCCACTGTAGGTCTGGACCCTCTTGACCCGGGGCAGAGAGCGCAAGGTAGTCTGAATCATGTCCATCTCATCATAGAAGTTGGCAAAGATAAGCCACTTATGCGGCTCCTCTGATTGCTCGGTAATCAGAGTCTTAATCTTCGAGAACTTTGTACTATCCAGTGACCAGTCTGTACGAGAGTAGTAGGGGATGTTCCGCCTGCAGGCATTAATGTAGACCTGCGGATGTACGGAAATCTGACGAAGAACAAGTAGAAGCTTCAGAATGGCCATTCTGCCTGCTCCCTCCTCCTGAAGAGCCGTCCATCTGCGAACCGCAGCACCCTGGATGCCTCTGTAGAAATCACGCTCATCCTTTGTACTAAAAGGGAGAGTGTGATAGTGGATGACCTCTTTCTGCGGAAGAGAGGGAATCATCGGTCGCAACTCTGCAACCGTGCGGCAGAGGGTCTTCTCAAAGATAATAGGAGCCAGACGCTTCGTAGACTGCGGAATCTGCGACTTATCCATTCCCAGAAACTGGAAGAGTGCATTTGCATTGGGCATACCATTGATAATGGGCGTGGCAGTAAGAGCCCACTTATTCTTTGCAGGAATCTGCTGGATAGCCTCAAAGAGTAGAGTCTTATCATTGCAGATACGATGCGCCTCATCTAAGATCACGCGATTCCAGATAGTCGTCATCAGTTCATCATTGTGTCTCATCGCGAAGTCGTAATGAGTGATGAAGAGAAAGGTGGTCTTCTTAGAGTGTGTGCCGATGGCCTCCCAGTCTCGCTTATGGCTCATGCGAAAGACATTGATGCCAGAGCGAACTGCAGCCTCTGTCCACTGCTCCAGAACGGCCAGAGGACTAATGAGCAGATTCATCGAGACCTTGGTATTCTTGATGAGACCAAGTACCTCCATGGTTTTACCGAGTCCCATTTCATCGCAGAGAAGTCCTCCTGGAAGATAGGGGTCTTCTTCCTGTGTACGCATCCATTCGATGGCCGCCGTCTGGTGCGGCCGGTACTCGAAGGAGGGCCAGAGTGGAGTGAGAGGAGTGGCATCCATGGTGTTTGCGATGTGAGTGTAGTCATTATACCATGGGCGTACCACTTCAAATTTTTAAAAAAAGAGTAAGATGCATAAGACATCTTTACTTCTTTTTTGGCTCCTCCTTCCGCTTCTCCTGGAGACGCTCTGCCTCACGGATGTGACGCGTGGTGTTCTTGCCGTTTCTGTCAAACTTCTCTTTGGCCTTATCGCCCTTCTTGCGACGAGGAGTGTGCTCTGTATCCATGGTAACTGTATATAGTGCGTAGTTATGTCATAACAGCATCCGCCGATTCAATTTTTTCAGCCTTCTTACGATGCCAAGAGCCATTTACAAAATGGCTCGTCTCTGGAACATCACCATCAAAGAATCCGTGCCAGACTGCTGGATTCTGTAGACGAGTCTTGTAGCGAGTCTCACACACCTTGCAGAGATAGAGTTCACCCTCATCATCACCATCAAGTGAAATGGCAGAGGTTGCATTCTTATCGCATTGTACTGGTCTGTAAACCTTGTAGGGTATGCCATTAGGAGCCTTTGTTCCTTCAATATAGAGTGCCTCTCCATAGATACGCGCATCACAGCGCCTTTGTAGCTGAGGTGTAGCCTTCTTGACAATGCGTCGAATAATCTTCTTTGGCTTTGGGGGTTCCTCTATAGAGGTGATTGAGTTCTCATGAATAGAGAGTTCCTTCTTGATTGTATCAAGAGTAAGTGCCTTGAAGCAGTTATGAAGAGTCGTAAGAACTCCGCTGAGATCCATTATGTTGACTTACCTACGGTGAAAGCTGGGCTCAATTTTTTGAAAAGGCGGGGTAAAAATTTGAGTCGCATGCCTTTGATAAAAAATCAGTTAGAAAGCATAAATGTCATCTATCTCTATCCTCATCACTCGCAATAGCAACTCAACCTCGGATGATCATATCAGGATTGTACCTGTTGCAGATAATACGAAGATGTTCAAGGTTACCTACCTAGATGCAGAACTTGATACTGCTAAGAAGACGACTCGGTACAGTTTCACTGCAAATGCGACGGGTGTACGAGAGTATCTTGAGACGACAATGAACCTCCTTCAGAAGGATGATGAGCCCTTCAAGCAGCTTCAGTTTAACCTCCCTGCCTACCCGCGTATCATGGTGAACCTGGAGAAGCTTCAGGATGATGAGTTTATGGAGATTCTCTGGCGCGCAATTGCCTCTGTCTGCGATGACTGGCCTGAGCGTGTGCAGGATAAGCCTGTAGAGTCGCGTGAGCCCACTGCCTCGCAGCGCTATTTCAACAGCTATTAGAATGTGAAGAGCTAAGCAAAAATAAATAAGTGAGATTTTCTTTTCTTTTTGTCTTTTTGTCTTTTTGTTTACTGAGAAGCGAGTGCGGCGAGATGTGCCAGCAGTTGGTCTGCAGGTACATTCCTATCCTCCTCCTTTTCGAAGACACTGCGTCCATTCTTGTAGATGCGTCGCCGCCAAACAGTCTCGTCCGCTGACGGGATATACTCCGTCCAGGAACGGTCTGCTGAAATATGGAGAATCAGAGGCGCCTGAAGAGCAATGGCCTGGACCTCCTCGAGGCTGAGGCAGTCGCGGCGCTTTCCCACATAGAAGCCAGGCTTGGAGTGAGCCAAGAATGACTCTCTGAAAAGCTTAGAGAAGATGAAACTCGGCTGATCGCCCTGACCGCGGAAGAATGACTCGTGGTCCATATTCAGATACTTGGCAGACTCCTCGCCAGTAGGGTCATAGTAGAGACGGCACTTAGGGCAGTCGCAGTAGACCCAGAGGCCGCCGCTAGCATTATAGTCATGCGGCCAGTAGGCTCCACTATGGAGAAGCTTATTGAGCTCAGCGAGAATCTCTGCCCCAGTGATGAGGCGAGGACCAACCGCCTTTGGTGCCGCGCACGATGGGCACTTCTTGTAGCAGTCTGTTAGCGACTTCAGTTCGAAGCGCGTATTGCATGTCTCGCAAACTCCATGACGGCGGTCGCGCAGAGTGGCTCCCCATCGCGACTCGGCCTCGTCGCTGCTTGCCACATACTCTGATTCGCAGCCAGTACACATGGCTTCCCCAGAATCGTAGCCTGGAAAGGCTGGATGAAAGCCTCTCACGATGGACTCTGTAAAAGCTGCAGATGTATCATGGTTGCACTCGATACACATGGGTGAGAGCAGGCCGAGGCGCCGCTCGCAGCCGCGGCAGCATGCGCTCTCGCAGACGCCGCTATGAATTGTAGTGCAGTTGCAGGTGGAAGACATTTTTGCTGGATGACTATACTATAATCATTGAGTCACCTTATTTTCAAATTTTTATTTGCTCTTGAGTATAATAAAACAAAAAGAGGTGGTACTTGTATACCTTTTCTCTTTTTTGTTTTTGTTACTGCATCTACATAAGGGCCAGTATCTAATCATCAATTTCAGCCTCATCCGCCGAGTTCAAGTACTCCTGATAGAGATTCAGAATCTCAGAAGGATCTGCAGCCTCCTCCTCCACAAGAGGGGGTGTGGCAGGCGTCTCCTCTACATCCTCGAGTGGAGGCATGTCCGCGTAGATCTGGGGATTGTCACTGCGCATGAAGATGATAACGAGATTCGCGCGATACTCGTCCGTCTCATTGGGTGCAATGAGATCGGCGAGGGCGATACTCATATACATCTTGGCCACGAGAATCTCGCCATCCGTTGCACCCGCCGCCGCAAGACGTTGCAGCTCAGCAATGGTGTCCAGGTAGTTGTTCATGGCGATGGTGCTGAACTGAGAGTTGGAAGACATTTTGGTTGCTATGTTGGCTATACAAATTCAATGGGCCAGGTAAACTTCAAATTTTTATTTTTACAAAAAAGAGGTAGTGCCCGCTGCACCCTTTCTCTTTTTATGTATGTTTACTCGTCCTCGGGATTGTGGATGACTCGAGGATTGCGCTGCCTCTTACGGTAACGCGCCTCATAACCGTCAAGGGCGGCCTTCTGCCACTTGGCATGATGCGCAGGTACACCATTAGGCCAGAAGCGAAGGTAGACAGTGTGCTCCTGAGGACGCCAGTACTTGTTTGACTCGCCGCAGGGGCGAGTATAGCGCTCGCAAGTGAAGTGCGGTGTAGTACTTGAGTCCCAGCGGGCAGCAAGCAGATGGAGGATGTCCGTGTACTTGAGGACTGCGTAGATGCTCTGGTCATCGTGATGCGCAACAGAGGACTTAACCGTCTCATGAATGCCCCTGTCAATCACATACTCCTCCACAGTGATGCCAGTGTTACCGCACATCTCAGAACGGCTATCGCGCTGCGGGATGGTTGAGTGAGGCTCGAAGAAGACCTCCTTTGCCAACCAGAAGAGAACAATCGTATTCGGCTTCTCGAGGAGCTGCGCCTTGATGACGCTAGGAGGTGGCAGAGTACGAAGGATGTCCTCAAACAGCATGTCGCAGTAGTCCTCCTGAAGGATGGTCTGCTTCCTCTCCTTCTCGGCCCTGACTGCAGGCTTACGCATCTCAGCCAGGTCAGCCCAGTCAAAGAGAGGCTTCGTAAGGATATGAGTAGGAGAGATGGAGGCCATGGTGGATTGTTCTATGTCAGTACAAATTATACGGGCCGTTGGCAACTTCAAATTTTAAAAAAAAGGTGGGGGCTTTCGCCCCTCTTTTCTTTTTTTTTGTCGTTGTTTTTGTTGTTGTTTTTGTCTTTAATTGCGCCCCCTGTAGGCACCGCCACCACGCTTGCCGCAGGTCGCCAGCGTGTGGTTCGTCATCGGCTGGCCACTCGGCAGTACGCAGAGCGGGTTCGTGCAGCCCTGACGAGCAGGCGTGGCCGTGCCAGAGCGCATGGGTGTGCTCGTCCCAGAGCGCCAATTGCCCGCAGCAGAAGCCGGCCGAGAGCCCTGCTCACGCGGCTGCGCCATGGGCCAATCGTCGTCATCGATATGCACGAAGCGCTTGCCGAAGAGTGCTGTGCCCTCATGCGTGCCGACGCAAGGCAGACCCGCAGTGTGTGCAACGCAGCCAGCAGCAAAGCCATTCTCCGCGGGTGCAATAACGCCCTTCTCGCCCCTGTAGGCGTGATTGCGGCAGCACATCTTGCTGCCATTGGCGTTACGAGCCCAGATGTCCGCGGTGGCCTCCACGACGAGCGGTACGAAGGGCGTGAAGACGACAGGAGCCTCAACGAGTTGCTTGGCTGCCTCCGCGAGAAGCATAGCCGTCGTCATGCCGCCGTTGCGGTGCGCGAAGGCCGCGGCCTCTTGCAACTGCGTGGCCTCGTCTGGCTCGTCCATGTCGCCCCAGTCGGTCTTGTCCCAGGCGAGCATCATGAGGCCGCCGTGCGCGATCTCCAGATGCCGGCACTTCCATGAGCCGTCGTTCTCGATGTGCACGCCCATGTCGCAGTGCGACTCGCACGGGCAGAAGGTGCCGTCCCAGATAGCCCCGTCACTGTTGTGAGACAGTTCGGCCGCCATGATGGGAGAGTCCTCCTCGTCCAGACCTGCGAAGTGGTTCGGCATGGTAGATGGATGGATGGATAGATGGATAGATGGATCTTGTTCGCTCTCTACCCACCTTACTATTTGGGCCATGCGTTCAATTTTTTTTATTGGATGCTCTTACAGTCTACAAAAAAAGAGTGGGACCTTAGTCCGTCTCTTTTCTTTTCTTTTGGGGTCTTGAATTTTTTATTTTTTTGGGTTAGTCTGTAGCGAGTGTCTAGACATCGGCGCTCTCGCTCCCACTGCCGCCACCTGCGGCCTTCTTGGCGACCTTCTTGGGCACCGCGGCTGCCTTCTTTGCCGCAGGCGCAGCGGGTGGCGCGGGCTCCTCTGCAGCCTTGGCCTTCTTCGCCAAGGGCGTCTTCTTAGCCGCGGGCGCGGGTGCGGGCTCGGGCTCCTCTGCAGGCTCCTCGGCGACCGGCTTCTTGGCCTTGCCCTCTGGAGCCACATAGGAGAGCGCCTGCTCGAGGATGGTCTCGTCGGTCAGAGACTCGTAGTCTCCGCCGCAGACCTCCTTGAGGTGCGAGCAGAAGGCGAGGCGCGCCTTGCCGACCGCGGCCTTGGCGTCTGCATGCTCCTCATCGGCGAGAAGCTTGCTGACGCGCGAAGAGTGCTCGATCCAGGGAGAGGGCTTGCGGACCTTCTTCTCCTCGCCCTCTGCGGGGGCGGCCTTCGCCTTGCGAACCTTCTTGCCCGCAGGGGCGCTCTGCAGCAGGGCGATCTTCGCCTCAATGGCGGCGATGCTTGCAGCGAGAGCATCAAACTCGGCGCGAGAGACAGTGTTGGAAGTCTTAGAGGCCATGGTAGATGATGATGCGGATGGATGGTGGTACTAGTTTATTTTGGGGCCCCACGCTTCAAATTTTTTTTTATTCTACTCTTGCGTGTACTTGAAGAGACAAAAAAAGAGAAGTGGCCGCCGCCGTCTCTTTTCTTTTCTTTTGGGGTCTTGAATTTTTTTCTCTACTCGGTCTCCGTCTTGAAGGTGCCGTCACCATTAACCATCTCCCTAGCTGCGGCAATCAGCTCTGCTGGCTCGATGCCGCCAGCGGCCACCTCTGCGGCAACCTTCGCCTTATTGGTCTTGCGGCAGGCCGCGCAGCGGCTCGGTGCAGCCCAGCCCGCCTGCTTGAAGTGGATCTGCGAGCCCACGGAGAAGTTGAAGTCGGCGTGGCAGTCCTTGCAATTGATGGCGAAGGGTGCCAGCTTCTTCGCCTTCTTGGCTGCGCGACAGTCGACGCAGCGGACAGGAGCCTCCCAGCCGTTCTCCTCGTAGTGCTGCTGTGCGCCTACAGAGTGGACGAAGTCCGCCTGGCAGTCAGCGCAGGAGATGTGCTGAGGCTGCGGGCCCTGTCGTTGCGCCTTCTTCTCCTGGCGGCACGGGTAGCAGCGCGTCGGCGTAGTGAGGCCCTTCTCCGTGAAGAAGGCCTTGTCCTTGTCCGAGAAGAAGAAGTTGGCCTCGCAGTCGCGACAGGTGAGAAGCTGGCCACTGTGGACCTCCTTTGCCTCTCCGCCGCCTCCGCCGCCGCCACGCGACTTCTTGGCCACCTTGGCGAGAGCGGCGTCAGCCTCGGCCTGCTTCTTCTGCGCGGCCGCGGTGACTGCGCCGTTTGCCGCGTCATGCTGAGCGTAGAGGGTGGTGAGGCGCGCCTTAGTCTGCGGGGTCTGCTTCTGCTCCTCGAGGGTCATGATCTCCTGCTTGATGGCGAGCGAAGACATTTTATGATGGATGAAGAGCGGATAGTGTTGGATGCCGTACTATCCAACGGGCGGCGCCGCGCGTTCAATTTTTTTTATTTGACCAAAAAACAAAAGAGGTGGTGCAGTGCACCTTTTTTGTTCTTTTTTTGTTGTTATTTCTGTTTTTGTTTTTGTTCTTTTACATGATAATCTGCTCAACCTCGATGCGGTTGCGGCGGTAGTCGACGAGACCGACCTCCCAGTTGCCCGTGAGCGTCTTGATGGTCCAGCCGTTGTCGTCGCCAGACTCGTACTCGCCATCCTCGAGGGAGTTAGTCTGCAGATCCTCGCGCAGCTCTTCTGGCGTCAGCATGGTCTCGACCGTGAAGGAGATGCGGAAGTCGTCGAGCCACTCGGCCGTGACGACCTCTGAGCGCGTGCCGTCGACGAGGTTCTCGACATACTCCTTCGGGTCGTTCCTCTTGACATGCTCCTCAATTGCGTGCGTGTCGAGGTACTCCTCCATCTGCTGGAAGAGGCGCAGGTGCTCGGCGTACTTCGCGGGCTTCTCCCACGGCTCCTGCTCGGGCTCAGGATTCTGGTGGTAGGAGAGGTTGAGCGTGACGATGTAAAGGCGCGGTACGGGCTGCGGAGGCGGCGCGGGCTGCTCGAAGACGATGTTCTCCGTGCAGAAGTTGACGAGCTCCTGCTTGCGCATCTTGCTCAGCGCCTTGGGCAGAATGGCGCCGGTCTCGACCTGGACATGGCGAGCCAGGGGCTTGAGCATGGCGACCAGATTGGAGCCAATCTCGCGCTTGACGTCGCGGCGCAGGAGACGCTGGTGTCCCTCGCCGTTGTACTGGGCAAACTGAAAGTACTCTTGGCCGCCGATCGTGTACTGGTCTGCGAGCGGGATGGTGAGAGTGGCCATGGTGTCTGTAGATGGTGGAGATGGATGGTGTCTTTGCCGCGCCAATTACAGGCACGGCAGGCCCCGCTTCAAATTTTCCATTTACAGAGGCCCTCTTACCCGTGCATAAAAAAAGAGAACAAAAGAGAGTTGGCTTTCGCCGTTTTTCTCTTTTGTTTTTGTCTTTCGGTTCTTTTTTCTTTTCTTTTGTCTTTAGGGTGTTTTTTTTGTCTTTACTCGCCGCCCGCGGCCGCGTTAGAGCGCTTCTCAGGCTGAACGTCGCCCTTCTCCCAGGTGCCCGCGCAGTTGCGCGCCTTGAAGTTCGCCCAGGCCTCTGCAAGCTCGCCCTTATAGCAGTACTTGGGCTCCTCGGCGGTGCGCAAGTACCACTCCCTGGTCTTGGGGTGCTTGAACTTCAGCAGACCGGCATCCTGGAGCATCTCGGCCGTGGGCACCTCAAGCTCTGCTGCGGCCTCCTCGGCCACCTCTGCCGCGGCCGCCAGCACCGCGCTCTTGGCGGGCGCGGGCGACTTCTTGGCGGCCTTGGGCGCGGGCGCAGGCGCGGGCGCGGGCGCGGGCGCAGGCGCCTCCTCGGCCTCTGACTCGGGCTCCTCCTCGGCCTCTGACTCGGGCTCGGGCTCTGCGGCGGCCTTCTTGGCGGGCGCGGGCTTGGCGACGGGCTTCGCGGCAGGCTTGGCGATCATGCTCTGGCGGACGGCAGCGGGGGGGCTGATCTTCAAGTCCTATTTCACGACGGCGCTTAATGCGGCCTGGCTGCTCACGGCCATTCTGCCAATGGCCTGGGGCGCGGAGTCTTTCACCGCGGCGTTCGCCCGGCGAACCACGCCGCCCAAATACTGGGACCAACCGATGTTTATCCGGATCAACTTGCTGCTGAGCCTGATGTGGGGGGCGCTGTTCCTGTGCGCGGCGCTGGCCGGGGTTTTTCAGTTGCTGCTGGGTCTGGGCCGGGCCGGGACCTTCGTCAAATTCATTCCGTATCCGGTGATCGCGGGCTTCATCAACGGCTTCGCCGTGACGCTTTTGCTGGGGCAAGCGCCGGGCGTGCTGGGCGAGGCGGCGCTGCAGAAAGACAAGACGGTCCAGGGCCGCCCCAGCGCGACGGAGGAGCCAACCGGCCAAGAGAAATCCGATGGTGGGCCGCAACTTGCCGAGGCGGGGCAGCATTTCGCCGCGGCACTACAGCTCCATCCCACCTATCCCGAAGCGGCCTTCGGCATGATGCAAGTGGCCGTGGCGAGCGGGAAGGATCACGCCGAGGTGCGGCGTTGGTTCGATTGCGCCGTCGCCGCGCAGTTCGATTGGACGCCCCCCTACGCCTTGATGCGCCTGCACTTGGCCGATCAGCGCGACTTGAAACGGCTCTATGCCTTCGGGGTCGAATGCCTCAAGACCGGGCAGTACGACAGCGGTGTTCCCAACAACTTCATCCTCGCGCTGGACGACCTTGAGCGGATCGCCGGCTCGTGGGAATTCTTGACGCGGCCCGGCGTTTACCCAAATGTCCGCGTGTTCTTCGACGGCGCTACCCAGGACGGCGAGAGCAAGAAGTCGGTCTTCGTCGCTTCCCTCGAGTTCTTCCTGGCCTATCAGGCCGGTCAATTCGCCGACGCAGGTAAAGCGATCGATCGCGTGCAAGGACGGGTCGATCGCTATCTCCTCGAACGGCGCGGGATCG
>Ga0118677_10009496_pt1 | contig 15175 bp, 4 predicted proteins | sample AliMusrvi5mmetaG_FD_86154 | JGI IMG/M metagenome (GOLD analysis project Ga0118677, IMG submission 86154)
CAAGACCACCTCGCGCGTCGTCTCGGCAACCGCCGGATCGGGCAAGCCGGCGGCGAGCTTGCCGATCTTGGTGAGACTGCCGCCGATCTCGCCATGCAGGTCGCGGGCGATGCGGGCGCGTTCCCGCTCGGTGGCCCGCAGCATTTCCAAGCGCTCGATGCGGCGCCGGTGACGGCGCTGCACGCCTGCCAGGGTGGCGGCGGTTTCGTCAGTCACAACCTCACCGTGCACCCGCAGCAAGCGGCAGCCGTAGGTCGCCACCCAGAGGTCGCCGGCCGCATCCGTTGCCAGGGCCATTGCCGACCCGCTGCTGGGGGGCATTTGGAAAGTCCGGAGCTGCCCGCCCTTCCAGCACTGCACGACATCGGCCCCTCCTCTGGACCCGATCCAAACCTCGCCGGAGGCGGTCACCAGCAACGCGCCGACATGATTGGTGGCCAAGCCGTTGGTTGTGTCGAGGGTTTCCGTCACCGCCCCGCCTTGCCAGTGCAACAGACCTGCGTCGCCAGTGCCGATATAGACCCCGCCCCGGGGATCGGCGGCCACGCATTCACTGGGGAAGATGGCCCAACCACCCTCAGGCGACAAAGTGGACCACGCTTGCCCTGCGCGGCGCATGAGTCGCCCCTCAGGCCAGACGACGGCCCACAAGATCCCGTCCGTGTCCTGGCAGAGCGACTGCACCGGCTCAAACTGTGCCGCGGATCCGGTAGTAAGCAACTCGACGACCCTTGGCTTCAATCGGCTCAAGCCGCCGCCGCGCGTGCCAGCCCACAGATTTCCTTCCCGGTCTTCCTGCACGGTCAGGATGGTTTGTTGCGGTAGCGGTGCCGTCACCCCGCCGTCCGGATCGAAGCGGATCAGGCCTGCTTTTAAGGTGCCCAGCCACAGGCAGCCGGCCCGGTCTTCACGCATGGCCGTAGGGGCCACCTCGGGCATATCGTCCGGCAACGTTCCAAGTTTCACTGGCGGGCCGCCTTCGGCAAGTTTCCAGACTTGCCGGTTCCGGTAGCCCCAGATTCCGTCTGCCCCATGGGCTCCGGTGATGCGCTGGAACGACTGCTGCGCCAACGGGCGGAACCTGCCCTCCCGGAAGACGCCCACCCAATCCGCTTGGGCAAACCAAAGTTGCCCCGTCCCATCCATCGTCAATTGACAGGCGCTGCTACCGGGCAAGCCATCCGCCTCCGTGAACGACCGCACCTGCCCGTCCCGAATGCGCAAGACCACGCCGCCGGAGTAGCACACCCACACCGCGCCTTCGGCGTCTAATACCAAGAGTCGTTCCCCGCCATCCCCACTCGCCGCAATTTCCGGGCCGACCACCAAGGTCGTCACCCCCTGATCCACGCAGAGCACCACCCCATAATCCTTGGCCACCCACAAACGCCCGCGCCGGTCGGCCAGCAATGCCTTGATCCCGAACGCCTTGATCACGCCCAGCGATGCCCCCGGCGCCGTCACCGGAAATGGCTGGAACCGCACGCCGTCGAAGCGCAGCAGACCGGTCTTGGTGGCCACCCACAGGAAGCCATCGGGCGTTTGCTCGATACCCACCACCGTATTGTCCGGCAAGCCCTCGTCGGACTGCCAGGTGCGCACGACCCACGGCGGCGTCGCCGCGGCGGGCAGCACCCCCATGGCCAGCAGCGCCAACAAGCCCACAAGCCAAAGCACCGGGATGCGGCCATTGATAAAAGCGATCACGGGGAAAAGCCTGCGACAGGAAAACGCCGCACCGCAATGTCATTGCCATAAGTCCCCGCGCGCCTGCACTCGGAAGAGCGCACCGAGGACTGTGCGGACTACTGCCCCGCGTTGTCACCAACGCGCCTACTCACTCCTGGCTCTTGTCGATGCGCGTCAGCACTTCGTTGCGGCGCAGGAAGGTCGGCGTCCAAGGCGGATCATAGTAGGCGAAGAGCGGATCGCCTTTGCCTGTAAGCTTCTGTGCGTCCATCAAGTTCTTCAGTTTCTCGATGGCGGTCTTCTCGTTCTTAGGGGTGCGCGCGCCGCCGAAGCGGAGCACCGCATAGCGGGCCGCGTCCACTTTGCCCAGCGTGACGCTTTCGCCCACCGGCTTGGGCACGCCACCCGTCACGGTTTTCATTGGCATGATGAAGCTCATCGTCTGCTTGTCCTTGGCGGTGTCGATCAGCACCGGCGAGGTCATCTCGATCTTCTTGGCGCCCTCATTGCCACCGGTGATGAAACCGAACAATTTGCGGAACCCACCGTTCATGCCAACGCCTTCCAGCGGTGTGCTTGCCACCGTGAGCGCCGGGTAGTCGCGGATCTCAAACTTGCCATCGGCGCGGATGACCTTGTACGCGGGCGTCTCGGTCGCCGCACGCGAGGTGTTGTAAAACAACATCACGCCGAGGCCCAGCGGCAGGGTGATGAGCAGGAGGAGCGGGATTTTGGGGTGTTTCATGGACAGGACGAGGTAGGGCACCCAGTGCTTCGGGCACCGATGTCATCCTTTACCATAGCGCGCTCCGCGAAAGCGCAAGCGGGAAACGGAAATCGGCGTGTCACGAAAATCGGCGTGTCACGGAAACCACTGCGGTTCGGTTACCTGCGAAGGTTGAGGATGATTTGTTCAAACATCACACGGCTGCCTAACCATCAAGGATGCGGCTGACCCGGCCACCGCGCTCATCCGTCACCAGTCCCGCCGACTCCCGCACATCGGTCACCGAGGCCGCCGCCGCCTCGTGTCTTTGCACCTCATGGGCGGAGCCCGAATCCTCGAACACGCCGCGTCAATGGTCGAGCGCGCTCGGTTTGCGCCATCTCACAAGTGCGCTTGCCTTTGACGGGATAGGAAAGCAGTCTTCAATTGACGCGGGTGGCGCTGATGGCAGCCACCCGCGCCTCCGGCAAATTTTTCCTAAGAATCCCGCGTCTGGCGTGTCTGTATGCTCGATGGCAGCGGTCGGTGCCGCTGCCTGCATGCCGGCGTCGCCGGGCCTCCGTCCGTCCCCGCACCCCTAACCAATCCACCCTGTCATGAAACGTCCGTCGCTTGTCACCCTGTTCGCCGCCGCCGCCTTGGCCGCTGGCATCGTCCATCCGCCCGCTGTGCGCGCGGAAAACGAAATCGGCTTCATCGAGCGCTTTGCCCTCGCCGCCGACCGCGAAAAGGCCCTTGGCGAACTGGTGCCGGGAAGCGAGGACTACTATTTCTATCACTGTCTGCACTATCAGAGCAGCCGCAACGAGGCGAAGTTCAGCGAATTCATGGGGCAATGGCGCAAGCGCTTCCCCGATGAGAACGCCCGCCGCCGCATCATCGAGAACCGCCAGGCGCTGCTCGACTACGATGCCACCCCCCAACAGACGCTCGACTATCTGAAGCGCCAACTCAACGTGACCCACAACCACCAGCAGGAGGTCCGCGACCAAAAGCCGAACCTGCCCAGCGCGCTCGATCCGAAGTTGGTGAACCGCGACGTGTTCGAGCGCGTGGCCCTCGCTCACGACCCGTCGCTCAGCGGCTTGTCGCAAAACGCCCTGGAAATCCTGGTGCGCACCAAGGCTGCGCTCAGCCCCCAGCAACGCCGCGCGCTGTTGTCAAAACTCCAACGCCCCGATGTGCCGAATCTAACCGAACTTGTCATCGCCGACCTCAAGGCGGCGGAATCCCAGGGCTTCGGCGAGTTCGGCATCCATCGCGCGCTGCTGCCCGCGCAACTCGACGCCCTGGTCCAGGCGATCCCGGCCCTCGCCACCAACTCGGCGTTTGTCTATACCCGCTTGCGCAAACTCGCGCCGTCGCCGGATGTCGATGTCGCCTTCGACCCGGCCGAGCGCGAGGCATGGTTGGACCGCCTGTGGGCCTACGCCAAGACCCTGCCGCCGGCCTTCAACACGCTCAAGGCGCAGCTTCTCTATCAACGGCTCGACCACGACCGCATGAAGGGCGTGTATGACCCCGCGCGCTTCCTCGAGTATATCAAGCTGCCGCGCGGCATGGGTTATGTGAACCCGAAATGGTTGGAAAAGCGCGCCGAAGCCCACGATCCGCAGGCCGACCTGAATGCCGACCTCAGCGCCGCGCTGGTGGTCAACCGGCCCATCGGCAACGACGAGCCGCTGGTGCGCGAGTATTTCCTCGCCCTCTTCGACCAGGCCGCCAAGGCCAATCCAACGGCCCTCGGCGAAGGCATGATGACTCCGTACACGAGTTATGTGTTAGACACCTGGCTCAAGCCGCTGCTCGCGGAAGCGCTCATCGTCGGCGGCCATGGCAATGCGGAGCGCTGGGCCTCGCTGCTCAATCCGAGCGCTTTCCAGGCACTCAAGGAGCGCGTGGACATCGAGTTTCCGGCGACCAACCCGCCGCTCTTCCAACCCGGCGAGATCGCGCAATTCGACGTGATCGTCAAGAACACGCCCAAGCTCATCGTCAAGATCTATGAACTCAACGCACTCAACTTCTTCCTAACTCAGAAGCGCCAGCTCAACACCGACCTTACGCTCGACGGCCTGGTTTCAAACAGCGAACAGACCCACAGCTTCGACACCGGACCGTTCAAGCGCACCCGCCAAACCTTCAGGTTTCCCGAACTCAAGGGCCAGCGCGGCGCCTGGATCATCGAGTTCATCGGCACCGGCCGCAGCAGCCGCGCGTTGCTGCGCGTCGGCCAGTGGCAGGTGATCCAACAAACCGGGCCGGCCGGCGACCTGTTGTTGGTGCTGGATGAGAAATACGCGCCGGTCAAGGACGCGGTGGTTTGGCTCGACGGCCGCAAGTTCACGCCCGACGCCAAGCTCGAGCGCATCGTGGTGCCCTTCACCAAGCAGCCGGGCATGCGCCAACTCGTGGTCGGTGATCCGGCGGGCACTTTTGCCACTCTAACGCAATTCGAGCACCACGCCGAAGACTACCGCCTCGACGCGCAATTCCACATCGAGCGCGAACAATTGTTAGCCCGGCGCGAGGCCACCCTGGCGGCGCGCACCGCGCTGATGCTCGGCGAATCCCATCTCGATCCCGCGCTCATCTCCGAGCCCAAACTCACCGTCACCTCCACCACACTCGACGGCATCGCCACCACCCGCGAGGTGAAAGGCCTCAAGCTCAGCGCCGGCAGCGACCTCACCCACACCCTCAGTGTGCCCGAGCGGCTCGCCCAACTCACCGTCACCCTCAGCGGCAAGGTCGAGGTCCTCAGCGCCGGCGGCGAAAAGCGCGACCTCAGCGCCTCGCATACCTGGACGCTCAACGGCATGGACAAGACCGACGCCACCAACGACGGGCACCTGTCGAAGTTCTCCGGCAGTTATGTGTTCGAGTTGTTAGGCAAGAACGGCGAACCGGTGGCGGACCAGCAGGTCGTGTTCAACTTCCGCCACCGCGGGTTCGGCAACCCGCAACCCGTGGCGCTCAAGTCCGACGAGCAGGGACGTATCGCGCTTGGCGCGCTGCCGGGCATCGCCAGCGTCCAGGCGAAATCGCCCAACGGCCGCGAGTCGAGTTGGGAACTCGATGAAAGCGAACGCACCTGGTCTTCCGAGTTGCATGCCGCGGCTGGCGAGGTGGTGCGCGTGCCACTGCCGCCGGGCATCAGCGAACAACTCAAGCAATGGGGTTTCCTGCCGAAGGACTGGCTCCAGCGCGAGGTGTCGTTGCTCGCGGTGAGAGCCGGCACGTTTGTCGCCGACCACGGCGCGCAACTGGAAATGGCCGACGGCTTTCTGGTTATCAAGGATCTAACACCCGGCGACTACTCGTTGCGGCTGCGCGGCGACGAGCGGGATTTCACCATCCAGGTGAGCGAGGGCAAGCAGGTCGCCGGCTGGTTGTTAGGAAAGCACCGCAACCTGGAGCTTAAGAACTCCGCGCCGCTGCAAATCACTGGCGTCGTGGCGGACAAGGATGTTCTGACAATCAAGCTGGCCAACGCCTCGCTGTTCACCCGCGTCCACGTGGCCGCGTCGCGCTTCGAGCCAGGCAGGGGTATTTTCGCCGGGCTCGGCGGCTTTGCGCGCTTCGGCGTGGCGTCCGGCTCTCCGGCCAAACAGCCGAACCTGTTCGCCGCCGGCCGCCAGATCGGCGACGAGTACCGCTACATCCTCGAACGCCGCTATGGCAAACTCTATCCGGGCAACATGCTCACCCGCCCCGGACTGCTGCTCAATCCATGGGAAGTGCGCGACACCGGCCTCGACGAACTTTCACTAAAAGCCATGCAACAGGCCGGCGCCACCGCCGGCGGCCGCGGCGAAGGCCACGCCGCTGCCAAGCCGGAATCGCCAGCTCCTTCTGTCGTCGCGGGTCCCGGCGGCGCGGCGGCCGAAACCGATCTCGACTTCCTGGCCGCCAGCGAGCCTGCAATCTATAACTTGCTGCCCGACAAGGACGGCACCGTGCGCATCGACCGCAAGGCGCTGGGCGACCGCCAGCACGTGCAGGTGTATGCCGAGGATCTGGCCAACGCGGCATGGCAGTCCTTCGCCTTGCCCGAGGTGCCGACGAAATTCGCCGACCAGCGACTCGCCCGCAACCTCGATCCGGCAAAACCCTTCACCCAACGCAAGCAGGTCAGCGTGCTGGCCAAAGGCAAGACGCTCACGCTCGCGGATATACTAACAAGCGAGATGGAGACTTACGACACGCTGGGCAGCGTCCACGCCTTGTTCACCACGTTGAGCGGCGATGCCAACCTCGCCAAGTTCGCATGGATCCTGCAATGGCCGCAACTCAAGGACGACGAGAAGCGCGCCAAGTATTCCGAGTTCGCCTGCCACGAGCTGAATTTCTTCCTCGCCCGCAAGGACGCCGCGTTTTTTGCCAAGGTCGTCAAACCGGCCCTGGCCAACAAGAAGGACAAGACCTTCATGGATGACTTTCTGCTAGGCGACGATCTCGCCCGCTACCTGCAACCCACCGCATTCGCGCGGTTGAACGTGGTCGAGCGCGCCCTGTTAGGCCAGCGGGTCAAGGCCGAGGCGTCCAACATCGCGCGCAGCCTGCGCGAGTTATGGGAATTGGTGCCGCCCAATCCCGACCTGCAAGACCGTTTGTTCGAGACCGCCTTGCGCGGCCGCGCCCTTGAAGCCGCCGCCGGCCAAGCCGGGTGGTCGGACGAGTTGAAACGGGAGAAGGACAAGGAAGAGGCCAAAGCCATCACGAGTATGGGAAATCTCGCCAGGACGGCCGACCGCCCAGCGGGAGCACCGGTACCTGCACCGGCCAAACCGGCCGCGGCGATGGCGCTGCAATCCGGGGTCGCGATGGACAAGGCAGCGGCTGCCCGCCGCATCGCGGGTAACAAGGCGGGGGATGGATTGGCGATGGAAGCGGGCGAGATGGAGCAGCTCGCCGAAATGTCGGACGCGGAGCTTGGCGCTGCCGCACCCGCCGGGAGGGATGCGCTCAGGGATGTCTCAATAGATGCACGTTATCGTAAGCAAGCGCTCGCGAAATCCGGTGGCGGCACTCTAACATTGAATGACGGCTACTTCGGCGTCGATGCCGCAGCGGCGAGCCGCGCGCTCATTCGCGCCTACTATCGCGAACTGGGTCCCACCAAGGAATGGGCGGAAAACAACTACTATCACCTGCGCATTGTCCAACAGGACGGCGCGCTCATCCCGGTGAGCGGCTTCTGGCGCGACTATGCGAAATGGGTCGCCGACGGCGCGCAGGGTGCGTTTGTTTCGCCGAACGTCGCCGAGGCCAGCCACAACTTCGCCGAAATGATGCTGGCTCTCGCCGTGCTCGACCTGCCGTTCGATGCTCCCAAGCACGACGGCAAGACGGATGCCGGCCAGTTCACCCTGACAGCAGGCGGGCCGGTCATTGTGTTCCACAAGGAAATCAAACCGTCCGCGCCGCTGGCCGCCAACGCCCAGCCGGTGCAACTGCTCGTGTCGCAGAGTTTCTTCCGCGGCGGCGACCGCTACCGGATGGAAGGCAACGAGAAGTTCGAGAAATACGTCACCTTCGAGTTCCTAACCGGCACGGTGTACGGCGCCAACATTGTGGTGACCAACCCGACCAGCGCGCCGACCAAGGCCGAGGTGCTGATGCAAATCCCGCAAGGCGCGCTGCCGGTGCTTGGCAGCAAGGCCACCGATTCGCGCTCGGTGCGCCTGGAGCCCTACACCACCAAGACGTTCGAGTATGGTTTCTATTTCCCCGCCACTGCCGGGGCTAACAAGTTTCCGCAGTTTCCGGTCAACGTCGCCGTCAATGGCACGGTATCCGGCGCGGCCAAGCCGTTCGAGTTCAATGTCGTCGCCAAGCTCACCCAGGTGGACAAGGCGTCGTGGGACTATATCTCGCAATACGGCAGTGAGGCCGACGTGTTCGCGTTCCTCGAACAAAACAACCTCGCTGCGCTCGCCATGCCGCGCGTGGCATGGCGCTGCCATGATGTGAAGTTCTTCAAGAAACTAACGGCCTTCCTCGCCGCGCACCATGTGTGGGACGAAACCATTTACAGTTATGCATTGCTCCACAACGACGCCGCCGCGTTGCGCGAATGGATCCAACACAAGAATGATTTCGTCGCGCAGTGCGGTCCTTATCTGGCGTGCACGCTGGTGGTGCTCGACCCGGTCGAACGCCGCGCCTACGAGCACCTTGAGTATAGCCCGTTGGTCAACCAGCGCGCCCACCGCCTCGGCAACGAGGCGCGCATCGCCAACCCAGCCATCCTCACCGAGTACCGCGGGTTGTTGGACATTCTCGCCCACAAGCCCGCTCTCGACGCCGCCGACAACATGAGCTCCACCTATTATCTGTTCCTGCAGGACCGTGTCGATGAGGCGCTTACCCGTTTCCATCAGGTCGATGCCAAGGGCCTGCCGACCCGCATGCAGCACGACTACTTCCAATGCTATGCCGATTTCTATGAGAACACCCTCGCCGAAGCCCGTGGCATCGCAGCGCGCTACAGCGACTATCCGGTGTCGCGCTGGCGGCTCCTGTTCGCCGACGTCACCAGCCAGCTCGACGAGATCGAAGGCAAGGGCGTCAAGGTGGAAATGGGCGACAAGCCGGACCGCGAGAAACAGCACACCGAACTCGCCGCCAGCGAGCCGGGCTTCGAGTTCAAGGTCGAGAACAAGAGCATCGCGCTGACCTATCGAAATCTTGAGGAAGTTGTCGTGAATTACTATCTGATGGATCCGGAGTTCTCGTTCAGCAGCAACCCGTTCGTCAGCGAGGACGCCAGCCGCTTCAGCATCATCAAGCCGAACAAGTCCGCCGTGCAGGCCCTGCCCGAGGACCGGGACACCCTCGACGTGCCGCTGCCCGCCGAGTTTGCCAAGGCCAATGTGCTGGTGGAAATCGTCGCCGCCGGCCAGCGCAAGGCGCAGGCCTATCATGCCAACACCCTCAAGCTCGTCCTAACCGAAAACTACGGCCGCCTCGAACTCCGCGACAGCGCCAGCGACCACGCCGTGAGCAAGGCCTATGTCAAGGTCTATGCGCGGCTTAGGAATGGCACCGTGCGTTTCTTCAAGGACGGCTACACCGACCTGCGCGGCCGCTACGACTACGCCAGCCTCAACGGCGGCGCGCCGGGCCAGCCGGTGCCGCTGCCGCAACCCAAACAAGGGCCCGTCGCCGCGCCGCAGAACGGCCTTGACTATCAGATGCTCAAGCCCGCCGAGCTGCCCGAGATCGACAAGTTCGCCATCCTCATCCTCAGCGACTCGAACGGCGCCACCACCCGCGAGGTGGCCCCGCCCAGCGAGTGAAAGAAGACACAAGACCGCAAGACACAAGACGCAAGACAAGAGGGGCACGGGCGGCCCGCCCGTGTGAAAGCAAGAGGGGCACGGGCGGCCCGCCCGTGTTCGTTGTTCGGCGACGCTAGATTTGGGGATCGTTGGCGTCCCGGTCTCCCCGCGCATTGCTGCGCGCCTACAACACCAGGTGGCCAGCACCCCACGCCGGGCACTGCGGCGGTGGGGGAGCCGGACGGCGGAAACCGTCATGCCGCTGCCGCTGCTCGGGCCTGTTGTGAGGTTCCCCATTGATCCGACCTGATACAAAACCCTTGCCTTGGTGCCAATGCCGGACAACAATCCCGCATGCCAATCTGCATTGAACCCATTCTGACTCATCACTGCGCCCACCGGCTTGCCACCGTCCTGTTAGGGTTGTCTTGTGGCGCGGCGTTCGCGGCGGACGACATCCTCATTGCCGATTTCGAGGGGGCGGACTATGGCGCATGGAAAACCACCGGCGAGGCCTTTGGCAAGGTGCCCGCCCATGGCGCGCTGCCGGGCCAGATGCCCGTGGACGGCTTTGAGGGGAAGGGCTTGGTTAACAGCTTCCACGGTGGCGATGACTCGACCGGCACGCTGGTTTCGCCGCCGTTCAGGATCGAGCGGAGGTATCTCAACTTTCTGATAGGCGGCGGCGGTTTTGAGGGAGAGACCTGCATGAACCTCCGGCAGCTCGGCAAGATCGTGCGCACCGCCACCGGACCCAATCAAAAGCCCGGCGGCAGCGAGCGCTTGGATGCGGCAACCTGGGATGTCACTGATCTGATGGGAAAGACCGTTTCGTTGGAAATCGTCGATTCACGCAAAGGCGGCTGGGGGCATGTGAACGTGGATCAAATCGTCCAAAGCGATACGCCGCGATCACTGGAGATCCGGCAGGAGTTTGCAATCAACCAGCGTTACCTGATCTGGCCTGTCAGTCTCGACACCAGTCGGAAGAAGCGTTTCTTCCTGACACTTGATGGAGAGGATAAGCCGCTCGCTTTCTCCGATATCTGCTTATCCAACAATCCGGACTTCTGGGTTTTCACCGACCTCGCCAACTATCAGGGCCGCAAGCTCACCGTCACCGGCAAGCTCCCCGGTGCCCTCGCCGAGGCCTGGAAGAAAGTCGTCATCAGCGCCACGTTTCCCGGCGAGAGCGGGATCTATCACGAGCCGCTGCGCCCGCAGTATCATTTCACCAGCCGGCGCGGCTGGCTCAACGATCCGAACGGCCTGGTGTGGAAGGACGGCACCTGGCAGTTGTTCTATCAGGCAAATCCCTACAACCACGGGTGGGACAACATGCACTGGGGGCATGCCACCAGCACCGACCTGTTCCATTGGCAGGAACTGCCGCCGGCGCTGTTTCCGGATGCCGAGGGTGCGATGTTTTCGGGCTCCGGCACCGTGGCACCTAAGGAACGGATTGGCATTCCTATCAAAAGCGACACCGCGCTGGTGCTCATCTACACCGCGGAGGGCAGCCTGAGTTATCTTCCCGGCCACCAAGCCGAACAGGGGATCGCCTCTAGCGAGGATCTGGGTAAAACCTTCCGCAAGTTCGCCGGCAACCCGGTCATCCCGCATGTCCGCGCCGGCAACCGCGATCCGAACGTCTTCTGGTACGCGCCAACCGAGCACTGGGTCCTGAACTTGTATTATGATGGCAATGATTACGCCATCTACACCTCACCCGACCTCGTGAAATGGGAGAAGACCTGCGACTATCGCATTCCCGGCGATGGCGAATGCCCCGACATGTTCGAGCTGCCGGTCGATGGCGATGCGAGCAACACCCGCTGGATCGTCTGGGGCGCGAACGGGAAGTATATGTTAGGATCCTTCGACGGCCGCAAGTTCACCGCGGAAAGCGGCCCGCACCGGCACTATTTCGGCAGCGCCTACGCCGGCCAAACCTATGACAACGTCCCGGCCGGCCGCCGCGTTCACATTGGCTGGATGCGGGCGGGCGGTGGCGAATTGCAGGGGGCTCCCTTCAACTGCCAGATGACATTGCCGATGGATTTCACCTTGCGCAACAGCGGCGGAGGCCTGCGTCTGTGGGCCGAGCCGAGCGAGGAAGTCATCAAGCTGCGGGACTCGACCAAAGAGTGGAAGAATCTGGATGTCGCTCCTGGTGCCGCGGATCCGCTGGCGGATTTCAGCGGCGGGCAATTCGAGATCGAAGCGGTGATCGATGCGGATTCCAAAGCCTCGGAGATGGGATTCAATATCTTCGCGCAACACCCGGCGGTTTGGAAGAAGGACGATCAATCCTTCACCGGAGCCGAAGGCAAACAAGCGCCGGTGGATGGCAAGCTTCACATCCGCCTATTCGTCGATACCGTTTCAATGGAAGTCTTCATCAATGGCACTTATACCAGCCGCTATCTGCGTCAGACGCCCGGCACGACACCCGTGAAAATCCTCGCGACCGGCGGCCCCGTGCATTTCGACTCCCTCAAAATCCACACCCTGCGTTCCGTTTGGAAATAACCCGCCGCCCTCGATGAATCCCCGCATCATCTTCTTCGCAATCGTCTCGGCGCTGGCCGGCTTCCTCTTCGGCTTCGACACCGTGGTCATCTCGGGCGCCGAACAAACGATCCAGAAACTGTGGCATCTCAGCCCCGGCCTGCATGGCATCGCGATGGCCGCCGCGCTTTACGGCACGGTCATCGGATCGCTCGCGGGCGCTTGGCCCACCGACCGCTTCGGACGCAGGGCGACGCTGCTGTGGATCGGCGTGCTCTATCTGGTTTCCGCGATCGGCTGCGGCTTTGCGCCGGACGTCTTCACCTTTATCGCCGCGCGTTTCATCGGTGGCCTCGGCATCGGCATCTCCACGGTCGCCGCGCCGCTCTATATCTCGGAAATCGCGCCGCCAGCCCACCGCGGACGCCTGGCGGGCATGTTCCAGTTCAACATCGTCCTCGGCATTGTCATCGCCTTTCTATCCAATTGGCTGCTCGCGGGCATCGGCGAGAACGCGTGGCGCTGGATGCTCGGCGTGGCCGCCTTTCCGTCCATCGTTTACACCGTCATGTGCTTTCGGATCCCCGAAAGCCCGCGCTGGCTCCTCACGCGCAAGGGTGACCGCGCGGCAGGCCTGGCGGCGTTGCGCGTGATCGAACCGGATGCCACCAGCGGGCAAATCGAGGCCGATGCGGACCGGATCATCTCCGCCTCGTGCGGCCAGAAGTCGGCGGGTCGTTTCTGGACCTGGGGTCTGCGCATTCCGATCATGCTGGCGTTTCTGGTGGCATTCTTCAACCAACTCTCCGGCATCAATGCGGTCCTCTACTTCGCGCCGCGCATTTTCGAAATGGCCGGCCTGGGGGCAAAGGCGGCTTTGCTCAAATCCGTCGGCATCGGTGTGACCAATCTCATCTTCACCTTCGTCGGGCTGGCTCTCATCGACCGGCTTGGCCGCCGCACGCTCCTCTACATCGGCTCGTTCGGATATATCATCTCCCTGGGCCTGACCGCCTGGGCATTCTTCACGGAACATTACAGCATCGTTCCAGCTTGCATTTTTGCTTTCATCGCCGCCCATGCCGTTGGCCAGGGTGCGGTGATCTGGGTGTTCATCTCGGAAATATTTCCCAACCGGCAGCGGGCGGAGGGCCAGACCCTCGGCAGTGCGACCCACTGGGTTTTCGCCGCGCTTCTAACCACCCTGTTCCCGAAAATGGTTGAACTCTCGGGAGCGAATGAACATCCGCAGCGGGCAGGACTGATTTTCGCTTTCTTCTGCTTCATGATGCTGCTGCAATTGCTCTGGGTCAAGCTGATGGTGCCTGAAACCAAAGGCATTCCGCTCGAAGACATGCAAAGGAAACTTGGCATCACATGATACATTGCACCAGGACATTGGAATCCCAGTTGCCTTGCCGTGCGCAAATTCTCCTGCCTGATCCCAGCGCTGGCATGCCAGAAGATTGAAATGAAAGGACTGGTTCCATTAACGTGACGAATTCCTGTCAATCATCATCGTCGCCTGCGGGCGACAATGTGGTGGCCCAGGTGGGATAGGGGACGTCGGGGCCTTTGGCATCGGCCCACAGGATGTGGTTGAGGAGGTCTTCGGGGCAACGATCCGGTTCGGAGAAGTCAAGTTTGTCGGAGGCTTCGGCATACTGGCGGTCCAGCGGGTCGGTGATGGCCTGATTGCCGCGGTTCATCTTGGTGAGGGATTGCTCGGGAGTCAGGGCTGTGAACGGCCGGTCATCGGGTGCCGCGGCAAAACAGGAGCGCAACGGGATGGCGCTGGCCGACACGGCGTTGAGAGGTTTGAGGCCGAGGATCAGTTCGATGCTGCGCACGACGCTCACCTGGTTGAACGAATCGTGGATCACCGCGTTGCGGCGCACCTGGCTTCCTGCTAGATAGAGGGTGGTGCGATAGGCGCTGACATGGTCCCACCCGGCCTGCGGGTCGTCCTCCATGGCGATGATCACGGTGTCTTTCCAAAACGGGCTGTGACTGACGCCCTCCACCAAGCGGCCAAAGGCAAGGTCGTTGTCGGCCGCTTGGGCCGCGGGGCTGGGGCTGCCCGACTTGGTGCCGCTGGTGTGGTCGTTGGGCAGGTAGAGGATGACGAAGCGCGGGAACTCGCCACGCACCTCGAACTCCTGCAGTTCCCTTAGGAAGAAGTCGGCGCGGAACTGGTCGGGCACCTCCAGCGCCCACCCCACCGTGGTGCCCGGCGAAACCGGGCCCAAGGACGCGACGTTGGGAGTGCAGGCGAAGATGACGGGGTCGCTCTTGGTCCGCCACGCCTCATAGCAGTCGCGGAAGCCGGGCTTGCCTTTCCGGTTCGCGTCGCGCCAGCGGGTGGTGGATTCCATGGCCTCGCCGTAGTTGCGGAAGCTGAGGTGGTGGCGGAAGAGGTTGTCCCAGATGAAGCCGCTGGGGGCATAGGCGAGCGCATCGTTGTCGTCAAAGGGGTAGGAGCGCGGCCAGCCACAGAAGGATTTTTCGATGTAGTCGGTGCCGAAGGCGGACGTGGTCCACTGGTGGCCGTCAGCGCTGAGGATGCCGGCGCAGCAGGTGTTGTCGAGCAGCACGAACTCACGCACGAGCTTGTGCTGGTTCGGGGTGATCTTTTCGCCGAAGGTGCAGAGCTGCGCGTTACCGTTGCCGGCGGCCACGTCGCCCAGGATCTGGTCGTAGGTGCGGTTTTCCTTGATGATATAGACGACGTGCTTGATCAGGCTCGGTTCGCCGATGCGCTCCGGGATGGCGCGCGCAGGCTGGCCGGGGCGCGGCGGCAGCAGCGCGGTGGCGATGCGCGGTTGCCGCAGGTTGTCCCAGACAGTCTGCGAAAGAAGCGGCAACTCGGCCGGTGCCGGCAACGGCACCAGCGAGACCATGCCTTGGAATTGCTTCGAGGTGAAGCCGTTGGTCAGCGGTCTGTCGGTGATGTCCTTGATAT
>Ga0118677_10009497_pt1 | contig 15174 bp, 14 predicted proteins | sample AliMusrvi5mmetaG_FD_86154 | JGI IMG/M metagenome (GOLD analysis project Ga0118677, IMG submission 86154)
CTTTGAAGGCCTGTGAAGAACACGAAGAACTCCGAAATAACCTGAGTGCCGCTGCGCACCTGATCCATGGCTCGTCGGAGGGAAGATTCAGCATCACTTATTGCCCGGGAGAAGAACCTGAAAATCTGTCTCAACTTGAAATCGAAAATGTAGGGTTCAAATATGCCAGTCTTGCAGAGGTGATCAAAAAGTATGATCCAAAAAAATTGAAGGATGGTTTCAACCTTATGGAGGATGGTGAGGAAATTTTCTACATCTCCAATCCTGCATTGGGGCTATGGGCCTACAGGGAAAGGTTTAAGTACTGAAAAGGATAAAGGATAAAGGATAAAGGATAAAGGATAAAGGTTAAAGTGTAAAACGCTCCAATCAAGATAATCATAAACTTTCAACTTTCAACTTTCATTTCTTAACTCAAATCCCCCTTTAGCTTTTAAACTTTGGCCTTAATCCTTTTCATCGTAAGTTGTACAATTCTCAAAAATAGAACGAATTAAGATAGAATGAAGATCATCATCGACGACAAAATTCCCTATATACAGGGTGCATTGGAACCCTTTGCCGAGGTGGTCTACCTTCCCGGGCCACAAACGACGGCGGAGGTGGTTCGGGATGCAGATGCCATCGTTACCCGAACGAGGACAAAATGCAATGAATCTTTACTGGCGGGATCATCTGTAAAGATTATCGCATCGGCCACCATTGGATACGATCATATCGATACTGACTATTGTGATCGTGCAGGAATAAAATGGACCAATGCCCCTGGATGCAATTCCAAATCGGTTGAGCAGTATATTGCTTCCGCTCTGATGGTGGTGGCTCAGAAAAAGCAGATCTCTCTGGCGGGGAAAACTATTGGTGTGGTGGGTGTAGGTAATGTTGGATCGAAAGTAGCTAAGATAGCCGGAATTTTCGGAATGCGGGTTTTGCTGAACGATCCTCCGCGTTCGCGGAAAGAGGGAAAAACTGGTTTTGTCGAGTTGGAACAAGTATTGGAACAGTCAGACATCATTACACTGCATGTTCCGCTCAATATGGATGGGGAAGATGCAACGTACCATCTGGCAGATGAGCTTTTGTTTGCCAGGATGAAGAACAAACCGCTTTTCATCAACAGTTGCCGGGGTGAAGTCGTCAAAACGGAGGCATTGAAAAATGCTATTTCTACAGGATTGGTTTCCGGAACAGTGATCGATTGCTGGGAGAATGAACCCGATTTGGATTTGGAACTACTGGGAATGGTTGATTTGGCTACACCACACATTGCAGGTTACTCACGCGACGGAAAAGCAAAGGGAACCGAGATGAGCGTACAGGCAGTCAGTCGTTTCCTGGGACTTGGTGCCAGCAAATGGAAGCCTTCTCACGTCGAAAAACCTGCAGTTTCTGATCTCCTGATCGATGGGACCAGTAAAACCATTCAGCAGGTATTGTCGGAAGCAATCCTGGCAACCTACGACATCAGGGAAGATGATGCACGTCTTCGGGAAAATGTCATTGCCTTCGAAAAACTGAGGGGCGATTATCCGGTACGAAGGGAATTTCCAGCCTTCACCATTGCCGGGAAATTCAACAATCCCAAAGTAATAGATAAGCTTAAAGCATTAGGATTCAAGATATAACAAATAAAATGGATAATTAATTACAAATTACAAATGAAAAAGGCAGATATTGGCTTGATTGGTTTGGCCGTGATGGGGGAAAACCTGGTTTTAAACATGGAAAGCAAGGGATTTACGGTTGCTGTTTTCAACCGATCCGTTGACAAAGTTGACAAATTTATAGCAGGCAGAGGCGCTGGCAAGAATTTTATCGGATGCCACAGCATCGCTGAATTGTGCCAAAACCTGAAGCGTCCGCGCAAGGTAATGATGCTGGTGAAAGCTGGTTCACCAGTCGATGACTTTATTGAGCAGATTATTCCCCGCCTCGAACCAGGGGATATCATCATCGATGGAGGAAACTCACACTTTCCGGATACCATCCGCCGAACCAAATACGTGGAAAGCAAAGGATTGCTCTACATTGGCACAGGTGTTTCTGGCGGTGAAGAAGGTGCGCTCCTGGGTCCATCGATGATGCCCGGTGGTTCACCCGCTGCATGGCCAGCAGTCAAGGAGATCTTCCAGGCGATTGCAGCCAAAGTCGATGGTGAACCTTGTTGTGACTGGGTAGGCGAAAACGGAGCCGGCCATTTTGTGAAGATGGTTCACAATGGCATCGAATACGGCGACATGCAGATCATTTGCGAGGCCTACCAGATCATGAAGGAGTTACTTGGCATGACTGCAGATGAGATGCACGATACTTTTGCCGAATGGAACAAAGGTGAGCTTGACAGTTATTTGGTGGAAATTACGAGAGATATCCTCGGCTTCAAAGATGAAAACGGTGATGCATTGGTCGAGAAAATCCTGGATACAGCCGGACAAAAGGGAACTGGCAAATGGACAGGAGTGGCTGCCCTTGACCTTGGTATACCGCTCACTTTGATCGGAGAATCGGTTTTTGCCAGGTGTCTTTCCGCCCAAAAGGATTTGAGGGTGAAGGCTTCCAAAGTGCTTCACGGTCCTGAGAAAGTATTCACCGGCGATCGTGCCCAATTTTTGAATGACCTGAAAGATGCTTTGTATGGAGCTAAAATCATCTCCTATGCCCAGGGTTATGACCTGATGGGCGAGGCAGCCAAAGAGTACAAATGGAACCTGAACAATGGTGGAATTGCCCTGATGTGGAGGGGTGGATGCATCATCCGCTCCGTATTCCTTGGCAAGATCAAGGAGGCGTTCGATAAGAATCCCGAACTTGAACACCTTCTGCTAGATAAATTCTTTACCCATACCATCGAAACTGCCCAAGCTGGTTGGAGAAGGGTGGTTTCAACTTCGTTTGTCAATGGAATCCCGATTCCTTGTCTGGCTACAGCCTTGACCTATTTCGACGGATTTCGCAGCGAACGTCTTCCTGCCAACCTGCTACAGGCACAGCGTGACTATTTTGGTGCCCATACCTATGAAAGACTGGATAAGCCACGCGGTGAATTTTTCCATACCAACTGGACTGGCAGGGGTGGAGATACGGCCTCTTCAACCTATACTGTTTAAGAGTAAACCGGGAATTCCAGTTCCTATCCAAAATTAAAAGCAGTTGTCTTTTATGGCGACTGCTTTTTCATTGTAGAAACGCCAGTTAGAAGTTGATATGGTATTCTTGGATAATAAACTATCGCCTCCTAAAATAATATAATTATCAACGGATCTGGGGTAACCATAAGGGTGTAATTATCGTAAAAACAATTAAAAACCGTACCTTTGCGGCAGTTTTTAAAATTATACAAAAAGACAAAAATGGCAGACATTAAACGTACGTTGCTGATGATCCTCGATGGTTGGGGAATAGGCGACAAAACCAAATCAGACGCAATTTATTCAACACATCCCTCATTTATAGATCATCTTTGGAATACCTATCCGCACAGCCAGCTTCTCACTTCGGGTGAGGATGTCGGACTTCCCGACGGACAAATGGGCAACTCCGAGGTTGGTCACCTGAACATTGGTGCCGGCAGGGTCTTGTACCAGGACCTGGTGAAGATCAATAAATCCATCCGCGAAAACAAGTTGAAGGACAATGCACAAATTATTAAGGCTTTCACACATGCCAAATTGCATGACAAACCGGTTCATCTGATTGGATTGATCGGGCCTGGAGGGGTGCATGCCTTAAGCCTCCATATGGTAGCACTGGCGCAGATTGCCACCAACATGGGACTGGAAAAGATTTTCATCCATGGTTTAACGGATGGACGTGATACGGATCCCCGTTCTGGCTATGGTTTTGTTGAGGAAGATCTTAAACAGCTGGCAGGAACCAAGGCAAAATTTGCCACCCTGGTCGGACGCTATTACGGCATGGACCGCGACAACAACTGGAATCGTGTAAAACTGGCCTACGACATGCTTACAAAATCGGTAGGTCAAAAAAGCAGGGATCTGCTCTCTGCGATTCAGGAGTCCTATGATGCCGGAATAACCGATGAGTTTATCAAGCCTATCGTGATGACAGATGAAAATGATCAGCCATTGACTACCATCCAGGAGGGTGATGTAGTCATCTGTTTCAACTACCGGACCGACCGGCTGCGCGAAATGACCATCGCCTTTACACAGGAAAACCATCCTGAACAGGATATGAAAACCATCCCTTTGGAATGGTATACAATGACCAACTACAAATCATCCTTCAAAAATGTACATGTAATTTTTGACAAGGACAATGTGGTTAATACCCTTGGTGAGGTAGTTTCCAAAGCCGGATTGAAACAGATCCGCATTGCAGAGACAGAGAAATATGCCCATGTCACCTTTTTCTTTTCGGGAGGACGGGAGAGCGAATTCGAAGGAGAAAGAAGGATCCTTATTCCATCACCCAAGGTAGCAACTTACGACCTCCAGCCGGAAATGTCTGCTCCTCAGGTAAAAGACGCCATTGTAGAGGCATTGAATGCAAAAAGTGCCGATTTCATATGCCTTAACTTCGCCAATGGAGATATGGTGGGTCATACAGGGGTCTACAGTGCCATTCAGGCAGCCGTCAAAGCCGTTGACCAGTGTGTGAAAGAGGTGGTTGAGGCTGCCAGAAACAACGGTTACGATGTGGTGATCATTGCCGATCATGGCAATGCAGATTTTGCTGTGAACGAAGATGGAAGCGCCAACACCGCCCACTCCCTCAATCCCGTTCCCTGCATCTGGGTAACTGATAACAAGCAGGCGACCATCAGCAATGGAATATTGGCCGATGTGGCTCCGACCATCCTTACAATCATGGGGCTCAAGGTACCCGCAGACATGACTGGTAAAGTATTGATATGATCGAGATCGGCAAAACCATTGTAAGCCTTGATGTCCTTGAATCGAAGTTTTGCTGCGATCTGGATCATTGCAAGGGGGCTTGTTGTGTCGATGGAGACAGCGGCGCTCCTCTGTCAGAGGAAGAGGCAAAGATTATAGAGCAACTCTATCCGGTTTTTGAAGAGTACCTTTCTGATGATAATAAGGCAGAAATTGCCAAACAGGGCTTTTCGCTGATTGACCATGATGGCGATCTGGTTACGCCAATTATTGGAAAGAATGAATGTGTCTTTACTTTCGTTAATGAGCATGGAATTACCCTTTGTGCCATTGAGAAGGCCTATTTTGAGAAGAATACCGGATTCAGGAAACCGTTATCCTGCCATCTTTTCCCCATTCGTATTACTGAATACAAACGGTTCGACGGGGTGAACTATGAAAAGCTCAAAATCTGCAAACCGGGTCGTGCCTGTGGAAAAACGAACAACCTCCCGCTTTGGAAATACCTTAAAGATCCTTTGACTAGAAAATATGGTGAAGACTGGTACAGCGAGTTGCAATTTGCAGCCGAAAATATAGCTACCAATGAATAAAAAAAGCCGCTCAGCGGCTTTTTTTATTCATTGGTAGCTGCTCGATGCATGCTTTTAACCTGTTTGTAATATCTTCAATGGTGCCAATTCCATTGATTGCCACATATTTTCCGGTATGCCGGTAATATTCGATCAATGGCGCCGTCTTTTGATTGTATACCTCAATCCTGTTCTCTATCACGGCAAGTCCGGAATCGTCTACCCTGCCTGATGTAGTCCCTCTGCTTGTCAGTCGTGCCATCAACTCTTTTTTGTCAACTTCCAGCGAAAGCATGGCGCTTACACTTCGTCCATAATGAACCAGTAACGTGTCAAGTGCTTCCGCCTGGGGAACGGTCCTCGGAAAACCATCGAAAAGAAACCCTTTCGCTGCCGGGTTTTTATCCAGTTTCTCCTGAATCAAATCGATGACCATGTCGTCAGGTACCAACTCGCCCTTGCAGATAATGTCCTTGGCCGTTTGACCAATCTTCGTTCCGGCTGCTATCTCTTCCCTGAGAATTTCACCGGTCGACAAATGAACCAATTGGTAAGCCCTGGAGAGATAAGAGGCTTGCGTACCTTTTCCTGCTCCGGGCGGACCAAATAAAACCAAATTTATCATGATGGTTATTTAACTAACGTATAGATGTCTTTTAGATTTCGTCCCCTGCGGTCATAATCCAGTCCGTAACCAACGATAAAATCGTTTGGTATGGAAATCCCTACATAGTCCAACTGGACTTTCGTTTTAACAGCATCTGGTTTGAAAAGCAGAGTGGCAATTTTAACCTCCCTGGCCCCTTTTTTGGTGATCTGTTCGATGACATCGGCAATAGTATGACCCGAATCCACAATGTCTTCCAGAATGACGACGGTACGGTCCTGAATATTCTCATTGAAACCTATCAATTCCTTGATCTCACCGGTGGATGAGGTCCCGGTATAGGAAGCAAGCTTAAGAAAGGAGATTTCTGCATCGGGCAGTTCGAGTTCCTTCATCAAGTCTGCTGCAAACATGAAAGAACCATTCAGAATGCAAACGAAGATTGCACGCTTGCCTTCGAGGTCACCCTTCATTTGAGTTGCCATTCTCCTGATAGCTACCTGTATCTCCTCAAAAGGAATAGAGATCTCAAATTCTTTGTCCCAAAGTTTGATTCTTTTCATTTAGAATATTTTGATCAATAACTGAAAATCAGCGATAACCGCTAATACCTTCCTTGCCTCAATCTGTGCCATCCACAGTTTGAGGCAAATTTTTAGCAATAAAGTTGTATATCCTCTTACCGATTAGTTAAGGCAAAGTTGATGACAGAAGTGTTGCTCAAAAGGTTCGGCAAATATAAAATATTCTTTTCGGGGGGCAAAAAAAAATGAGAGACTAATGCTTTAAATGAAGATATTGCTGATTATATTGTAATTTTGGTGCAAAGAACCCTTGATTTATGACAGAAGAACTCAAACCAATCGTAAGCATCATCATGGGCAGTACTTCCGATCTGGTAATCATGACAGGTGCCGCCGAAGTATTGAACCAACTTGGTATTCCATTCGAAATGAATGCATTGTCTGCTCACCGAACTCCCGATGAGGTGGAGAAATTTGCGAAGGGAGCCTATGCACGTGGAATAAAGGTCATCATTGCAGCAGCCGGAATGGCGGCCCATCTGCCGGGAGTTATTGCGGCAATGACTCCCCTGCCAGTCATTGGGGTCCCTGTCAAAGCATCACTTGAAGGTTGGGATTCCATCCTGGCCATTCTACAGATGCCTCCAGGTATTCCGGTGGCTACTGTGGCACTTAACGGATCAAGGAATTCAGCCATCCTGGCAGCCCAGATGATTGCCACAGGAGATGAAGCCCTGATGAAAAAATTGATTCTTTTCAAAGAAGAATTAAAAAATAAAATAGTTGAGGCAAACAATGAATTGGCAAAGGTTAAATATCCGTTTAAGACCAATTAAGTTTTTGAAATCTCATATTTTTACAGTATCTTAGAGGGAATGCGGTCAGCAGCTCCCTCTTTTTATCTCCCCTCGCAGCGGGGTTGACCGGTCTCAATTTTCACTGAAATTTACCGGCCATGCGTTTACAGGATCTGAATATAGGTCTGTTGACCTGTTTGTCTGTGCTCTTACTTCCTGCCAAAAGCCCCGCAATCGAACGAAACGGAGCAACCGGAGGCAGGGAAAATGCCCTTGCACAAGCGGTCATCGCACTTCCGGGTCCTTTTTCAGTCTTTCATAATCAAGCCTTTTTGACTGAAACCAAAACCATTTCTCTTGGAATAGGTTATCGTCAACCTTATTCTATAGCCGGATACAATGATTGCTACCTCGCGCTGATTTTCCCTACCTCCTCCATGGTCTATGCAGTTGGAATTGCCCAATCGTCCATAGGTGAATACAAAGAAACGAATGTAGGATTCTCCCTCGCAAAGGAACTGGGCAGGAATTTTTCAGCTGGAATTTTGTTCAACTACTTCAGCCTTAATTTTCCGGAATCCGGGCACTGCAGAGGTTCCATACAGGTAGACGGCGGAATCAGATACCAGCCTTCTGCTCATCTTTCATTGGGTTTTCATCTCCAAAATATGGCTGTTTCGAAGATTGAAACATTTCAGTATAGCCTAAATTTTCCCTTGGTTATAAGAGCAGGAGTTTCCAGCAGGCTCACAGATCGACTGCTTTTAAGCGCTGAAACGATCTGTGAAAAATATTCAGATCCTGCATTTCGTTTCGGATCTGAATTCCTTCTTGGAAATGGCTTGAGCCTACGGGGTGGAATCTCCACTCGGCCATTCATGCATTCTTTTGGCTTCGGATATACATGGAGTTTTTGTCAGCTCGATTTTGCTCTTGTACACCATGAAATCCTTGGCTATACTCCTTCTTTATCCTTCAATTTCAACTTTAAGCGATGATCATGCCAAAAGCTTGTTTTGTATTTTCGGTACAATTATTGCTCTTCATCGTCTCTGGATTTGGGCAGGAGACAAACTTGCGGAAAGAACAACAGATGGAGGAATTGGCCGAATCACTAGCTTCATCCGAGGATGGATCATCAGAATCCTCCCTTTTGCTGGATGACCTGAGTTATTATGCTGGGCACCCAATTTCAATCAATACTGCTACTGAAGAGGAATTGCTGCGTCTGAACCTCTTGAATTTTAAACAAGTTCAGACAATCATCGGATACCGGGAGAAATACGGACAGATTTTGACCCTCAATGAACTGGGAGTTACTGGTGATTTTACGGAAGAACTTATAAACAAAATAAGACCATATTTTCAGTTTTCACAGGAACGTGATTCCCTTGAAAGAAGACGAGCAAGTAGGTTAAGCCAATCCTTGCTGGCCAGATTGAAGGAGACATTACCGGTCTCTTCAGGATTTATATCTTCAAAAGCAAAACCGCCTGCTTACAGCGGAAGTCCTTACAGTAGTTATTTCAGGTACAGGGGAGAGGTGGGCAAGTGGCTGGAATTTGGGATGACAGCTGAGAATGATGCCGGGGAGGATTTTTTTCGCAAATCAAACAGGTATGGCTTCGATTTTCTATCTGGCTACCTTTGTTGGAATGGAAAGGGGTGGATACGCAAAGTGTTGATTGGCGATTTTCACCTGAGATTTGGTCAGGGTGTTAGCCTATGGTCCGGAGGTGGCGTAAGTTATGCGTCCGATCTCACTTCCCTGATGCGAACAGGAGAAGGTATCAGACCCTACAGTTCTACCGATGAAAACCAGTTCTTCAGAGGGGGGGCGATACAATTTGCATGGAAGCCCGTTAAGCTTTCATTGTTTTACTCTGCCAACAGAAAGGATGCTAATTTGGAAAAGGATACAGTCGGAATAAATCAAATAACCTCGTTTCGGACCGATGGATTGCATCGCACTGTATCGGAGATGGCAGATGAAAAAGATGTGAGTGAAAGGATGTTTGGAGGATATGCCGATTGCAGGTTCAGGAATTGGCGCTTTGGAATCCAGGCCTCTTTCGAAAGATTTGGCTATCCGGTTACCAAAGGTGATGCACCCTATAAATCCAAATCATTCGAAGGGGAAAGCAATTTTAATTTGGGCTTGGATTACCATTTAATTCTGAACCAAATCAGTTTATTTGGCGAAGCCGGAACCTCGAAGAATTATAAACCGGCTATCGTCAACGGGTTGATTTGGAGAGCTCATCCCCAGCTATCACTATCGTTTCTTTACCGATACTATTCCCCTTCATTCTATTCCTTCTATTCAGGAGCCTTCTCTGAAGGAAACGGAGGCCGCAACGAAGAGGGATTTTATGCGGCATTTGAATACAATCCTGTTTCAAAGGTGAAAATAGGAGGTCAGGCTGACCTGTTCTCTTTTCCATGGATGACCTTTCAAACCATTTCCCCAGCTACTGGAAGGGCTTTGGCTATTCAGGGAGATGTGACGGTAACACGAAATCTGACGATTTACCTTCATGCCAGGTTTGTTCATAAACCACAAAAAAACAGTGTAGTTACCGGGATCCCTGAACAATGGGATGAAGCGACCTCCAAATGGAGGCTGCATTCAGACTGGAGGTTGAATGACAGAATTCAGTTGAGAAGCAGATTGGAGTATGTCGGATACCGGTACAATGACAAAAAAGAGACAGGCTGGCTTGTTTTTCAGGATCTTATATTTTCTGCTTCACAAAAATTAAAGTACTGGATCAGAATAGCTTACTACCAAACAGATGGATACAATTCAAGAGTCTATAGTTATGAAAATGATTTGCTCTACTATTTTGCAATACCTGAATTCTATGGGATAGGGATCAGGAGTTATTTGAACATCAAATGGCAGCCTAACAAACTTATGACGGTTTATTTAAAGGGAGGGTATACAATGCGATCCGGAGCAGATTCAATGGGTTCCGGATATGACACAACACAAGGCAACCATAGGATGGATGTGAGAGGAGAGATTTGTCTAAAATTTTGATCCTTTTGGCGTAACCTTTAAATGTACTAACCTATGCAATATGACCTTTTTATATAGGATTTACCTGAAGGAAAATAGTCTTAAGTCAGTAGAATTACCATTTCCATCAGTGAAATACCCTATTTAAGCAAGATACTGAAAGGTTAAAAATCTCTAAAAAGTCCTTCAATAATACGATAATTTATAACTTTGCCCTGCCCTAAATGTGGGTAACCAAATATTTTAGTGAAGAAAAATGCATTCTATTCATAATTTTGACGATATCCGCCCTTACCGTAACGATGAAATTTGTACTGTTTTAACCAGGTTGCTGGATGATCCCATGTTCAACAATATCTTGAAAAAGTATATGAAATATGGAGAGGTTGGATTGGTTCAAATAAAAGAGGCTATCAGGGCCACCAAATCGATCGAAGTATTCCAAGATAAGTTCATTGTTCCCTTTATTAATCAGATACTTGCCTCAAGTTCACATGGACTGACCATGAATGGACTGGAAAATTTAGACAAAAATCAACGCTATCTTTACATCTCCAACCACCGTGATATTATCCTGGATTCAGCGCTGCTCAATGTGAAGATGCATGCGAGCGGATTCAGCCCAACCGAGATTGCCATTGGCAGTAACTTGCTGATATTTCCGTGGATCAATGATTTTGTCAGGATCAACCGATCGTTTATCGTCAAACGCAATATCCCGGTCAAACAAATGCTAACGTCATCCAGACTGTTGTCTCATTATATCCGGCAGATGATAACGAAAGGAACTGATTCCATTTGGATCGCTCAAAGAGAGGGTAGGGCCAAGGATGGCAATGACGTGACACAACCTGCTCTTTTGAAGATGTTGAATATGTCCAATGGTGATGGTTTCTTCGAAGGATTTGAGGAACTTAAAATTGTGCCAATGGCCATCTCCTATGAAATTGAACCATGCGGCAACGAAAAAGTTGCTGAATTGAAGAAGCGTGAGGCCGATCCGAACTTTCAGAAAACAGAGAAGGACGATCTGATGAGCATGGTAAGCGGTTTAAGCAATCAGAAGGGAAAGATTCATATTCAGTTTGGAAAACAGATTGATGAAGAGGTGTTGCACAGAATTGCCAATGAACCGGGAATGAATGAGCGCCTGAAACTTTTGGCTGAACATATTGACAAGGAAATTTATAAGAATTACAAGCTTTTCCCAAACAACTACATCGCCTACGATTTGTACTTTAAAACATCAAAGTACAAATCCCATTACACACAAGAGGAAATGGAATCATTTGTTGCATTGACACACAAAAGGTTGCAATTGGTCAATGAAGATATTGAGGATTCGATGGTACTGTGGCTGAAAATGTATTCCACTCCGGTATACAACTATGAAAAGTTTGTAATGAATGAAGTGAGTTGCCTTGAGTGTTAGTGAACAAACGCCATGTAAAAAATCACCAGTAAAATCAGCAAAAATCCTATCAATACATAACGTTTGGAAAAATTCAGGGTGTAGCCTATACCGAATCTTTTAGGTACGAAGACCCTGGGGTCAGATTGGTTAAAGTACACAAACCCCCATTTGTAATTGTTTGAATCTTTGGTAGGGTCATTAAAATCTTCCATGTTTTTTTTAAATATTTAAAAGTTTTTCACTCAGTGCATTGAGCGTCTCTTTTTTGTCATTTGTATTGACAAGGACTGAAATGTTATGGCGACTTCCGCCATATGAGATCATGCGAATCGGAATATTTTCCAGTGCAATGAATACCTTTGCAGCATATCCCTTCCCTTCTGCAATCATATTGCCAACAATGCAAACTATGGTCTGATTTTTATCTACTTCCACATCTCCATATTCTTTCAGCTCGTTGACAATCTCCTCAAGGTGTTTTGGATTATCAATTGTCACTGAAACTGCGACTTCTGAAGTAGTAACCATGTCAACCGATGTCTTGAAATATTCGAAGATTTCAAAGATATTTTTCATGAACCCATAAGCATTCAGCATCCTTCCGGAGCGTATTTTAATGGCGGTAATTCCATCCTTTGCTGCCACGGCTTTGATACCAGTACCTTTGCTTTCAGCAGTGATAAGCGTACCCGGATCCGGAAGGTTCATGGTATTTTTCAACCGAACGGGTATATTGTTGTTTTTTGCCGGTAGTACGGTTTGAGGATGCAGGATTTTTGCCCCGAAATAGGCCAACTCGGCAGCTTCGTTGAAGGAAAGTACATCAACCCTTCTGGTGTTGGCAACAAACCGGGGGTCATTGTTGTGGAACCCGTCGATATCGGTCCAGATTTGAACTTCATTGCTGTTGATGGCTGCACCAATCAGTGTTGCGGTGTAGTCAGACCCTCCCCTTTGCAGGTTGTCAATCTCACCCAGTTCATTCCTGCAAATGAACCCCTGTGTAATATAATAATCAGCTTTTGGACTAGCTGCAATGATTTCATTCAGCTTTTGTTTGATGAAACGATTGTCAGGCATCTTATCCGCATCAATCTTCATGAAATCAAGAGCCGGAAGTAAGATGGCATTGAATCCTTCCTCCTGCATTAGTAAAGTAAAAAGTGTAGTTGATATCAATTCTCCCTGAGCCAGAATTGCCCTTTCCCCAATTTCCGAGAAAGTCCCTGTCGTGAATGCCTTGATAAAATCAAAGCGCTCTTCCAGAACTCTTTTTCCCTTCTCCTTCATTTCGTTGGTTTTGTAAAGATCAAAAACAACGTTGTAGTATTTTTTTTCAAGTATACTTATCTGGGTAAGAGCAGATTCTTTATTCTTCCTTGTTAGATAATCAGAAATCTCAACCAGGTTGTTGGTTGTACCTGACATGGCGGACAGAACCACCAACTTCTGCTTTCCGTCAGCGATTAATTTTACCACTGACCTCATGTTCTCGATGGATCCCACCGAGGTTCCTCCAAACTTAAATACTTCCATATTAAATGCTTTAACAAAATACAATTAGCAGCAACAAAATTAAGAATATTATAAGGGATTGTACCGGCAAAAAGTATATTAGTATAAATTTGAACTTACGAATCGTAAGTAGAAAGTTGAGCCACAACTATTTGATTAGCTTAGAAATAGTCTTAAATTCAGGAGCTTTTGAAGATCGTGTCAATTCAAAAAGGACCGATTCTACTGTTGAAACACGTATTCCTTCCAATTGGAAACGGTCAAGCGCAATTCTCTTTTCGTTCAGATTCCGGGAACTAACGCAATCGGAAATGATAATGGGCTGGAATCCTTGCTCCTGAAGGTCGATCGCAGTCTGAAGCACGCAGACATGCGATTCGATGCCGCTTAGCAAAACAGTCGTTCTACCTTTTGTTTGAAGAGATTCATAATAATCCGGATTCTCCAGGCAACTGAATGTTTCCTTCTCAAAAAAAGTAAAAGGATCGAATAGTGAGCTGATTTCATCAATTGTTCCACCAAGTCCCTTTGAATATTGTTGAGTCACGAGAATAGGAATGCCAAGAACCTGCAAACCCTCAATTAATTTGATGCAACTGGCAAGCATAGATTCCTTTTCGGCCATCAAGGGGAAGAGTTTGTCCTGTATGTCAACAACCAGTCCGGTGCAGTTTTCTCTTATTATGCGCATGGTGACTATATTATTTCAGAATATTTTCTGCGTTTCAAAAAAAAATAATTCCAAAGAATACTTTTGGGGAGAGTGATATTGATTTTGTCGATTTTCAGGTTAGAGAATATTTCCCTCCGTTTTCGGATGAGTCCCGGCAGGCTGCTGTAAAATATCACGTGTGCATGAAATACTTTGCCAAAAGATCCAAACTCACCCTTAAGCAGGAAAACCAACGCTGCTACTCCATCCAAAACCATCCTTGCCGGCAGTTTGACGATGAGCTGCTTTACCGGCAGGTTCTTAAACAAGAGAAATAGATTGTTGCGGAAATTCAAATAGATCTTTAGTGAACTGTTGTAATTAAGCGTGCCTCCACCAACATGATACACTATTGATTCAGGACATGCAAAGACTTTGTAGCCCAATTGCTGTGTCCTCCAGCAAAGATCAATCTCTTCCATATGTGCCCAGAAATCAGGATCAAAACCATTGCAGGCTTTCCAGACCTCTGATCTTACCATCATGCAGGCACCTGATGCCCAGGAGATTTGCATGGCCTGATCGTATTGCCCAAGATCTTTTTCGACCACCTGTAGGATTCGGCCCCTGCAAAACGGATAGCCGAACCGGTCCAAAAAGCCACCTGCAGCGCCTGCATATTCAAATTCGTCCGGATGGTTCAAACTCAGGATTTTTGGCTGACAAATTCCGACAGATGGATCGTTATCAAGAAATTGGACCATCGGTATCAGCCAGTTGAGCGTAACTTCGACATCCGAATTCAGCAGTAGAAAATAGTCGGCCTGCAATAGCTTGATTGCTTGGTTGTAACCCTCAGCAAATCCAAAATTTCGTTCAAGTTGCAGGTAAGTTACTGTAGGAAAAGATGATTCAACCACCTCCCTGCTGTTGTCTGTAGATCCGTTGTCAGCAACAACGATCTCCACATTCCCATTGGAGCAGGAGATGACCGAAGGCAGAAACCTTCTTAGAAAATCACTGCCATTCCAGTTCAAAATAACTACCGATACCTTCTTCCCACTCTCCATCCCCATATTAACCTTTAACCTTTAACCTTTAACCTTTAACCTTTATCCTTTATCCTTTAACCTTTATCCACCCTCTTGTGTTTCCATCTTTTATGCGACCACAGCCAAAGTTCGGGCCGATCAATGATAACAGACTCAATCATTC
>Ga0118677_10009498_pt1 | contig 15174 bp, 11 predicted proteins | sample AliMusrvi5mmetaG_FD_86154 | JGI IMG/M metagenome (GOLD analysis project Ga0118677, IMG submission 86154)
GGCCTGGTCCGCTCCCACATGCAGTGTGCGCAGGACGCGGAAGGGTTTGCCGTAGTCAAACCCGAGTTGTTTGCTCGTGGCATAGAAATCCGCTGCGGCAATTTCTCTCAATGGGTCAGCGGGTGGCTTGGGTACAGGCATCGCTGGACGTATACCGTCCGGTGCGATCGTGGCAACGCCATGCAGCGTCCATTGTCACGTTCAAAGGCTCAAGCGGCTGGGCAAAACAATCCCCGCCTGCAACTGTTATTTTACGCTCCTCACGTATTGCCGTGGCCTTTCCTGCACCATCAGTCAACTGCAACCGGAGGTCATACTCTCCGGCAGGAATCTGACCTTCATTAATAAGATTAATCTCGAATGAAACCTTGTCACCCGGTTTAAAATATTTTCCATTTTTCCGGAATATCGCAATCTGGGCCGGTCTGACCCAGTAGCGGTAATATTCGGCGCGCCCCTTGAGGTTGCGGCCTTCGTCACACATCGCCGAGTCCCAGTCCGAGCCATTTCCTATTGACTGGGGCCCCGATGACCAGCCGTTGAGGGCATAGCCATCAGCCGAGTTGTTGGCCATGACGGACTGGGCGTGCCGCCCCATCATGTAGAGCATTCCGGATCCTGCCAGCGTGGAAATATCGGCGGGGCCGCGAATCAGTCCATCTCCGGCTTCAGTCAGATTCCAATCGCGGAACGCAGCGGCGATCTTGTCGTGATTGCCGGTTTGAATGTTTAAGTCATAACCAGGCCGGGCTGGCGTTAGAGTACGGCCCATTTCAGCGCAGAGGAACCAGTTGCCAGGCCCCGTGGTGGATATCACCTCGCCGGGATAATAAGGCTTGTCCTCGTAATTATTGCGATGTGTTCCCAGGAAAACAGCCTGTTCATTGAATCGCGCGCCCATGTTACACGCATTGTGGTAATCCAGGAAATCGCGGCGCAGAACAATCTCGTAAGGCCGGATATGGTGTATGCCGTTTCTATCTTCACCCTTATTCGTGAATTCAGCTCCACTTGAATTCACCACAAGGCGGGAGCCATCCAGGGTGGCAATATTGCGCAGCACTCTTTCACGCAACTCGTTCCAGTTGTTATCCTCATTACTCAGATTAATGACAACCAGACTCGGATGATTGCGGTCACGCATCACCATGCGGCGGCATTTCTCCTCCATGACTTTCGCCACCAGCGCGCCATCAGAAATATCATGAAATCCGCCAGGCTCCTCGTAAAGACATAGACCCATTTCGTCAGCATACTGCATGATCAGCGGCTCGCCGATACGGCGGTGAAAATTGATTCCGCTGTGGCCCAAAGACTTTGCGGCTGCCACACTCTTACGCGCCATTTCCGGCGTAGCATAGAACCCCGTCAGAGCGTAATAGCCCCAGTCAATTGCGGATTTATAGCGAATACGCTGGCCGTTCAAATAAAAGTTATGGCCGCCGCTCGTACCGGGCTTGACCTCGAAAACCCGGAAACCAAATTTGGTCGAGCGTTTGTCAGATTTAAGTGAGACCGAACACTCATACAATTCGGGGTGGTCTGGGTCCCACAGTTTGGCGTCAGGAACAGAAAAAGGGAAGACGACTCTGTTGAGCCCTGGTTGAAGCTCAACCTCACGTTTCGCCACCGCACCTGTACCCTTGATTGCAACTGAAACGGTGTTTGTGGTCGCGGCCGGGGTAGAGTTCTGGATGGTGGCCTGAACCTCGATGTTCCCGGCTTTCGCAGGAAGAAGGTTCTTTATGAAAATATTCTCAATATAAACTGCTGCTGTTGCAACCAGGTTAACCTTGCCAAGTCCCGTAAAATCATGGCTGGGCGGAAGAAGAAATTGTCCCCACTTAATACAGGGCATATCCTCCCAGCCGCGCTGACCGCCGGGATTGGTCAAACGGACAGCAATCCGGTTCTTCTCCCCGTATTTCAGAAATGCCGACAGGTTGGCCTCAAATGGAGTTTCCGCAACAAGATCATAACCTGCGAGTTTGCCGTTCACGTATATCTCTGCACGCATTCTCGCTTTCTCGACTTCAAGCCGCACTGCTTTGCCGTTCCAGTCCGAGGGTATCTTGACATCGCACCAGAACCAGCTTACGCCATGGTAGCTCCAGGTATTAGTGCCGCCGCTGAAATATTCCTCCACCGAGGCTGGAATCGCACAGGCTTTACCTGTGGTGCCGGCCAGCACATCCCAGCCGCCTGTCGGCAGATTGACCGGCAGTGTTGCAAGAGCAGGAACCTCTCCTGGCGCATAAAGTGTATCTTTCTGCCACTCCGCTTTCTCATCAAGCCATACACGCCAGCCAAGGTTTTCAAGCGCAAGTTCCGCGCGCTGTGATGAACCTGCGAATACCGTACCAGTTATCACCATCGCCACGCATATAACCGCAACTCCAAGTTTGATTATCGTTTTCAACGAAAGTTCTCCTGTCTGGCTCAAGTTGCAAGCTTCAGATTACATTCCGTAATCTTATCGTAATCTCCGCCTTATTGTATTCCCTCTTCGTGTCGGCATTCGGAAATCGTCATTAAATTTCTCACCTTATCGTAATCACTGTACCCAACCCGGAAACCACAAGGTCAACTTTATTACTGCCATTGACTATTTTCGGTGTACCGAACGCAGCACCGCTGTCAATAACAGGAATTTGCGCAAACGATCCTGAACTTCCAGAAGAATTAAAAGTTACCAACGGGTAGGTTCCAACCTGCAAACCGTCAGGCAGTTTCAGATGTGCGGTGACATTGTTACCCAACGCCAGCGAACCGGTAATGGTCAGAGGGAAGCCCGGTGTAAAAACCGCCTTCGCGCCTGCCGACAGTATGACATTCCCGTTAACAGTGCCTGTACCTCCAAAAGAAGCATTAGTGGCCACTGTAACCACGCCGGTGATCGATCCGTTGACCAGCAACGTACCATTGCTGACGATTGTCACACCGGTATAGGAGTTTGTCCCGGAAAGGATCTGGGCCCCGGCGCCTGTCTTGATCAGCTTCATGCCTGCAGCACCATCGATAATAACGCCAGAATAATTATTTGTATGGCCCTCAAGCGGATTGAGTGTCAGAGTGGTAACTGAGTTGCTGAAGCCTGAAGTGATCAAAGCAGTCAGATCTTTATTTCCCTTGAGCCCTCCAAAGGTAGGAGCAGTGACAGATAAACTGACAGCACCGGCTCCTGATGTGTCGATCGCACTGTTCTCAAGCGCAAGGTTGTTTTTGATGGAAAGCGTACCCACGTTAATCAATGTATCACCACTATAGGTATTGGTGCCTCTAAGAAAAAGCGCAGCTCCTCTCCCTCCCAGGGAGTAGGTGCCCATCGTCCCGGCCAGGGTCAGGCCATAACCGTTGCCGCCATCCCCGATATTGCCTGAAATATTCATGCCGCTTGTATTGGCCGGGATATTTACTGTGATCGTCTGATTCGATCTCAACGTAATTGCGCCGGACAGCGTGAATGCGGCAGTGGTACCACCGATATTCCAATATATATCAAAGGCATTCAAAGTATTACCGCCGCTGGCGTCGGTGATAACGTTCGGGATAGTAAGACCCAGATTTTTTGTATCTGCGTTATCACCACCACCACTGATCGTTATCGGCTTGGTGAGCTTGAACGTGCCGGTCCCCGTGTTCGGATTACCGCCACCCGACAAAGAGAAGCTGCCGGTCGCCATGATCGGATTATTATTCACCAGCGGACTGCTTGCAATGACAAGTGTCCCGCCATTGATGGTGAGCGTGCCAGTGCCAATTGCCATGCCGTTACTTAAAGTCAGCGTCCCGGAATTGAGGATTATTCCGCCATTGTAACTGTTTGAACTGCTAAGCGTCAAAGCACCTGCGCCGGATTTGGTCAGCGATCCAGTACCGTCGATCGGGCCGCCGCTGAAGACATATGTACCGCTTGAGGCACTTACAGTGGTGGACTTTGGAGTCATGTTGGTAATGATGGTGATTGTACCACCGGCAGCATTGGTGAAATATACGTCCACCGAGCCATCATTCGTGAAGGTCGTGGAATCCCCAATCCAGTTGGCTGTGCTGGCGTCCCAATTGCCGCTTCCCGCAACGTTCCAGCTATTGGACGACGCCTGTGCCGTACCCACAATCAGCGCCATGCATACCAGAGAAACAACCTGTTTGATAAAATATTTCATGCGAAAAAAAACTCATCCTTCCCTATCCTTTCCCCATATCTCTGCTTTTCTTTCTCGCCTGGCAAAATCCTCATTCAAAAATAATCCGCTTCTTTGCGCCCTTCCTCATCTCCCTTAGCGGCCTTCGTGTTGAAATAATCTTCTATTCCTTCTTCGCAGGGGCCCCGCAGCTGCGGGTGTGCCTCTTTTCTTCTCGGCCTTTGCGAGCAAAGGCCCTACAAGAATTTTCTTCTGACTTCTGCGTGCTTCGCGCCATCCGCGTTAATCTGCGGTTCCATTCTTCTTGCTGACCTCTGACTTCTGACTTCTGACCGCTGACCTCTCTTACGGCCCATAACTGTTCGTCCACACAAATCCTGTATCGCCGCGGCGGAAATAATAGAAGCCCTGGCCCGTCTGCATCGTGAAATCGGCATAACCGCCTTTCAGATAATCCCACCACCTGCCGTTGCTCAACAGGTAATACCGCTTCCAACTGTTCCCCTGCACCAGCAGGATCGTATCCGCATTCGTGGCAATCGTGCTGGGTTTACCACCGCTCTGCAAGAAGCCCCAGCCAACATTGTTGGTGCCCAACGAGGCGCACTGCGTGGCGTTACTTTCATGTCTAAACAAGGTTGTGCAATGTGAATGACATCCCTGTTACTAGCTCTGAACCTTCTGGCTCCGCAAATAAGCCTGCAAAATTATAGTACCTGCCTTTGCTATATCATCGTGTCGCGAGAAACGACCAAGCCCGATTCGCAGCGTGCATTGCGAATCTTCATGCGACAGACCAATTGCTCTAAGAACATAAGAAGGTTCCTGGGCTCCGGAATTACAGGCGGAACCAGTGCTTAGGGCGAGTTCGGGCATGCTCATTATCAATGCTTCAGCGTCAACACCAGGAAACGTCAGGCTGCTGTTGTTTGGCAACCTGTTCGAAAGATCACCGTTTCGTTTCAGGCCAGGAATGGCAGTGAGAAGTTCCGATTCGAGCATGTCCCGCATCTTGCCAATTCGAATTGTCTCGTCCTTCATAACTTCTAAAGCAATCCGGCAGGCCTCGCCGAATCCTACGATAAGAGGTACATTCAACGTTCCGGGGCGAAGCCCGGATTCCTGATCGCCTCCGTACAGAAGAGGTTTGAGAACAGACCGGGAAACTCCGCCACGAAGGTACAGCGCGGCGACACCTTTCGGCCCGTACATCTTGTGGGCACTCATCGAGAGAAAATCCACGCCGAAAGCATCAACGTTTACAGGAACCTTGCCGACAGCCTGAACAGCGTCGCAATGGAAAAACGCACCGTGCTCATGCGCCAAACTTGCAAGCGTGGATATATCCTGAATCGTACCGATCTCATTGTTTGCAGATTGAATGGATACAACCAGAAGCTGATCACTCAAAAGAGCTCTATAAGCTTCTGTGTTCACTCGACCAAGATGGTCAACCGGAATACTAATTGCTTTAAACCCCTCAGATTCAAGCGCCTGACAAGGTGCTATTACTGACTTATGCTCAATGGCGCTGTCCGCCAATTGAGCACGGTGATTAGTCCCGGCAGCTCTTGCCAGGCCAAGAAGTGCAAGATTATTGCTTTCAGTGGCAGAGGATGTGAACAGGATCTCTTCCGACTCTGCCACTATGAGGCAGGCGACTTGAGCTCTGGCTTTCTCAACAGCCTGCCGGGCATCCCGCCCCATTTGATGGATTTCGCTGGATGGGTTGGCAAAGCGCTCCGAGAAATAAGGTAACATGGCTTCAACAACGCGCGGATCGCAAGGAGTAGTAGCGTGATTGTCGAGATAGATCATCTGATGGCTCCATACTCCTGTCGAATAGAAGCTACCATCTTCTCAATTTGCGCGGACGTAACAAGGGGAACCTGTGCAGTAATCAACCCAGACTCACCCTCAATCTTGGCAGCCAGGTGACCCTTGCCGAGTAGACGTTCCGCCCCCTTTTCGCCCAAGGCGATTTCAGATGTACCTTCTCCATCAACCCTCAACACCAATCTGTTGCCGAGGTTCGTGCGCAATTGCATTGGCATAATGTTGGCGTCCGGACGCTGAGCGGCAAACACCAGAAAGATTCCCGCCGCTCGTGCCATTACACCTAATGATGATACAACATTGGACACGTTTTCCTTGTAATCATCATCGAGCATCCATACAGCGAACTCGTCATGAATTACCCAGATAATTGGCGGAGTTTCCGAAGCATCAGGTTTCACGTATAAATCAGTTACTTTTGAGACTCCATTCGTCTCAAGAATGTCGTACCTGCGGTTCATCTCGACTACAAGTTGATTCAAGACTGTCAAGGACTCGTCTGCGGCTTTTATAACTTCTGTTTGTAGGTGTGGCAGACCTTTGAAAGCGGCATAATCGACCCCTTTCTTTGGGTCTATAAGCAGAATCTGCGCTTGTTCTGGTCTATTTGTTGCTGCAATCGAAAGAATGATATTCTGCATGAGGACTGATTTGCCGCTACCAGTTGAACCAGCAATTAGCGTGTGCGGTGCGTTGTCGAGCGGCGACAAATACAACAAAGAACCATTTTCTTCTCTTTCGCCTATTAGAAGCTGTTGATTACCCCGCGAACAATCAGGGTTCCAGCGCGACCATAATTCGGGAAGCGTAAGAACACGGCGAACTGGCCGGGCAATAGACAGAGCAACGACACCGGGTTCGGCACGTACGGAGATCACATTTAACTTATGAGTTGTGAGGAATTCCGAACGCCGGCGTATGACCTGTTCCACAGTAAGGTTGGCACTACCCTGGAACTTGAGAATAGCAGCGTTTGGCGTAAGCTTCTTCTCAATCAATCGCGAATTGAGTTGAAAGAGCTGAAGTGCTGCCTTTGTGGCGATTGCCGCTTCATTGAGCCAAGATTCCTCTGAGTTGGTATCTTGGAGCTTTGGCATTTGATTGATCAACGCATCTGGGAGACGGTTCCAAGCCCACGAAGACACTGCGGGCTGAGTTTGCATTGATTGTTCTGGGATTATCGGCAATGGCGTGGATGAGATAGATGCCTGATTTGAGAACGTTTCGGGCAACTTTGCTTCGTCCAGGAGTTTTTGGGCAGTGGATGAAGAGTCGGCAGCTGAGCCTACAGAACTTTGCGCAACTCGTTGTGTTGGTTTGCTATAAGTCCTATCTATCTCTGTAGATTCTCCACCAACATCAAGACGGAGTGCCACGGGATCAGACTCATTCCAATAGTAAAGAACTAGTTCGCGCAGTTTGCTGCGAGAAAATATTTCCTGATATGAGTTCTCACAGTCGGCTACAGCGACACGCTCGGAACATTCCGGCGAATCGGTTGGGCCTGAGACAAATACATGCGAGTAACCCATCAGCGATATGTCACAGTTACCTTCACGAATGGCCCTCCGCCAATCGGACAGGTTAATGGTCGCACTTGCAGGAATCTGAACGCCGTCAAGAATAAGGTCAGAGATTCTAGCAAGCCATAGATCTCGATCTAATCGTTCAGGAGAACCAAAAAGCGCTTCCCTGACGCGTCTCATGGTATCCCGAAGTTGCTTCTGCGACTCTCTCCGCTTTGAGGCTAGACTCGCTACATCAATGTACTTAGCCTCAGTCACCACTATGGCAAGACGAAGCACGCCATCGACTTGTTCCGGGCTGAGCGCCAGAATGTCAGCAATCTGTTCTTCGCGTTGTCCCAGCCAATCGGCATAGTCGTCTAGAAAATACCAACCGAAATATCGCTCTTTTCCAAGTTCACGTTTGATCAGATAGCGGCTCAGGACTATACCCATAAGTTCATTAGCGTTTTTCCCGCGCTTAGCCGCTCGCAGTACGATATCACCAGAAATGTCGTTTGCGTCTCTAATAAACCGGGCAGCGAGATGCTGATATTGTTCCTGAGCAAGGCCTAGATTGAGGTCTTTTGTTCGACGGAGAACCATTGATTGTAAACGCCACTTTGGAATGTATCTTCTTCCGCCGTTTTGAAAGTTCCTTTTTCTTCTCTGCCTATTGATCCACTTGGATCATTTTCTTTTTTCTTCCGTGGTGGTCGCTACGGACTTCACAGCAACATCTGCGCATTCATATACAGTCATCATGAGTCAGTTATCATATTCTTCCGGGCTTTCAACTTGGAGAAAACGATGAGTACGCAAGGACTGCGGAAGTGTTGTCATTGTGGGATATGGTTCGTGCCGGGGCGCAATGGCTGGCATCAGCATTTTTGTTTGAAGCCGGAATGTCGTGAGGCCAGCAAGAAGGCGAGTCAGCAGAAGTGGTGCAGAAAGAACCCAGGATATTTTCATGGTGAACAGCATGTAAAGAAGACGCAGGACTGGCGCCGAAAGCATCCCGGATACTTGAAGTCCGGGGATGCGGTAGAGGCTTCCGCCTCGTCCGATGCGTTACAAGATCTCTTGATTACGCAAGGCTTTGATAATGAAGGTGTTAAGGTTTTCAGGAATTATCTTTCGAGTGAGATTTCCCGACCGTTACAAGATTTCATAACTGCGCAACAGTATGCGATAGTGGGTCTTACAGCCATGATAACCGGGGATACGTTACAAGAGGACATCGCGTCTACATTGATCACCTGTTACGAACGGGGACAACGCATCGGTGGCATGGTGCCATGGATGAAACAACAGGAGATCAAGTATGAGAGGTCGCGAACCGATTGTGCCGCAGAGACGGCGAAACATTCCATCACAGTTTAGCTGGGTAGACCACCGTTTTATCCGTGATGACCACATCAAAGGGCGTAGCATGTCAGCCCTGGCGTTATATCTGTTTCTGGTCACAGTAGCAGATGCCGATGGATTGAGTTGGTATTCAGATTCAGCGTTATGCGGTTTGTTGTCGTGGACTGCGACTCAACTGCAAGGCGCACGGGCCGAACTTGTGAATGCTGAGCTTGTAGCCTACCGCAAGCCGTTATATCAGGTGCTGGACCTGACACCAAATCATTTGCTGCATTCTGAAGGGCCGGCAATACGCAGTGTTGAACGCAACCTTCATCCTCAAAACGATGATTCCATTCCCATAGGGCCGGTACTTCAAAACATTCTGGCGCACATGCAGGGAGGTGCGCGATGATTGATTACCGTACCTCGGGGGCCGAGGGGTCAGGCCTATAATAGTGAATAAGGATTGACGGATGTCTGTGATTTTAGGAGGATGGTGGAAATAAAGAGGAGGAGGCATGGCAAGGCATCTGAGGCTGGAATACGAAGGGGCGATTTATCACGTTACATCGAGGGGTAACGAGCGAAGCGATATTTTTGTCGAGGACCGTGATAAGGAGCGGTTTCTGGAAAAGCTGGAAGAGATGGTTGGTTACCATCATGTACGGCTGTATGCGTATGTCCTGATGACAAATCACTATCACCTGCTGATGGAGACGCCGCGCGGGAATTTGTCGCGATTCATGCAGCAATTGAATACATCCTATACGATGTACTATAATGTGAAGCATCAACGTGTGGGGCATGTATTCAGCGGGCGATATAAGGCAAAGCTGGTCAATGGTGATGAATATCTGCTGGCACTGACCCGGTACATACACCTGAATCCTGTGAAGGTGGCAGGGATTAGAGAGGCGAGTGTGGCGGTAAAAGTGAAACAACTTAGAGGATACAGGTGGAGCAGTTACGGGGGATATGTTGGAGGAAGGAAGGCCGAGAAATGGGTGGATCACGGACCGCTGTCAGAACTGGCAGGCCGGTATGCAGCGGAACGGCGGGAGGGGTACAGGGTGTTTGTGGAAAGCGGGTTGGCGGAAGACGACGAAGATATGAAAGAAGTTTTGAGGCGATCGAGCAAAGCGGTGGGAGGCTGGCGGTTCTGCCGGAAGGTGGAGAAGGATTATCGGCAGGCAGTGAAGAGGAAACGAGCCGGGAGTGACGTGACGATGCGGCGGATAGAAGTTGGGGCTGATCCGGATGAGGTAATGGAACGTGTTTGCGAGACGTTTGGGGTGGAGAAAGATTCATTGAGCCGGCGGCGCAGCGTGGCAGATGCGCGGCTGGTGGCGGCGCGGTTGTTGAAAGATCAGACGAGCCTGTCGGGTCGTGAAGTAGGAAGGCGATTAGGGTTGGCGGACGGATCGGGATTAAGTAATCTTCTGACCATCGCTGAACACCGGCTGTCCGGGAATTGGAAGCTGCGACACATACTTGAAAAATTGAGTCATGACAAATGAGCTTATTCACTATTATAGGCCTGACCCCGCAGCCACGGGGCGGAAATGCGACAGGAAACTTTACTGGCCAGCGCTAACGTTTAGTGCAGTTCCTGATCGCAATAGCCCGCTCTTGTATCGTTCAATCAGTTTAAGACGGTTCTCCTCACTACGCAGAATCCGGCCCTGTCCGTTATTTTGCTATTTTGGTTCTCATGCCACCGCTATAGCAGGCGGTGGCCCAGAGCGGAAGGAGGTCATACCCTCGGACGCTTACGTAACAACTACAAGAATGCGAAACAATAAATCAGAATCAAGGAAGTCGTAAAAGACAGAACCGAACACACCTTATGAACACCATATGAATTGCGAGTGATAAGAATCACTTCAGATATTAGAGGAAGAAGAAAGAATGCGAAAGCTCTCTGCAACGATCTATGCTGCCCATCCCAAAAAAGAATATTGAAAATGTAGGCTAAATAGTTAAACGATATTCCTATAGTAATGATTACTAATAGCGAATCCTTATTTAAACTTTTATTTGTAATAATCCCATCCCTCATTCATTACCATAGACAACAGGAAACAGCGCCAAATACGAGGTAGTAAGCATATCCCATCCCGTATAATTCTTTGTTGCTCCTATAAAGTATGCGTACGGGGACGAAGACAAGTGATCTTTTTTCCAACTACCTTTTGCTGATGAACAAGCATACAAAATAATATTTACTAATTTATATGGTGGATGCACCTGCTCAGAATTTACGGAGCTTGCAGAAGTAATATATCCATCATCCTTTTGACCTTGCAACCCGTATTTGCCAAACTCAAGAACACCATGCCCACCAAAAATAAACCCTCTAATTCCGTCTTGTTTCCATGCTTTTATTAAGTCAGAACGATGATCTTGATTGAGATAGTAAACAATTTTGAAGTGTTGCTCCGAATAAACTGCAGCAGACGCAACCGCTAATCCGCGTGATAATTCAGTGGCAGAAAAAGATGAATCATCCTTCCAATCAAATGACTTTGTCGTATAAACGACAATCGTATTCGGCACTCCGTATCGACAGCCCTTCTTTGCCTTATCGCTATCAGAGACAAAACCGCTACCCCATTTGAGCCATTTCGTCCTTTCGCTGTACTCCATGAATATTTTATCACTTGCCAACGTCTTAAAAGTATCCGTGTCCTCTTTCGGGATTGCCACTGCCCAAGGGTTGCTACTATCTCGTATAATATTCCATTCAAGTCCAAGAACATCAAATCGCGCATTTGGTTCATTTCCACAATAACCATACAAGTTCTGCCCAAAAGATAAAATCGCATCGAACAACAAATTGCGATTGAAAGATTCTTCCTCTATCGGATCTCTGCTTCCCCATCTCGCCAGCTCCACTAAATATTCACGATACCCAAAATAGTACGCATTAATTTCTGCGTCATAATATTTCGTGCTGAACCAGAAATTGAAATCATTCACTGCACCACTTGATACAATCGTATTTCCATACGCATCAAATTCCCGATGCGCGACAACATTTCCATTTGCATCCACGTAATCAGAAATATTTCCATTAGCATCTGCGAGTGGATAATAAATAGAAGTTCCTGAAGAAGTATTTCGGGTGACAGAAATTAATCCGCCGATGCCGCCAGCACCGCTCAAACTACCTGATAAATCTTGGGCCAGATTCATGAGTGAAAAATGCCCGTAGTCGATTTTAGAGGTAACAGTATTATCAGACATTCTATCGTTGATACAGTAGGCCATAGTGAACGTCTCCGATGGGGGAAAGTATATCAAATACAGGGGTAGAAACGGAACAGGAATCGCGCGATTAATGTTGTGAAATTAAGACAAATTCCCCAGCATTTCGCCAAACAATCAGCCAGTGAAGTTAACGATTTAAGGCTTGGAAAGGGAGAACTGAGAGCTGGATGTTGTACCGATTTCCTTAATGCTTAATTCAGTGCCTGACACCAAGCGGTCTCAGCACATGCCGTGTCAGCCGTAGGGGTATTATATAACCAAACACGTTGTAAAAAGAAATTATTCAGAATCAGGCAACGAAATAAAAATAATCATCATTGGCCACTTTCTCTTTTCTCAGTCAAGCTCTGACGAGCGATCTCAATGCATATGCACGATGTTAGCCCCATTATCATCCAAGGCAAAACATAATGGACGGCAAAATAAATAATGTTATCTCTGATTGGTACACTACATTTAATCAACCCGAAGACGATCCCAACAAATATACCTAGCAACATAAAACACCAAATCTTCACAGAAATAACATATTTTCGGCTTAGTAGAGTTGTTAACAAAACAATCGCCGATATAACAAGAAATGTATCCCTGAACACATAGAATATTTGCATTATCATGTAACGAATGTCGGAGTTGTGCCAGAGATTACGACCTCTTGAGACGGTCTCAAAGAAACGTCGCGTCATCGTTATATCAAAGCACAAATCACCCGCCACCCAAAACAAACCGCACACCAGTGATCCAATACAAGCAATACCCAATAGCATTAATAGCTTATTCATACGCATTGTATTTTTTACTTAGGAAATTTAGTTAGTCCAATGCTTCAATCCTCGCCAATCATCAGGAGGAGCAAAGAAATTATTCGAACTCACAAAATATGGACTCGCTAAAACCAGACCGCCGCTCGGACCAACCAAACTCAACCATCCAGCTGCATTCTTACCTGCATAACAAGCATATAGCATTATAATTCCCAGCTTGTGATGCATATGAATATCAGTATGAAGAACGCCTGCAGGCGGCCCACCACTAATATCAAGGGCACCAGTCGGCAGTCCGTGTCCACCATATGCCCAAATCGCCAAATATTTGTCATTCAACAATGCGTTAACAACATAAAGAGCATCGCCCATTGTAGTTATACCACCCCATGGGGCAACATACGTTTTATTTAGTTTTAATGTGTTAATAAAATCATTCAATTCAAAAGTTAATCCTTTTGCTGCGCCTGGAGCCGCTACGCCACCTGACGTAATAAGCGCAGTATTGGGAAATCTATACCGGCAACCGGATACAATTTTAGAAACAGGTTGGTCTTTGGTATCACGAAGCCAGCCTTTTGCACCAAAGGCTTCAGCCGGATCTAAATGCAGTGCGATCCACTTGGTAAGCGAATCTGGGGTATCGCCAGTTTGAGCTTCGGCTTCTCCATATGGCGTTGAACTATTGATCTTAGAATTCCACCACAACCCAAGACCATCAAAATAATTAAAGGGACTATTCCCTATAAAAATATATTTATGCCCTTCATTCGCGCTCATATCTGGATCAACGACACCTGTAAATCCTACTTCCCCAAAAGGATCTCTCCCAATCCACCTTCCCGCTTCCGGTTGATAGTAACGATAGCCAAAATAAATAAGGCCACTTTCTTGGTCCAAATATTTCGACGAGAACCAGAAATTGAAATCGTTCACTGTGCCGCTTGATGCAATTGTATTTCCGTAAGCATCAAATTCCCGATGCGCAACAACAGTTCCATTTGAATTTACATAGTCAGCAATATTTCCATTAGCATCTGCGAGTGGATAATAAATAGAAGCTCCTGAAGAAGTATTTCGTGTGACAGAAATTAATCCGCCGATGCCGCCAGCACCGCTCAAACTACCTGATAAATCTTGGGCCAGATTCATGAGTGAAAAATGCCCGTAGTCGATTTTAGAATGCACAGTGTTTACTGGCATTTTAGCGTTGGTACAGTAGGCCATAAAACAAGTCTCCAATGGGGGAAAGTATATCAAAATCAGGGGTAGAAACGATATAGGAAACTATCGCTATTTTTACTCATCTTTTTCCCTTGGATGACACTTCTCGTGGGTCTTCTTGAGGTCATTTATTGTGAGTTTTACATAATGTTTAAGGGTGTTAAGATTCGCATGACCGAGCAGTTCCTTGACGTGATACATGTTCGCGCCACTTCTGATGAGTTCGGTGGTGCAACTTCTCCGGAATGTGTGCGGTGTCACATTGATCTCCAAACCTGCCGCCTTGGCATAGGCGTGAATTGCCCGGAGGAGTGTCATGTAATGTACCTGCCTGTCACCCCGACCCAGGAAAAGGAATGGATTATTTCTGTCAGTACAAACATAGGGCCGTACTGCAATAAGATAAGTCCGCAAATGTCGTAATGCGGTCTTGCCTATGGGGACCATTCTTTGCTTATTGCCTTTTCCAAGTACAATCGCCGTTGCGTTTTCAAAATTTACATCGACGATTTTCAGAGTCAGTAATTCCTGTATCCGTATGCCGGTAGAGTAGAGCAGTTCCACCATGGCCCGGTCCCGATAACCTGCATGGCTGTCGGTCTTGATGGAGGCGATCAACTTCTTGACCTGCACATGAGTCAGTACGCTGGTCGGAAGCAGATCTGGTTCTTTCACGCGCTGCAAAACATCCAGGAACCCGCGCTGGACATAAGCCTGGGTACTCAGATATTCAAAGAACTGTCTGACATTTTCGATGTTCTTGTTCACGCTCGTTGGACGCAGTGGCAAGCCTTTTTTTGTTTGGTGTTCCGCCAGATGCTGCAGCCAGGCATAGAGATGTTTTATGCAAAGTCTATCCGGACTCTGCACCTTATACGTCTGGTCAAGCCACAGAAGGAATCTGCTTACATTGATTCGCGATGCATTCTGCGTGTTATGACTGAAGTTTCGGCGGCGGATGTGTTCCAAATACTCCTGATGAAGTTCATGTAATATTCGCATTCTTCTCCTTTTATTTGCCGGATTCCGCAAAGCTTTATTGTCCAGGATTGCTGCGGCTGTGGGTTCCCTGCATATCCC
>Ga0118677_10006830_pt2 | contig 15171 bp, 15 predicted proteins | sample AliMusrvi5mmetaG_FD_86154 | JGI IMG/M metagenome (GOLD analysis project Ga0118677, IMG submission 86154)
CGCTGCAACTCCTCCGGCAGACATTCGGGTTGCGCGGCTTCCGCCCGGTACCGATCTAGGTTCCTTCGCAACACAGCGGCTTTATGCCGTATGCGATTGATGCCGAAGATGAAGTAGATGAAAGCCCCGACCCAGGGCGCGAGCCAAACGAAGCCCACCCAGGCGATGGCGGCACCCGAATCACGCTTGTTTAGAACCGCGTGGCCCGTCGCCAACACAGAGAGAAGCAGGCCAACTCCGATAGCAACGATATGCCAACCGTCGCGCAGCAAATCAGTAATGCCGGTCGTCATGGCGGTCTGTCCCTGAAGTTGTGCTTCTCGGTCTTCATGACTCGTTCCAACTCACGCTATCGAACCAGCTTTGTGCGCCGTTGCTGTTTGACAAGCCGCCGTGGGTGGTCAGCATTGAGCAGATTCTCATAATTAGTAGGTTCGTTCTGTGGCGCATGACCCAACGATCAGTGGATTCGACTTTGAGGTTATCATTTATTATTTCCATAATCTAGTCTGTTCGACGGCGCACATAAGCAATCCATGGCTCAACCCTCCCCCACTAAAACCGAATCGCTGTAACCCGTTGAACGTTCGTCAGGCCAACTTCGCCGATATTGGCATGGTTACTGCTTTAAATAAAATCATCAATCCAGATGCGGCGGAAAATCCATGAAACTTCAACTTGAACGCAAGACCGTAGAGACCTTGGCAGGACAGTTCCCGCGCCTGGCCTCGTTAAAAGACCAATTGCGCTTCGGCAACAAGGCCGAGGCGGCATTCAGCCATTTCAGTCACGATGAAGTCAGCTTCCTGCGCAAGCTCTACGAGGAAGCCGGGCCGGATTTCCGTGCCCGCGCAGCCCAACTCGCCACTTTACAAAAGGCGTTGAACGATGATGGCATCAAGTTTGACTCCGAGGATTTGGAATTGCTAGTGCCAGCCATCGCCCGTTACTTGGCGGCGGACGCAATACGTGGCTGGCTGTTCCAAGCCAATGTGTCGGGCAAACCCATGGCCTATGTGGTCACCCGCTTGGATTTCACCCCGCCTGGGAACGAAGAAACCGGCAAGGTGCTGATCGAGTTGAAGGCCAATGCCAAGGGCAAACTGGCCCTAGCCACATTGCGCATTTATGCCAGTGACATTGCCAACCGGACAATTGCCGAAATTTTCGTTGCAAAGGGTTTTTTGAAGGAGACACCTGAACTCATCGCCACTTACGACGAAGCAGCGGGGCGCTATTTCGATTGGCGGGCACGATACGCACGGCTTTCTCATAAAAAATTCACTTGCAAAAGCATTGATTCCAAGGCACCGGGTACATCAGCAAATTTTTCGATGGCGGCTTGGAAGTTTTTCGGCATCGTTTTCCGGATCAACTCGATGGCGAGGCCGCGCAACAACCCCATGACTTGGGCTTGGTTGCCTGCTTTCGTTTTGATGCCGTCTTCGTTGAAGGTGGCATCGCGTATCCAGTTGTTGGATTCCACGCCCCAATGTCGGCGGATGGCTTGCGCCAATTCTCCGGCAAGCGGCTTGGCAGTGGAGGGTTCCAGCACTGAGTTGCTGACATAATAGGAGGTGTCACGGGTGGTTTTTTGCTTGGAAACCTCGAATGTTTTCCTTTTCATTATGGGTGAGTGGCCTTCCCTTCTGGATCGAATGCCATTTTTCCAAACAGCCGCGACAGCAGGTCGCCGTGGCATGTTGCGCGATGAACACGGGATGTTGCCGGAAGGGGGTCTGTTTGCCGTCATTGGCCGGTTCTGCCGGGGCAAGGCGTTGCTCGATGAACTCAGCCGCGTGTTCCAGCACTTTATCAAGCCCTTTCCGGCGTAAATAACCCCGTTCCGGTTCCAATAAACGGAATCGCTGCCGAAACGCCGAACGGGAGAGCCGGTCGAACAAATCGGTCAAATCGGCTTTGTCTGCCATGGCGGTTGCCATGCACTACTTGAAGACCGACTCGGTCTTGGATACCGGGCCGCTCTGCTGCCTGACCGATTCATGACCCGTGGAATGGCCTGTAGGTGTCAGGAACGCCAGAATCTCACGCCAGAGGGCTCGGTTTGGGCTGTAGTCGATGCTGTTGTGACCGGCGTTCGCCTCAACCCATAGCCGCTTTATGCCCGGATAGCCGTTAAAAAACGCTAGTCCCAAACTGGGGGGTGCGATAACGTCTTGGCCCGCAATCAAGAACGCGACAGTGCCGGGGAAGGTCGCAAGTGCCTCATCGGCCCTAAATCTGTCGCGCAGGAACCAAGCCGGTAGCCAAGGGTAATGTTGCCGCGCCAACATGTTTAAGTTGGGGAAGGGTGTGACCAGGAGCATTCCCCGCACGGCATCGGGCTGTCGGGAACCGGCGATGGCGGCCACCACCGTCCCCAGCGACTCGCCGACCAGCAAGATCGGCTTCTGCGAATCCTGTTGCAGTTGGGTGATCGCCTCGTCTGCCGCATACAACAGGCTGGCCTCGGACGGGGCACCGGGGCGCGGCCCGAACCCCGGATATTCCAGCAAGTACACGTCAAAACGGGCATCCAGCGCAGGGCTTTGGAACAGGTCGCGGAAATAGGTACGGTGGATTGCCGCGCCTGCGTTGCCATGCAAAACCAGTATAGACCCGGTGGCGTTCCCATCCGGGTAGGGTGCCTGCCAGCCGATGAATCGACCCTCGTGCAGCCAAGGCGCCAATCCCCGCTGCGTGGCTTCAAGTTCCGCTTGGTGCAGGTCTTGCCTGGTCGGGAAATAGATAAACTGGCGTTGGACAAGGTAGAGCGTCACCGTCAGTCCGATTAGAACGGTCAAGATACCGAGCATGGGAGTTGTCCAGCGCATTTCAAAAATAAGTGTTCATAGTGTACTCTTCACAGGTTGGACTAAGCTTAGCCCTCTTCATCCTGTTGTGTCCAATGGATTTTTTTCTAATGTCTGGCATGAACCGAAAGCGGCCTGTTAGCTCATGTCTATAGTTTGCCTTGCGCGGGAAACAGACGCGACTCACAGAATGATTTCCGAATAATGCGCTAAACCGCTGGCGTTTACTGCTTAATGTGCGTGGGGTAGCTTAAGCAATTCCACTTCCCCCCCTTTGATCAATTGCTCATCGTCCGTGGCCAAGCTGCCATTATTCTGCATGTTCTTAAGTTGCGTCAACGCGTTTTCCAAATGCTTTCGGGCTAAAGCAAACTCCTTTTTCGCCATGTAAACCCTAGACAATTTGTAATACGAGATCGACAGGTCGCGCTGGAATTCGGTGTTGCCGGGGTCGCGTTGGCTGAGGGTTTGCGCTATCGGCAAGCGATCCTGATAGGCCTTGAGGGCGGCATCGGTGTTGCCCAAGCGCAGTTGCAGATTGCCGATTCTTTCATGGAAAACCGACAGGTCGCGCTGGAATTGGGTGTTGCCGGAGTCGCGTTGGGTGAGGGTTTGTGCTAACGCCAAGCCGTCCTGATAGGCCTTGAGGGCGGCATCGGTGTTGCCTAGGCGAAGTTGCAGGTCGCCGATGCTATTATGGGAAACCGACAGGTTTTGCTGGAACAGGGTGTTGTCGGGGTCGAGTTGGCTGAGTTTGATAAACGCATTGTGGGCTTGTTGGTACAAGGGCAAAGCCTCGGCAGGGTTGAGTTTGTCGTTTTTTAAGACCTGGTCGGCCTTCTGCATTAGGGCCACCGCAATTTGTCGTTGCATTTCGACCGATTCCGAATGGCCCTGCTGTTGCAAAACCTTAACCACAGCATCAATCTGTTGCATGATTTTGATACGCTCACGTTGCGGGACGTAATGATCCAATACTTCCCGCAATTCAAAATTCATGAAGCCAAGGTTGCCTTGGATTTGACTCAATAAGTTTTCGGCACGCCGCCATTGGGCAACGGCAATGCCGCCTGCGATCAGTGCCACCAGGGTCAAGACAGCCAAGCTGACCGCAATTTTACGAAAGCGTCGGGTCTCGGCACGGGCTTTATTGAGTTGATGAATCTTGTCGCGCTGGGTCAGCCGTTCTAAAGGCACGCCTAGGATACCGGCAATGATCTTTAGCCTGGCCGTGTTAATCTGTTCTTCATATAGATGCGCCAAACGCTCGGCATCGGCTTTATTGCGGCCTTTTTTTAACAGTTGCTGTTTGTAGACGTTGGGGTTGGTAATGCCCTTGCCGCCATCGGGCAGCCGGAAGTTGGCGGCAATCGGTTCGGTGGGTTTGGTCTTGTCCAGTTGGCCTTCGGCAGTCAGCTCGTATTGCAAGGCGGGCGGGAAGCATTCCAAGGTGTGGGCATGTTCCGGGTCTTGGCTCTTACTGGGGTCGATGGATGCATTGGGTTCACCCAAAATCAAGGCCGCCATGATCTGGTCTTGTTTGCCGGTGCGCTTGAAATGCAAGATTTCTTCGTTGACGTAGCGGCTTTGCACGGCGCGGGGTGAACACAATACGATGAGGAAGCGGGATTGGTCCAGAGCTTGGGTGATGGCGGTCGATAAATCCGCATCGGCGGACAGCGAGACTTCGTCGCGAAACACCGGATAAATCCGCTCGGGAATGGTCTGCCCCCGCAGGTTAGTAGTGCCGATCAAGTCGTCGGGGACATCGTAGACTTCCAGTTGCTGGTGCAGCCAAGTTGCCCATTGCTGGTCTTCTTCAGTATTGTCGGCATGGCGGTAGGAAATGAAGGCCAGGTATTCCTGTCCAACTGCCAAGCTTCCAGTGTGCATTGTTTGGGTCATATGCCCTTGGTTATATAAGAATATTTGAGGCTCTTGCAAAATTATACACTCCTCATTGCTCCAACCTGGCTTAGGCTTGCCAACAGCCAACTTTTTCAACGGAACCCTGCCGCAATTGCCTTCACTAGCCAGAATGGTCCGTTTTTTCCAACATCAGGCCATGGCTGCCCCGCCGCCGCCCCGGTCATGATCGTTTCGACCGCCCTCGTCGGCGTGGCTAGGTGACAAACCGCATCAGCCGACGGCTCGCAGCGCGGATTTGCGGCACGTCGTAGGCCGCGTCCATCACATCGTACAAGTTGACGAACCGCCCGGCACTCAGGGCGGACAGCGGGATCGCTGCCTGGTCGTCGGCGGGGGGGTATGGGAAAGCACCGGACGGAGGGGATCAACTCTTCGATGCGGGCGTAGTCAAACTGTTTGAGTTACACCGTCTGTCCATCGGCAAAGCCGCTGAGTTTTGCGGCATGGGTAAAGTGCGGTTTTTGTTTGAACTCGGTCGCCTACAAATCCCGGCGATCAATTTGGACGATGACCAAATTGCAGACGAGTTAAGTGACAACTAGGCCCGTCATCATTGCCGACAGCAGCCCATTGATTGCGCTGGCAATCATCGGTCAGTTGGATTTGCTGCGGGAACTGTATGCCCAAGTGTTCGCTCCCCCGGCGGTTTGGGAAGAGGTGACAGTGAAGGGGCGTGGACTTCCCGGCTCCCATGAAGTCAGCCAACTGACTTGGCTGGAAATCAAAGCCCCGGAAACGGAGTTGATGCAAGCCTTGTTGATCTTGGTTGACCGGGGCGAGGCGGAAGCAATTGCTTTGGCAAATACAATTCAGGGTAGCACGGTATTACTCGACGACGCACGGGCGCGCCGGGTTGCCGAACGTTTTGGAATTCCCCGCATCGGCACTTTGGGTATCCTACGGCGGGCAAAAAAGGCGGGGCTGCTGGAACAAGTCCGTCCACTTGTCGAGCAACTGCGCGACAACGGCATTTATATGCGGCAAAACCTAGTTGATGCGGTACTGCGTGACTTGGGAGAGATCGGTGGTTAATTTAGCCTACATGAACGACATCATCAAATCCCTCATCCCTTTATTACCCCGCTACCCCGAAGAAGGCAGTGATGCGTCTCGTATCGGCAAACAGGAAATAATTACTGCATTGGTAGGGCAATTCGGTGTTGAACAAATCCAATCCGTGCAAACCACTCTGGAACTGGTCGAAAACCTGTTGACCAGCCTATCCTTACTGGATAACGGGGAACTACAGCGTGGAGAGTGGAAGTTTCTTTCCCACCCAGCGCAACTATTAGCACTATCCCTGCTCAACACCTTGGCTGATCCGCGTCAAAAGCTGTTTCCATCCGATTTCTGGCATACGGGTGTGGGTGATGCAGAAAGTCAGCTTCAAAAACAAGCACTCGAAGCCTTGGAAAATCGTCGTCATGCCCACCACCAAGACGGCACCGATGCCTCGCCACCCATTCGCTTCGTCTATGTGGCTTGGAGCATCATCAAACTCGGCGATAAAATCCTATGTCATCAACGTGAAGCGTCGGAACACACAAAAGAATACGGGTTGATCGGCGGACGCTGCAATGCCCGCGACCTCAAAAAAGTGCTGGGAGAGTCTGTTTCGACTCAAGCGTTACTCGATGCCTTGCAGTCGCCTCACTCCGAGACTATGTTTCAATCGCTAGAACATACATTGCACCGTGAATTATCGGAGGAAGTTAAACTTTTGTATGGCGCAGGGCATTATGAGGCGCAGGTCTGGCGCGATCTCAAACCCTATACCAACTGCATGGGTGCGGCCCCGAACTACGCTTTGACGCAATATTTTTTTCGGATTTACCAGATAAAACTCGATATTACCGGGTATTTCGCCATCCGCGCACAGATGCGAACCTGCGAGCGTTTAATCGAATGCACACTGGACGAAGTAGCTGCCGGGAAAACCGCCGATAATGCAAAAACGCTCAGTATTCATGCCATCTACGATGATTTCGGCAATGACCGTGTGGCGTTGAAACAAGCCCTGGCAGCGTTAGAACCATCCTACACGAATCGTTATCGTTTCAATGACGAAAAAGACAGCCTGATTTTTTCCTTAGAAATCGATATTCTGCGTGGCAATCCAGGCAATGAAAAACCGTTAGGCATTGATTTGATGCAGGAACAAAAGAGCCTGCTGTTGGCCCTAGCCGCACATGGCAAAGGTTTGCCGCTCACGCTTGCCGATAGCGAAGCCGTGACGCTGCATGAATTCGGTTGGATCGAAATACACGATGGTGTCTTGCAAGCCAAACTGGAACAATTGAGCGAACACCTGCGCCGAGCGAGTTGCCCATACATTGAGATAACGGAACCGCGTTATTTTCGCGTGTCACTGCCGCCTGAACTGATTTTCTTCGATCAGGTGTTTTTTGCCTATCGCTTTCAGAAACAGGATAAATATAATGGGACATTTGATCTACAGCGGCCAAAAATATTAACGGATATTGGAACGATTGAGGCCGGACATTGCACAATTCCGCTGACAAACACCCTGCCCGATCAGCTTACTAAAGTACTCCAGGGAAAATTGTCCGTTGGCGATGATGTTAGTTTGCCTAAAAAGGTAAGGGAATCAATGCAAAAACACTATCAGGCAATGGGCTTGCGTTGTTTGCTGCTCAGAAGGGATGGGCGTTATGTCATAGCAGGTAAGCCATTGTAGGGAGAAAAAAGCTTTTATAAGTAATAGGATTTGCCCAAAATAGAGACATTGGCGAGTTGCTTTTGGCTATGCAGGGTGGTTTCCATGTCCAGCAAACCCAGGCCGACACTGCTGCCCGACTCGCCTTCGATGCCTAGAGGGTCATGGATCGCACGGCCCAGCATCTGGAAGCCGCCACAAACTCCAAACATGCCCACTATCCAGATGCCGACTTGAAGCCAGCCCTGTCTAGGTCAGACAACAGGGCAGTGCGTTCGGCCTCGGTGAGCGGCAACAGCGGCGGGCGCACCCTAAGCCAAGCACTATCACCCGTCCACGCGGCATGAATGGCCTTGAACGCAGGCACGAAGGGGTAACTCAAGACAATGTCCAAGAAAGCCAGGATGCGATCCAACCCATTCTGAGCAACCTCCGGCTTGAACAACGCAGCGAGCTCGCACGGCAGGAGGTTGGCCAGGCCGGATATCGATCCCGCACCCCCAGCAAGCAATAGCCGGGACAGATGCGGCTCGTGGCCAACCAGAATCGACAACCCCGGTGCGCATTTCAGCAGTCCGGCGGTATGGCCGAAATCCCCCCCACTGTCCTTCACCCCTGCAATCATGCCCGGGTAGGCAGCCGCAAGCCGCGCAACGACTTGCGGACTGATCGCCACGCCGGAAAGCTGCGGGAAGTGATATAAGTAGAGGCGCAGCCGCGCATCGCCCACCGTGTCGATCAATGCCGCGTAATAGCGAAACACCGCCTCGTCGCTCAAACCCTTCCAAAAGAACGGCGGCATGACCAGGCAGCGCGGACAACCGGATTGCAAGGCATGGCAGATCAATGCCACCGTGTCAGCCAGCGCGGCGCAACCGGTTGCGGCAACCAAGCGATGCGGCGGGATGTCGGAATCCAGCAAGGCACCCAACCGCCTGTGCCTTCGGCCATTGAAAACGAAGCCCCTTCGCCCGTCGTGCCGAACAACACAATGCCATCCAAGCCCTTTGCGGCCAAACGATGTACATGCGCGGCGAGTCTGGCGCAATCGACACCGCCATCAGCATCCAAGGGGGTCAGGCTGGCGCACCACAGTCCTCGTATCGGGGCAGATTCCACCATGGCGAATAGTCTGAATGAATGAAAGATTTTGGCAACAATGCTTGGAATCTTAGCGAAAATCGCCTTGCTTGGGAAATTTGAAACGTGATTCCAAATCTTAATGTGCATCCTCCATTTCCGCCTCGGACAAAGCCAAGCCACGATCTTCCGATTTTCTCCCTGCATCGTTGGGCGATGGTCTTTCAATTTCGGCTTTTCCCCCGTCCGCCTTGGACTTTTGCGGCGAACCCGAATAGCAGCCGATGATCTGCGGGCGGGAGTGGCCCAACTCCCTCGATAGCCAGCGTTTCTGGGCATTGGCGGCATCGGTGTCCATGTCGGGCCTTGCGCCGCCCTTCACCGGGGCTTCGACGCCAAGCCGATCCTCATACCGTTCGTGGGCATATTCATGGCGCAGGCCATGCGAGGTTACCCTCAAGCCTTTCCGGGTGATCTGCTCGCGGTGCATGACCCAGTTGTAATGGCTCTCCCATTTCGCCAACGAATAGTGCGGGGGGATTAGCGAGCCGTTTCCGGCCATTTGGCAGGCACGGCCCAGCAACTCCCTCTGATATTCGGTCCTGACCGGCACCATCCTTGTCCGCCCGCCTTTCGTGCCATGCAGGACATGGAGCATGTCGCCTTCAAGATTGCTTTTTGGCCTGAGCATCCAGGATTCCTTTCTCCTTAAACCGAACGCCCTTTGCAATTCAAGCTGCATCGCGATGACCGGATCGGATTCGGCAATCTGCTTGATTGTGGCCTCGAAGTCGATGTCCTTGCCGGACCACGACTTGTCCACGGTGGCTAAATAGGAGCGCGTGACATGATGCGCCTGGTCTTCGTCCGCCAGATACTTGGATTCCGGCAGCATGCCACCCTTTCCTATCCAGCCGCAGAATACCCGCAGTATCGATATTTTGTTCTGGACTGTCGAGGGCGACTGCCCCTGTTTGATCCAATAGTGGACCACTGCGTGGACATGTTTGGTTTTGATGTTCCGCACAGATTCCAGCTTGTATCCCAATGTGCGCAGGTCGGCGAAGGCGGAAAAAAGGGTTTCGCGCCGTTTTTTCTGTGTCGCGTAAGAACTCACCGCGTTGGGCCGCCGGCTGGACGTGCCATTGTTCAGGGTGACTATTTCGTTCAGTTCATTTTTCCAGTCTATCCGTTTTCGCAGTTTCATGTTATTGCCTTGCAATACTATTTTTGTGTAAGCGTTCACTACCCCTGTCTTTATCCTGGGAGCGCGGCCATCTTGGCCGCCTTCAGCGGGCGAGACGCCCACGTTCCCAAGGGGGAGTGAACGCTTACATTTTTGTTGGACCGCATTCCATTGGCCATGTCTAGCCCATCGGCCTCATTTCCCAGGCAGGCTTCCCGCACAGCGGGGGTTTTACTTGTCGGCATTACTCGTTTCGGCTTCCATTCCGGGGCAACCTTGGTGAACCGTTAGCGTTCTTGCTCATGCCAATTGATCCGCGCATATTCAGGTGTCTATGCCGTCAACAATCAACAGCATCCAAACGGATGCGATATGCGGTATTAAGCCTGGGAAGGCGTAAGCATATCTGTAGGTGCCTTTTATTGTTGACATGAAAAGGCTAAAACACGCTGGCATTTATATCGGAACGAGTTTTCGCAAGGGGCCTATTCCCGCGATTCCGACAACCCCCGCCGACAAGGAATTCTTTTGCGGCATGCCTGCGCTATATCCCGTCGTGGAACGGGCATCGGCGCTGTCTTGGGGTTGGTTGGTCATGCGCGGGATTGAAAAATCCGCGCCCTATGCAGAATCCGGCCATTTGGTATGTCCGGATGGGGTGGCAACAGTCAAACCCAGAGCGATGCCGGTTAGGCATGGGCAGAATGCCCGGATGGTATCCAGGCAGGGGATTAAAACAAAGCCCTGATTAAAATGAAAAAACCAATAATAGGATTATCGGTTGAGTGGGGGATGTCGCCTTTCGTTAATGGCTTCTATCCGCCATTCCCTCACAGGTAAGCCAACAGAGGTGTCACATGGATAATGCAGGACGCCGCCAAGGACGCAAGCACGATACCCAATGCACACGGATACTGGCATCTCTATGACCCGGAGATGTCGGATTTCAGTTTCAAAACAGGACGACGGCCTGTGCTTATGCAAGCACGGCATGACTGAAGGTTTGGACGCACGGATTACGTGCCGGTGTCGGGTTTCGACAGGAAGGTTGCAAGGTATTGCGCGATGTATCCCACTCTGACGCAAAACAGTAAGCTGCATTTTAATAGGTGCCCAGCCGGCCTCCGCATGATATCTCATCACTGATCCATCAAAAGCGCATAAAAATCCTAGCGCAATGTCAGCCGGGTGTCAATGACAATATTTTGCTCTCCCCACGGTGATTTCTTGTTCGCGGAGCGGAGCCTTTGCAATTCAAGGCCCGGTCGGTTCCCTCTCTCTACGGCGGTTTGTGGATTTTGGCTCCCGCTAACGGTGTTAGCGGGTATTTTATTTTTGATGTTGTGAACAGTGCGCAATACAAGGTCGGACCCGATGCCGTCTTGTCGGTGTCGCCCCACGACACAGGAAGGGTTTTGACCAATGAATATTCGACGACTGACCGCTATATGGCACTATACTTGGGGGCTTTGTCGAATATTGGAAGAAAAACCATTGATCTTTTGGTTACCGGCCTGCCCGTCCAGCATTACCGGAGCAAATCAATGAGGGAACAATTGGAAGGACGGTTAAGCGAAGAACACCCCTATCCCAATGGAGACCGCATCACGGTCAAAAAGGCCAAGGTGGTATCCCAGCCGTTGGGCGGGTTTGCCCATTACGCCTTGTCCGGGAAGAATTACACTGAATTGAAGGACTCGTTCAGCATCGTGTGCGATGTCGGTTTCTTCACGGTGGATTGGATTTGCGTCAAGGGTTTTCAAATCATCGACGAGCGAAGCGGCAGCGTGGCCATGGGGGTGTCGCAACTGCTGAACGCCCTGGCCCAAGAAATCGCGGTGGATTGCGGAGAACCGTTCGGCGACATCAACCGGCTCGACGACTCCATGCGCAACGGATACAAATTCAGCCGCGCATGCGAGGCGCTCGCGGCAAGCGTCGGGACTATGGATGACATAGGCTCGGTCATCCTAGTGGGCGGAGGGGCCAAATATTACGTCAATAGCATCAGGCGGGTTTGCAAGAAAAACGCGATTGTCACGGCGGACGACGCACTCTACGCGAACGTCAGAGGATTTTATGGCATCGGGTTAAAGTCAGCATCCGCGCAAGGGTAGATGTTTTATTCCATGCCACGGTGTCCCTCAATCAAATGACCGGAAAATCAAGCGGTTTTGACATGACTTGCAAAACATACAAATTAAGATTGACCGTAAACGGAAATGCCGACCCGGAGCTTGCCAAAGCGCTTGAAAACCTGGATGCGCGCAGGCGAAGCTACCGGATATTGGAGCTTGCAAAGCAGGGGCTTCGCATTGAGGAGAAATTGAACCACAAACTTGAAGAATTCATGGAAAGCAAAGAAAGCCAGCAGGCGCAATCTGGCAAGCCCCATCATCAACCCAGAGCCAAAAATCAAAACAACGCTGACGATGACGACCCGTTTACCAGAGATTTGTTAGAATTTGTAGTGAATGATCGCATGTAAATCGCCGTTTACAACGTTTTAACTGACATTACGCATAATCAACAAAACCGGTTGTTGGCAGCAAAGGATGTTGCAGCCCAACTGGTAATTTGTTTTTTTTGTAGAAAAATGTAAATATTCAGTTTTTAAAGCAATTTTTATCAAAATAGAAAATTTCTTTCTGGATTATCATTCTTGATAGACTAAGGAGCTTGCGAGCACCTACAGATTGACATTTTTGAGGGTTCAAAACATGAAAAAGGCTGTAAGCACGAAAGAACTCGTTATTGAATTCTTATCATGCAACGAGCGGTATAAGCAAAGATATCCCAACATTCCAGTCGATAAGGCTTGGCATTGCGCAGGCATACAAAGTGAATTTTTAGATGAATTCAAAGAATGGACGAACAACCGTCAAAGCGGCAATGCCATAGATGCGCCCACAGTGGATATGGATAAATCTTTGATGGAGTCGGCTGTCCAACTGCCAATTTGGGCGGAGGCAATGAGGGCAGCACCTAATGAACTGATCCGGTCAGCCTTGTTCAATGCAAAAAACCGAAACAATAAACGCGAATATCTAAAAAATGCGCCTATCTATGTGGTTGGAGACGGCGAGATGCGCTACACCGGCGAGGAATTGAGACAAGACGACGAAACTGTCTGGATGCAAATCCTGCATTTAGCCCGGCTTCAACCTCTAGCCACATGGGTCGAGTTCAAAAGGAGCGAGTTTCTTAAGGCATTAGGATGGCCAACCTCAGCTTATTATTACACGCGGTTGGATGAAACCATCAAAAGGCTTTCAGCGACGAATCTGTCAATCGCATCGAAAAGACTTCATAAGCTTGTGGGCGTATCTTTAATCCGGAAGTACGATGATACAGAAGACTTGGTTAAAATCTGGCTGGAACCCGAAATAAAGACCCTTTTTGAAGGACAGCATTACACGCTGAACGAATGGAAACAGCGATTGGCCTTGCCAAGCGGTATTGCGAGTTGGCTGCATGCCTATTTTGCTAGTCATGCGAAGCCATATCCCGTCAAACTGGAAACTATTGCTGAGGGGGCTGGTGTCAAGTTTGAACGACTCAGGGCATTACGTGCCAAAGTGGAGGAAGCACTCCAGGGCCTAGTAGAGGTAGGATTTTTAAAATCATACGAAATCAAGAACGGTTTGGTTCATGTCGAACGGGAATAGTTTTGTAAGATAGGTGGCGCTTTCATCGTAAGATGGGTGGCACTTCCATCGTAAGATGGGTGGCGCATCGTCGTAAGATGGGTGGCACTTTCATAATAAGATGGGCGGCGCATCGTCGTAAGATGGGTGGCACTTTCATAATAAGATGGGCGGCGCATCGTCGTAAGATGGGTGGCACTTTCATAATAAGATGGGCGGCGCATCGTCGTAAGATGGGTGGCGTTTCATCGTAAGAAGAGTGGCGCATCGTCGTAAGATGGGTGGCGTTTCATCGTAAGAAGAGTGGCGCATCGTCGTAAGATGGGTGGCGTTTCATCGTAAGAAGAGTGGCGCTTCGGCGTAAGATGGGTGGCTTTTTATCGTAAGAAGAGTGGCGCTTTCATTGTTCAAAAATTCTCTGAAAGCCACGGCTATCAAGGCATCCGGCAATTTTGAAAAATTCCGCTAACCTTCTTTTAACCATTTATTTAACCATCTTTTAACCTGCGACCAAAAAAAAAATCGGAGGTTACCGCAAGATGCCCCACAAGCCTATCCAAAAACAGAGAGAAAATCAGCAAACGGTCAAGACAAGGAACTGACTGGCAAACCGACTTTTAACCAGAACAATTGAAAAATGAAAATCCCCGAAATTGACAAAGTCGAATTCAATGCTACAGGTGCAGATGGAACCCACATGCGGTTTACATCAAACCTATTGAACTTTTTGGCAAACAGGAGAATACCTCGCAAATTCCACCTAAGCGACTGGCTTCAGGCATTGGACAACGAGATGCTTTACCATTTACGGGAACTTGCAAGAATGGCCTTGGACGATCCAGAATCCATGGGTACGACCGTCGATGACATTGTTAGCCTGGTCATCCATATTCTCGCAGCCGAACGCCAGACTGTGGAAGTGAACTTCAGAAAAGACCAATTAGGCCATTACATCAGTATGCTCCACCATCTGGCAGCCTTGGAAAGGCTACGTCGCAATGGGCTTTTGGCCTACAAAAGCTTCATGAGCATCGAGCCTGAAGCAGCCAACGAGGTGGTCATTCCTCAAGGGGCGATATATCAAGCGGATGCAATACGCAGAGAAATCATGCAAAGCATGCATTGAAACACGGGCGAGTGGAATAGAGTACGGAACATGCTGCCAAACACCCGAATTTACCAAAACGACGGGCAATGATATTAAAAATGTTGTGCGGGTTTTCCCCTGGCTCACACCAACCCGTTTGCCACCTGCGCGGCTAATTTCAACAGTTCGACCAAATCGAACACACGGGCGAGATAGTGATCCTTGACTTGGTAGTCAGAGGTGCACTTACCGGTCAACTCATCCCCCAATGCCAGGACAAACCGCTCCATCCGCCGCCGATGAAAGCCAGTCTTCGCCAACAACGGATCGACCACCACCATGGACAAAGCCGCGAGGATGCCCGTCGCGGCCATGATGGCTCCGGTCGATGCAGCGATCAGTCCAACAGACGCGCTCGCCGGAAACACGCCGTAATACCAAGTGCCCAAGGTGGAGCCAAGCCAGAAATTGTTGACCGCCACTTGTTGCGCGATCACAGCCGCCAAAGAACTGCCTGCCGAAAGTACCCCCGGCGTGGCTTTTTGAAACACAACATATCCACCGGCCAGATTGATGAGGTTGCCGGTCAATTCGGAAACGGCCAATTTGCTTTTACCGTATTCAGCCAAATCAATACCTTCGCCAAAAGTTATGCCGCTTTTGCATGAATTCTGCCGATTTCTGCGATTTGGAAAATGCGGTCGTCAATTAAAAACTCCTCATCGTTTTTGCCAAGCGAATTTAATATCCGC
>Ga0118677_10009500_pt1 | contig 15169 bp, 10 predicted proteins | sample AliMusrvi5mmetaG_FD_86154 | JGI IMG/M metagenome (GOLD analysis project Ga0118677, IMG submission 86154)
AACTATTACAGTAAGTATCGCTTTGGGAGTATACATTTCAAGTCATAGTAATTTCCCTATTTCAATGGATTTGTGGATTGAAGGCTTTGGACTTGCAATGATTTGGTTAGGTGTCGTGTTGCGTCTGCTTGTTATACGGACACTTGGTCCGTACTTTACAGTAGACGTTACCATCAGGGAGAACCACAGGTTAAAGACGGATGGATTTTACAAACATTTGCGGCATCCTTCGTATACCGCATCACTTATTTCTTTTGCTGGGTTTGGTTTGGCACTCAACAACTGGTTATCATTTGTAGTTGTCTTTTTACCGGTTTTGTTTGTCTTTGTCATACGTATTCGTATAGAGGAGCAGGTGTTGATTGAAAAATTTGGAAGTGAATACCTGGATTTTCAAAAATCGACTAATGCACTTATCCCTTTCATCTATTAGGCAGGTGATTTGATAGAAAACATACACACGATGGAACATCATCATGATCATTCGCATCATTCGGGTGAGATTAGCCGGGTTTTTCTCGTAGGGATCGTCCTTAATCTCGCCTACGTAGTTTTGCAAGTAATTCTTGGGTTAAGGATCGGCTCACTTTCCCTGCTTTCGGATGCAGGGCATAATTTTTTGGACGTTAGTGGACTTGCTTTATCCATGCTGGCATTGAGATTAACCAGATCCAAGTCAACCAGCAAGTTTACGTATGGATTTAAAAAATCTTCTATTTTGATCTCCTTGCTTAACACTGTGATCCTATTGGTATCTATCGGAGCAATAGGTTACGAATCAATCTTTAGATTTCAGCATCCAGAAAAACTCCCAGGAATAACGATTGCCGTAATTGCTTTGCTTGGAATTCTGGTCAATGGGGGATCTGCCTTCCTGTTTTACAAGGATAGGGATAAGGATCTCAATATCAGAACAGCATTTCTCCATCTATTCTCTGACACCTTGATCTCCCTGGGGTTGGTTTTGGGAGGTGTCCTGATTTACTTCACCAACTGGTACTGGATTGATCCATTGTTGAGTCTCCTAATTTGTAGTGTGATTGTACTGAGTACCTGGAATCTTTTAAAAAGCAGTCTTTATCTTTCAATGGACGGTGTGCCGGAAGGTATCGATGCTGCGCAGATTAAATGCCTTGTTCTTAGCGTAAAAGGGATTGTGGATGTTCATCATCTTCATATTTGGGCAATCAGTACCAATGAAAATGCCTTGACATGTCATTTGGTCGTTTCGAACGATGCAACTTCCGATCAAGTAGCCATAATCAGAATGGAAGTGAAACGGAAATTAAGGGAGCTCAATATTCAACATTGTACCCTTGAGACTGAAACCAGCGACCTGCTTTGTGATGATGAAAAATGTTAATTGAGGATATGATCCAAACATTTCTGATTTTATCTGGAAGATTTGAAATTCTTACCTCCAGACAGAATACTTTTATTATTTATCATAGTATTAAAAATCAGGCTTTCATATTGATGCAATACAACCTTTTGTTTTGTGTATACTCGGCCGAAGGTATTTTATCGGAGACCCCAGTCCGCAATACTCTCTGGGAAAAAATAGGATACTTTTCTTAATTAGATCTTGCAAGAAAATTAAAGAGAGGTTTAAAAATTTATTTATGATACGAAGAAGAGCGTTTGTTTTGGCTGGAGCCATGACTGGAATTGGGCTTGGGGTGACCGGTTCCACAGGTTATTTCGTTGGAAAGGAATCCCGGAGGCCAGGTAAGAAAGTGGGAATAATCGGGTTGGATACTTCCCATAGTGTAGCGTTCACCAAAGCGTTGAATGATCCAGGTGTAGGGATTCAGTATCTGGGTTACAGGATTGTTGCAGCTTACCCTTTTGGAAGTAGCGAGATTGTCAGTAGTTTGGAAAGAATTCCGGGTTACACTGAAACGGTCAGGAATGAAGGAGTGGAAATTGTTGGTTCTATAGAGGAGTTGCTCGAAAAGGTCGATGTGGTCATGCTTGAAACAAATGATGGCAGATTGCATTTGCCTCAGGCCAGACTGGTTCTTAAAGCCGGTAAGCTTATGTTTGTTGACAAACCGGTTACTGCTTCTCTTGCTGATGCAATACTTCTGTATGAAATTGCCAGGGAACTGGAGGTTCCTGTATTCTCAAGTTCTTCTTTGCGTTACATCGATGGTATGGATGATGTTCGATCGGGGAAGATTGGAAACATTACGGGTGTCGAGACTTATAGCCCGGCAAAAATAGAAAAGACGCATCCAGATCTATTCTGGTATGGCATCCACGGTGTCGAGACGCTTTTCACGGCTATGGGATTGGGCTGCCAAAGTGTGGTGAGGGTTTCCAACGAGGAGACCGATCTGGTTGTTGGCACCTGGAAGGATGGCCGGATTGGAACCTTCAGGGGAATCCGCAAAGGGAAAGCCGATTATGGTGGAATTGTATTTGGAGACAATGGAATCATGACGCTGGGAAGCTATACCGGATACAACCAACTTCTGAATAAGATTGTCAACTTTTTTGAGACAGGGATTCCGCCTGTAAGGCCTGAGGAAACGTTAGAAATACTTGCCTTTATGGAGGCTGCCGATCTCAGTAAGGCACAAAATGCGGCTCCTGTTCATCTTGAGACAGCATGGGAAAGAGCCAGGGAGACCAATAAAAACCAAATTCTATCTAACTTATACTGACTATGGAAAATTCAAGAAGAGACTTTGTCAAAAAAACCGTTTTGGGAACAACTGCTTTTTCTGCGGGATGGGGAGTTCCAGGATTCTCAGCCAGGAGTTATGCACGCATCATTGGAGCCAATGATAAAATTGTGGTTTCGATGATGGGGGTCAATTCGCGCGGGAAAGCACTTGCAAGAAATTTTTCCATTCAGGAGAACTGTGAAGTGGCTCATATCTGCGATGTGGACTCCAGGGCGATTGCGGTCTGTATCGAAGCCATAAAAGGGAGGACTTCTGCAGTGCCAAAGGGATTTGAGGATTTTAGGAAATCACTTGAAAGCAAGGATATTGATGCAATGGTCATTGCGGCTCCCGATCACTGGCATGCACCGGCTTCCCTCCTGGCGATGCAGGCCGGAAAGCATGTATATGTGGAGAAACCGTGCTGTCACAACCCCCGGGAAGGAGAAATTCTGGTCGAAGCTGCAAAAAGATACAACAAGGTGATACAGATGGGAAACCAACGTCGATCCTGGCCCAATGTAATGGAAGCAATCAGGGAGTTGAAGTCGGGTACCATTGGAAAAGCCTATTTCGGGAAAGGTTGGTACACCAACAATAGGGGCACGATCGGGATCGGGAAGAATGCAGTAGTGCCATCATGGCTCAATTGGGATTTGTGGCAGGGACCCGCTCCCAGGAAGGAGTTCAAGGACAATTTTGTCCACTATAACTGGCACTGGTTCTGGCATTGGGGTACCGGAGAGGCGCTGAACAACGGGACTCACATGATTGATCTGCTTCGCTGGGGACTTGGGGTAGATTTCCCTGTTAGGGTCAGTTCGAATGGGGGCCGGTTCAGGTACAAGGACGATTGGGAAACGCCAGATACACAGGTTATAAACCTCGATTTTGAAAAAGGCGTCTCCATGTCATGGGAGGGAAGAAGTTGCAATGGCAAGCCCATTGAGGGTACTTCGGCTGGAGTCATTTTCTACGGCGAGAATGGTAGTATGCTCATCCCAAGTGGGAATAGCTATACTATTTTTGACCTTCAGGGGAAGATAATCAAAGAGGTCAAGGAACAATTTGTCATTGATCCTCATGATCTTTCAAATCCTTCTGAACAAATTGATGCGCTTCATATCCAAAATATGTTTGATGCCATTAAAAATGGAAGTCCACTCAATTCAGGGGTGGAATCGGGCTTCAAAAGTACCTTGCTCGTTCAACTTGGGAATATTTCTCAGCGGATAGGAAGGAGCCTTGAGATCAATCCGCTCGATGGTCACATACTGAGGGACCATGAAGCATCCAAACTGTGGTCGCGTAGCTATGAAAAGGGATGGGAGATGAAACTATAGGACCGTAATCTGCTTGAATTACTGTAAATGATACAGGTCTCCCCCTTCCCTGGATTAATCGTAATCAGGCCATATAAGATGGTGAATAGCTAATGAAAACTTAGTACAAATTATAGTTTCAATCAACTTCTGAATACATGATTTCTCAACAACTTATCAGTTATATTGCACCTGGAGCTCCTGCGACACGAAGGCCAGCTTCCGGGCTGTTGCCTTTCCTGCGTCCTGAAATTGGTTTCACTCCTAAATGGTACCATGAGTCTTTGGGTATTGATTTTGGAAAACAATGGCACTCTGACCCGGTTTGCCGTAAGGAGGCAGTTTTGCTAATGCGGAAAGAACTGGACTCCAGATTCCCCGGGAAGAAAATTGGTGAAATTGGTGAGGGAGGTGCATCATTGGATCTGCTGACGGGTGTCTACGGTGCCTGTACTGTAGCCTCCATGTTTGGTGTACCCATTCGCTATGATGCCGAACAATGGCCAACCAGCGAGCATTTTGTCCTTACTGATGAAGAAATGGTTGCATTGAATCCAGTAGATCCCAGGACAAATCCATTTTTTCAGTCGCTGATGGAACAAGTAGATAAAATTGTTTCCCTGGAGGGTAAAGCGATCGGTTTCATCAATTGGCAGGGTGTATTGAACAATGCACATCGACTCAGAGGCCAGCAGTTGTTTCTCGATATGCTGATTGACCCGGCGATGACCATGAATTTACTGGAATGTATAGCCGAAACAATGATTGATGCTGTAAAAATACTTCATGAAAAACAACTGACGAGTGGGGTAGACTATACCTTCTTTACTGTAAGCAATTGTTTGGTTAACATGATACAACCTGAATTATATCAAGAATTTATATTACCTTTTGATAAAAGAATTTCGGAAGCTTTTGGGTGTTTTGGCCTTCACAATTGTGCCTGGAATGCCTCACCTTACCTTGATGATTATGCATCAATCCGGAATATTGGATACATTGACATGGGAATTGATTCCGATCTGAATAAAGCATGGAAACTCTTTCCTTATGCCAGAAGGGCATTGATGTATACTCCCATGGATCTGGCATGCAAACCACTGGAAGAGATTCAAAAAGATCTTGAATACATTGCCTTGAATTATGGACCCTGTGATATAGTAGCAGCGGATATTGAAGTCGGTACCCCTGATCAGAAGGTGATGGATTTCATCAGGATATGTGAGCTGATTTCTGTGAAATACCAAGAAAATTGAGTTTGCCTGTTCACAACGTTAAAGTTATAAAGGAATCAAAAAACGGACAGATGTTTTATTTTTCCAAGGTGAAGGAATCAATCATCTTCCCCTGGGCATTCACCGATTCATAATAAAGGTGGTTGCCAACAATTTTTACATACTGGTAAAGGTGGCCTGCGGCATTCCTTATTTCGGCATAGGGTTCGGCCGTGAGATCATGGTCGTTGTTAGGTATTCCGACTGAAATGATGTAGGCGGTGCCATCCCGGTAGGAGGAGACCACTTTGCCTTCCTTCATCGGCTTTGAGCGCATGTAATAATGAAGATGACCCCCTAAAACCATGTCGGCATGGTACTTATCAAACAGCGGAACCCAAGCCTTTTGGATATCAAAATAGGGCTCTTCCCAATTGTATGGAGGGAAATGGAACATGGCCACTTTCCATTTGGCCTTCGATCCGGCAAGTTGTTTCTCAATCCAGTTGGTCTGTGCATCGATGGGAGAGGTGGCATCGATCATCAGAAAGAGGGTGTTTTTATAGGTAAAGGAATAGGTTTGTTCTTTTGGTACTCCATCCGGGCCATTCATTGGATAACTGAAAAGATCGCAATACAATTTTGCCCCCAGGCCTGCCCTGTTGTCGTGGTTTCCTGGTACGGACATACATGGTATGCGGCTTGCAGTCGTTTTGGAATATTCAAAAAGTGCATCCCACTGGTCGCGGTTCAATCCATCGCTGACCAGATCTCCGACGATTGAAAAGAAAGAGGCATCCGGATGTGCACTCCACGCTTTATCCAGGATTTCACCAAACCGTGGAGAGAAGTGGGTATCGCCAAACCACAAAAACGAAAAGGAAGAATCTTTTGATGCTGTTGTAAAAGCTTGTTTATCAATCCAATTTTTTTGATTGGCAATTTGATATTGATAGGCAGTCCCCGGTTTCAGGTTTTTTAATTTTGCTGTATAATGTACTGTGTAACGATCATTCATCAGCATACGGTCCTCCATTTTAACCTTCTCAGCCCTGGTTGAGTATACTTTGGTCGACCCTTTTGTCCTGTACCTGATTGCGGAGGCATCCACGGAAGTGTTGGTTCGCCATTGAACATCCATACTGACTGAAGGTTCCGAACTCCAGGTTAAAATAATTTGATCAGGTTCTGAAGTTGAGGGATAAGGCGTTGATCTGAATGCCCCAACCAAGTGTGATTCAGAGGCTCTGCCCCGGGTTGTGGTCAGTAGTTGTTGGCCCTTCAACTCGTCGGGTACCTGTTGCAGCACCAGTTCGTCCCAGTCCATATAAATAGAGGCCCCGTCCTGCAAGATGCCAACTGTCTGCTTTTCTGGGAAAAAGTGGGTGATTTTAAGAAGATCTCCTTTTAATTGTGGTGCAATTGCCACAAAATAGTGAAGTGCCAGTCCATCGTCAAAGCCATTGATTCCCAGGCCTATTTTACCAGCTTTATATGGTTTTTGCCAGACATCATAGGTAGTCTGCTTGTTCTTCAAGGTCAAGGTGCTTTTGGTGAAACCGGTTTCAGTCAGCCAGAAGGGAACAATCTTCTGTTTTTCGCTAACCATGACTGAAACCATGACTGGAACATTGACCTCAAACATCCAATGGCGGGTAGAAAGCACCTTTAATTCCTCTTTTGAAAAAAGAGTCATTACTTTCTTTATATCCAGATCCATCAACTCCGATTGGCTTTTCGTCTTGTAAAGATTGGTTATTACGTGGTCCATGACCTGCCGAACAGTTTTTTCTTCCTGATTTGCATAAACATTCCTGACTGGCAGGAGACAAAGAAATAAAATGCTAAGTTTTATAAATGAGGCAAATTGGTTCATTTTGAGGCAATATTTGATTTTGTCTATTTTAATATTTGAGTCCATCCTTCCCATTCATCCGGGTTTGGTTTTTATTTCAAATTAAAACTCAGGTCTTGGCGGACCGTCATAGGGAGCTGCCCCAAAGTGCTGTCCAGAAAGACTCTTTACACCGATCAACCCGGGGTCGCTGGTTGTGGGTGCCTCGATTAATCCGTGATAGCGCCCCATCCAGTAATCCAGCAGAAAGCCAGTAGGGATTAAGACTCTCTTACCATCCAAACCTCCATCCAGATCGGTGGAGCTATGGTTATCCTGCACGATAGAGGATTCCCGTGGCGACAAACTCTTTTGTCCGCCTTCATACGAAGTATAACCAGGTTCGGGGGTTAAATCATCCCTGTAAGAATTTGTATAGTTGTTGGCGATACAATCCAGGGGGAATTCGCGAAGGTGTTTCACCGCTTTTTGTTCGTCACAATCATTACCAGTTGCGACCCCATAAATAAAATTAAACCAGGGGACCTGAGCCATCCTCTTAACTTCCCAGGTACGATCGAGGCTACGCAGATAAAGAGCTTTCAACTGAGGCACCTTCACGTATCTGAGGAGCGTATAATAGCTCCAGAAGGCGAGGTGATCGTCCCATGGGGCGATGTTTTCAGGAGGAAATACATTTTTTTGACGGATTGTATTTTGGGGATAGCCCCACTTGATCAGTTGCTCATTCCCTAGTTTGAATTTGTCATCCCCGGTGATGGCATAAGCAGTCTCCATGAAGGTGAGTGCTTCGAGTCCGTTAAGTCCTTTGTCGGCATAACCATATGGTCTAAGTAGGTATTCCGGATTCCACCGGGCCCATCGGGTAGGTTTGCCATCGAGGTCGTTCATGGCATAACCGCAATCGATAATGTATGAGGCCAAGCGCCGAATGTGCTCCCTGGCAAGTTCTTTCTCTTTGCCTTCCGCTGCTAATTCATAGAAGAGGGAGATGGCATAAAAATGGGCTATCACCTCATCGCTGGAGGTATCTCCTTTCCAGAACCATTTGCCATCCTTCGTTGGGTACCATTTGGCAGGAAGCCCGCCAGACCCTTGTTTTGCGCGCTCGTCTTTGTCGGCTGTGGCAGACCAGATTGAGCGGGCAATGAAGCCGGTAGTTGGAGTAATCCGGTTGAGCCAGATCATTGCCATGGCCGAATTAACGGCCTCCTTTCGAGCGGTGACATCACCTGTACAGGCATATTTGTAGCACATTGCTGCCAGGTATGGAGCGGTATTTCCCCCATCGTTATCACTCACTTCCCGCACCCACTCTCCATTTTTCAGGTAGAGATTGTGAATAAATCCAAGCCGTTTATGACCCCATTCTTCGAGATGTCGTTCATAGAAAACGGATTTTTTTAACAAGGTGAATGGCTCATAATTGATGATCCCAACTCCAGCATTGGTAGCTATGATCACCCTGTTTTTATCGACAGCGATATCGTTTACATGGTCTCCAGGGAGCCAAATATCAGCTCCGAAATATTGCCATTCGTTATCCGATACCATTCGGACAGCTCCATGTGAAGTTCCGATCCAGAGTTCATCGTTAAAACCCTTGGCCAGAGTGGTAGTCTTCTCTATCGGCAGACCCTCTTTCCCGGCAAGGGTAGACAAGGAGGCACCTCTTAAAATGGATAATCCCTTGTCGGTGGTAATGTAGAGCCTGCTTCCAAGGCTTAGCATGTCATGAGTTTGCTTAGAGGGAAGTCTGCCCCAATCTACAAAATCCCTGTTGACCATCTTGCCATCAAACAGCAGCACTTCGCCTTTCCCCAAAACATATAGAGTTCCGTTGTGGCTTTGAATTCTTGTAATTGGCCCAATTGTGACCGGGGTGTCGTTGATTTGGGAGCCATCCTCCTGGAGCATTGTCATGTCACTCGAATAATAGCCTCCCTTGGGTTGTATGCTGATAAACTTATCTTCCTCCAGACGATAGACCTCATCAATTGTCGCAGCATGAACTGAACCCTGGTGAAGGCAAATGTCGACAAATTGTCTGTTGTCGGCTTTGGACCAGGTTTTGCCGTGCAGTACAAAGAGACCATTATCCGTAAGAGCCCAAAGCTGACCATTCAAGGCTTTTAACCGTTGAATACCTGTTGGTGCATCGCTGCTTCTTGAAAAGGCACCATTCCTTACCAAATAAAGATACCCTGAAATAACTCCATAGGTGTTATTGTCACAGACAGCAACAGAAAGCACCGGCAGATCTGTCTTTATTTTTTCCGCACTTTCCTGAAGATAAGTGTCGTCTTTCTGGGCTTTCCATTGATGTTGACCATTACCAAACAGAGATTGTCCCATGGCATAGCCACCCATCCACAGAAGTGCCAAACAGAGCAAAGAGAATTTGCACATGGCTAAAAGTGTTTGTAGTAAGTTAATAAAGCAAAACTCTTTCCAAAGGGGACCAATTGATCCCCAGGCAATAACCTTTTCATCCAAAGACCTGCAGGGGTTGAATAATTCCTGGCTGGTCTGCTATGTTAGTTGAATCTGGCTGCCAATAATCAGCCATCTTGTTAACAGTAAAGCCTGTGATTCGTAACAGACTTTGTTTTTCTGAAAAAATGAATATTCAGGATGCTCGTATAAAGGCTCCCAGTTATCTTTTGCTCTTATCGAATGATTTTACATCAAACAGCAGTGTAAAACGAATGGTATTTGCCAGTGGATTGTTTTGATGAATAGGAATCAGGTAGGAAAAATCTATGGAACAGATATTCATTTTGACTCCTAAACCTGTAGAGAAAAATTTCCGGTTCCCTTTGTATTCGCTTTCGTGAAAATATCCACCACGGATGGCAAATTGATGGTTGTACCAATATTCGGCACCAGTCGAGTAATTAATTTCCTGAAGTTCCTCTTTAAATCCCCCTGGTGCATCTGAAAACGAGCTGAAAATAGAGCTAATTACGGACATGTTGTTGCTGTTCCCTGGCAAAACGATTCCCCCAGAACTGGTTGTCGAACCTGAGTAAACCTGAGGAGTCGGTACCATCAATTTGTTAATATCAAATGAGAAAGAGATGGAGTTAAAGTTATCAATCTCCTTACTGTAAGTCGTTCCCAATCTTAGATTAGCAGGAAGGAATTCCTTGTTCTGCCCATCATCGTAGGATATTTTCCCTCCAATGTTGGAAAGATTGATCCCAGCAGAGATGGATTGATCATTGTCACTTTTTCCGAAACTTTTGGTATAAAAGAAGGAGACATCTGTGGCAAAGGTATGACCGGGTACATAACTTTCAGGCCCGATCCCGCCAGAAAGATCCGAACGGATGTATCTTATGGCAACTCCTCCGGAAAAATGATCAGACAACTTTCTTGAATAGCTGAAATCTATAGCAAATTCATTTGGACTCACATTGGCAAGACTGGTTCCGTTTTGATCGGTGAGTTGAATCTCCCCCATTGAAAAGTAGCGAAGAGATGCACCAAACGTCTGGTAGCGATCCAATTTATAATAGCCGGATAAGTAAGCAAGATTAATATCATTGACCAATTGTCTCAACCAGGGTGTATAGGAGAGGGCGAATCCAAAATTATCCTTTGCAAATGCAAATTGTGATGGATTCCAATACTGTGAGTTGGCATCAGTTGAGGTTGCGACTCCCACATCCCCCATGGCACCATGTCTTGAATCGGGTGTAATAGTAAGGAAAGGAACTGCAGTTGTGATGGGATTGTATTGAACTTCCTGACCGGTGGCTAAACTTTGGGAATAAGCAGTCCGACAAAAAAGGGACAATATAAATATAAGAAGCAGCCCGACAGATTGAATTATTCTCATTAAAATGTGATTAGATGGTATAATTCCTGATTTTGATCTCAAAGTAAGATTAAATTTTCAAGGTACGAAAAAAAAATCGACAATTTTAGAAATTAGGGTTTTAAATTTCTTGAGACAATTTGATGTTCAGCCCCTAAATCAATGATAACTGTTCCGGTAGCAAGATCAATGATGAACGAATTGATTTTCTCCTTTCGAAACGAAGATTCATACTCAATTCCATCTATAACACTGATCTTTAAATCATTATTATCAAGTGGGATGATCTTGAAATGGCAACGATTGAAGATAAAAAGCGTTGCCACTTTCAATGGCACAGCACCATTGGTTTCAATACTGATGATTCCACCGGTGTTTTTAATCGACTTAATATTTTGGATAATTTCTGTCAAATTGGATAAATAACTGATTCCTTGTCGGGTTTTCTCCTGATTAAGTGTGTACAGTTCAATTCCGGTTAGCTGACTGCCCGGATTGAGGACAGAATTGAACAATGAAGCAAGAGAGGCAACGCATGGCTCGATTCCGAGTTGATGCATCCTGTTCAGATTTTGTTTTAGGAGGATGGAAGATTTGACCGCACTCTCCTCATCCGACTTATCCAGGCCGGTGGTCTGGTACCTGGAGGCAATGTAGCACAGACCCTCCTTGTTGCTTACCTGAAATCCGGTTATTCCGGTTCTTTCATCCTCATTGGCCACTTGCACCGATTGTATATCACCAGATCTTGTGAATCTGACAACATAAAACATTTTGGTGTCTTCCTCCAGTTCATCGAGGCCACTTTTCAACAACCATTGAATTTCGCCTTGGCGATTGAATTGGGCCATAAAAAGATCAGGGTCAGATGGATTGGTTTCTATGATTTTACCATTACATTCGAGTTTTCCCCTGAAAGAACCTGCAAGATAGAACTCATTTTGGTCAAGTTGCTTCAGTTCTAATCCATAGGATTTACCTTCCGCATGAAACTTCCTCATCCAAACCAGTGAGTTGTTTTCATCAAACTTTGCAATGAAAGGTGCTGGAGTTGAAAGGGATTTGTTGGTGGATTTATCGTTGAAAAAACCGGTTATGTAGGAGTTCCCATTTTCGTCGTAAAGAGAATCCTTTCCGGTTCCGCTTCGCTCAGCACCAAAAGCGAGGGCCAGATTCCAGATTTTATCCTGTCTGCTTGTCTCTTCTGACACATTTTTAAGTAATCTGATAGCAGGTTTAAGCGGATAAAACTCTTTCATGATCAATCCAAGTGGGGCATTGTAGAAGGTTGGATCAGCGATGGTATATTTTTTCCCATTAACGAGGAAATTATCACCATCCATCGGTTGATCCATGGATATGGCCACGGAATAGAATCCTGGAAATTCAACCAATGCAGCATTTTGATTGAGCAGGTTACTAATCATCCAGGCAAAAAGCAATGATTTCCCTTTGTCATTGCTCTCCTCTTTGAAGAGCAGTTCTTCAGGGAACATGAATCTGTCGAAACCATACATATCGTTGTACGGTCGATAGGCAAAGCTTTTTTGAACAAACTGTTGCAGGAAAGCGACGCTTTCTTCTTTACGCATCGCAGCTAATACTGGTTTAAACTGTCTTTGAATTGACTCTCCCGATAGAAAGGAGAAAGGAGCATCGAAGTAAAGCTCCGGTTCAGTCTGCGGATACTCTTCCAGATATCTAATTACCTCAGGATTGTATTTAAGGCTGAATTCAAACAACTTCCGGTCCCATGGGAACTGAATTTTTTTGTACTGAACTTCCCCCTGGAAATTAAGTGATTGATTGAACCTAAGGTGAATGATTCCGGAGGCTCCCGAGTGATTTTGTGTATAGCAGGAAATAGGGAAGGAGGCAATTGGCTGGTCAATATAGTAATCTGTTCCGTTAATTTTTACGGACGGTATTCCGTTAATTTTGGAAGCTGTTGTAAATAATACGGAGACGCCCAATTGATTGTATCCGATTTTGACATCGAAACCAGACCTGATCATCAAAGCCCAGTTTAAAAGCACTGCTCCAACTTCGTCGTTCGGATAAAGTGCGTTGCAACAATTTTTAACCAATAAAAAATATCCCCAATCGTTGAGTCCCAGCCTATCCCGGATGGTCATTAGCTGGCCAATCAGGTGATGGCTGTTCCCAACTAAAAACCTCTTCCAGTAATCGGCAATTAATTCTTTGTTTGCCGGTTGATTAACCGGAAGAGACAGCAATTTGTCGTAGGTGATTGAGAGGGAATTCCCATAAAATTTGAAACCAAGCTTTAAAGGAGTTGAACTGGCATATTCAGGTTTTCTGATCCTTGGTAGGTTGGAGGAGGTTGATCTATTGGCTTCTTCGCATTTTTCGGCCAGGTAGCAGGGCAGAAACTGTGGATTGTGGTAAGAAGATTCGTCAAAGCGAAATTGTGGTGCTGGATCGAATTTTCTGGATTTTGGGACTGGTAATCCCGGCAATACGGAAAATTTCTCCCAATTGCCTTCCAAAACTTCCGTGAAAGCATCATCCTGCATACGCGAGAAATGGTAAAAACCGGATTGAAGGTAAGGTAAAGGCTTCTGATTGTTAAGTAGATATTCCCGGCTCTCATTTATCCAAATCTCTTTAAATTCTTTGAGTGTTTGCCCAAAGACAATATTGGATTGGATTAATAAAAAGAGTGTTAAAAATTTGATTTTCAGTAAAAGAAACTCCGGTAGAAGTAGTCAATTTTTTATTAAAGAATTTGTATCCAAAATTTAATGTAGCAGATTCTGAAGTTATTATTCCAAGAGTTGTTTGATCATTAAAATAACTAAAAATAATACTCGTATTAAAAGGGCTTTTTACTTTTACTAACATATATGACAATAGTGCATTAATCGAGTTATTTGCATTTAATGCTCCACTAATAGTATTATAATCAGTAAAGGTATTTTGAGCACATAATAATGTTATTACATGTAAGTTCTTTTCTGTAGTAAATGTATAAGTTGGACTTAAACTCCAGGAAGAAGTGACCATTTGAATACGAAAAGTATCATTACTGATTGTATTACGAAAGTCAAGATTGGAAATAGATGCAGAAAAAGAAAACTTTTCAGTTATTTGAGCATTCAAATCAACATTTCCTATTGACTGCGTATTTGTTGCAGCTCTATTCCCTGTTAGATTATTAATTCTTTTTCCATAAGAACCTGTTAATAATACTTTATCTTTAAATAAGCTGAAGCGAGGACTAATAGTAGCTTCCATTCTATCTGATTGCATAAAAGGATATCCTAACGGCACAAATCCATCTCCAATATATTTTGCATTTAATTTAAGTCCAAACTTCTTCCCATCTTTAGCAATAGAGAATACGGATGCATAACTAAATCTACTTGATTCTTGAATACTATAGATCCCATAAGGTATGCTTATGTTTGTCTCTGTTATTACTTTACTCCTGGTGTCTCTTGTAAATGCTGATCCGGCAAATTCACCTTTAAAATAAATCTGCTTACCTAAATTAACCCTATAATCAATTGAACTTAATAAGCCTTTTTGAGGCAATGTGTTTACAGGTTTTCTTTTCAAAGAACTTGTATCATCCACCATATAGGATGAGATTATATAAAAATGTGAATCATCTTCTTTACCATAACCTAGTTTCCCTGAATACATTTTACGTGAATAAACACCCTGTATATTTTTAGTTGTATCTTCTTCAATTGCAATCTGAGTTGTGCCCGTGTAGCATGAAAATCTAAATAAACCGGGTGTTAAAGCTATGCCTGCTCCAAAAACCGGTAAATCACCAATACTTAATTCTGAATATTGTGGTACTTGAGTTCCTAAGAGAATTTGTATCCATTTATATTTAGGAGCAATGCCAACTCTATTAGATGGATCTTTAATATAATTTATAAAGTTGCGGTTTTGATAATGAGGAGTTATTACGCTTGTTTGTCCTTCAGATAGCATTAATGACAAAGGTAATGAAAACGCACCATAAGATAGTGTAGCATTTGCAACAAACCTACCTACTGTACCAGGTCTGCGTGGAGATACAGCTCCGATACTATCTGACTCCATTGAATAGAAATCGCCAAAGAGTCCTATATTGCCATTAAATTGTAATTTAGTTTTAGTATCCTGCCCCATTAGAAACTGAATAAAAAAAGAAAATACAAACATTAACCAGATAATTCTTTTCAAATGTTTCATAAGCATTTTTATTGAAAGTATGTTTACAATCAGTAATAAAATACAAAAAATATGAACATTAGCAATAACTA
>Ga0118677_10009501_pt1 | contig 15168 bp, 10 predicted proteins | sample AliMusrvi5mmetaG_FD_86154 | JGI IMG/M metagenome (GOLD analysis project Ga0118677, IMG submission 86154)
GTTTAAATATAGTAAGTGGGATAATGCAAATTTTCAGTGGGTGATACCTAAGTATAAAAGGAATCTGCACTTGTTGGAATCGTTTTTCGAAGGGCGTAGGTTGCAGGTGAATGAAAAAGTTTCGCTGAGGATAGCGGGTGACACGGATCAGCCAATTGTTGATAAAGGACAGTTTTTGGCACTGAACGTACATAACCGAACACTGAAATTGTATTTTGGGTATAATAAGGCGATGATTGATGCTATCAAACGGTTGGCCTTGTGCAAGTGGAATGGTACGGATAATTGCTGGACATTGCCTTACAGCGAGCCATCGGTTAAGTATATTCGTGAGTTTGCGGTGGCCAACGGATTGGAATGGATGTACCGGGAAGAAAAGAAACAGAAAATATTGCCCGCAAACCGAACCGGAGCAATTACACGGGCAAATCCTGAAAGCTATCTGGCCAAACTCAGGGAGTTGCGTTACAGCATTAATACTATTGAATCATATAGCTATATGTTTCGGGAGTTTATCAATTATTATGCGGATAAAGAGCTGGATGATATTACCGAGGAAGAAATAGTATTGTATCTGCAGTATTTGGTTACTGAACGTAAAGTTTCCACTTCGTATCAGAATCAGGCTATCAATGCCATAAAATTCTATTACGAGCGGGTGATGGGTGGTCGGCGAAAAGTGTATCTGATAGAGCGACCCCGTGAAGAAAAGTTTTTGCCGGAAGTACTGAGTCAGGAGGAAGTAAAACTACTGCTCAATGCAACCGAAAATTTGAAGCATAAAGCCATATTAATGACTATTTATTCGGGCGGATTGCGTGTGAGTGAAGCTGTAAATCTGAAAATTAAAGATATAGACAGTAGCCGAATGCAAATACGGGTAGAACAGGCTAAGGGTAAGAAGGATAGATATACTATATTGAGTAAAAAAGCACTGGAAGTTCTTCGAAAATATGTAAGCGAATATAAGCCCAACGAATGGCTTTTCGAAGGGCAGGATGGTGAAGAGTATTCAAGAAGAACAATAACTGAGATATTACGAAAATCGGTAGAAAAAACCGGTATCAAGAAACATGTAACCGTGCATACCTTAAGGCATAGCTTTGCCACGCATTTACTTGAAGCCGGTACTGATATACGTTACATTCAAAGTTTGCTAGGACATGAAAACACCAAAACCACAGAGATTTATACACATATTACCACCAAAGGATTTGACCAAATAAAAAGTCCGTTGGATAATTTAGATATTTAAAACCGAAAAGTATTGTTAATGCGAAAAATAGTTTTTATCTTTGGAGACGAAAATTATAATTTGTTATGAAAGTTTCGAAAATCATACATCGAAATGAGACACGTATTCGTGTCTCATTTCCGTTTGATGCTGCATTAACACTGAAGTTAAAACAAATACCTGATGCCCGATGGAGCAAAACTCATGGTGCATGGCATGTGCCGTATACAAGTGAAGCTTTTAAGCAATTAAAATCGTTGTTTCCTGACCTCAACCCTAACCCCTCTTCGAGTGGAGAGGGGAATTTGGAAAAGGGAGAAATTACCTCAGAGCCAATAATTAGAGTGCGACTTGAAGTCGCACCCCGATTAGATATAGAATCAGTAACTGAAATCAACAATAATAAGGATATTTCTCAAACAAAGCGTAAAATTGAAAAAATAGTTGATAGTGGTGGAACAAGTGATAAACCTGTTTTAAAAAAAACGGTGAAATTGACTGATAAGTTAAATCCTGAGGTAGAGATTACGGTAACTCACATGCATTTGTTTGTAAAGCTACCTAAGAATGAAACAGATATTCAGTTTTTGAAATCGTTCAGGTTTGTTAAATGGGATAATGCAAATTATCAATGGGTTGTACCTAATTACAATCAGAATCTGAGTTTGTTGCAATCGTTTTTTGGGGGACGCAGGTTGCAGGTGAGTGAAAAAGTTTCACTTCGGGTGGTAGGTGATGCGGAGCAACCATTGGTTGACAAAGGACAGTTTCTGGCTGTGAATACGCAAAACCGAATATTGAAATTGTATTTTGGGTATAACAAAGCGATGATTGAAGCCATCAAACGGTTGGCAATGTGCAAATGGAATGGTTCAGAGAATTGCTGGACATTGCCTTATAGCGAACCATCTTCCAACTATATACGTGAGTTTGCAGTGGCAAACGGTCTGGAATGGATTTACAGGGAAGAACAGAAACAGAAAGTTTTGCCTCTAAACCGAAGCGAAGCCAGAGTGCGGGCAAATCCTGAAACGTATCTGGCCAAATTGCAGGAGTTGCGTTACAGCTCGAACACGATTGATTCGTACACTTTTATGTTTCGGGAGTTTATCAATTATTATCCCGATAAAGAGTTAGCAGATATAACCGAAGAAGAGATTGTACTGTATTTACAATACCTAGTTACGGAACGTAAAGTATCGACTTCGTATCAAAATCAGGCCATTAACGGAATAAAATTTTATTACGAGCGTGTGATGGGAGGTCGACGTAAAGTATATCTGATTGAGCGACCAAGGGAAGAAAAGTTTTTGCCGGAGGTACTGAGTCAGGAAGAAGTAACGGCATTGCTCAATGCTACTGAAAATTTGAAACATAAAGCGGTTTTGATGACAATTTATTCGGGCGGTTTGCGTATAAGTGAGTTGATTAATTTGAAGATAAAGGATATTGACAGTAACAGGATGCAGATACGCGTAGAGCAAGCCAAGGGAAAAAAAGACAGGTACACTTTGTTGGGTCAAAAAACGCTGGAAGTATTGAGAAATTATGTAAAACTGTATAAACCACGCGAATGGTTGTTTGAGGGGCTAAATTACGGACCGTATTCTGAAACAAGTATAAAAAAGGCTTTAAGAACAGCTCTTGACAAAACAAAAATAACGAAACATGTGACGCCTCACACATTGCGACATAGTTTTGCGACTCACTTGTTGGAATCTGGAACCGATTTGAGATATATACAAAGTTTGTTGGGTCATCAAAGTTCGAAAACTACCGAGATATACACCCATATAACTGTGAAAGGCTTCGATCAAATAAAAAATCCGCTAGATAAATTAGATATAAAATAATACAGACACTAAAAAAATATTAAAAAATATAAGAGCACCTATGCTCAAAAATAGGTAAAAGGGCAAAATGCTCAACAACAATAAATTAACACAAAAACAACAGCCAGCTAAAGCTTATATAAGGTCACCAAGGTGACGATATAAATTGTTAGGTTCCATTCAAAAAAATGAACAGACGATGTTAGCAACTAATGAAGTAGGACAAAAATAAGGGTATAGTTTTTTCTTGTAAATTATGTTTATCTTTACGCAAATTAACGAAAGTACACAATGCAACTTGGTTAATTCTTCTGAAGATAAGGAGCTTGCAGAATCAAAAAAACACAATAATTATTCACCATAAAATTTTCACTAATGAAAACAAAAACTACTTTTCTTTCCTCCGTTTTGGCGGCAGTGTTGCTAGTGCTAGCAACCACACAGAGTTATGCAGCACTTAATTACACCATCAGCTTTACGGCTTCGGGTGTTACTACCTCTGTGGGTAGTGTGGAAGTAAAAAACCTAACCAAAGGTACAACGGCGACTGTCCCAAATGGCAACACCTTGACTTTGACAGATGCCGTCACAGCCGTAGATGCGCTTAATGCCAACGATGGCAGCATTCGGATTTCGCAAAACGCAAGCACCGGAACATCTACCCTGACATTTTATGCCGGACAAGCCGGTAACGCACAAGTGGCTGCGTATGCCCTTGATGGACGAAAAGTGGTGGGACAAACCACTCGTTTGGAGGCTGGCGACAATTCCTTAGAGCTGTCATTGCCAGCAGGCATGTACGTTATTCGTGTATCGGGAACAGGATATACTTATTCTGCCAAGTTGCAAAGCCAAACAAGCACAGCCAAACAAGCCGGAATTAAATTTCTGACCCATACAAAGGTAACATCAGCAACTACCATGAATTATACAGCCGGTGACCAACTGCTCTACACCGCCACTTCGGACGCATACATAGCCTCTGTGTCCGATGTACCTACCGATAGCAAAACCATCAACTTTGTTTTCTCCACTATAACTACTTCTTCCATTCCTGCCGGCACATTTACAATGGGAAGCCCCACTACAGAAGTTAATAGATATTCAGATGAAACCCAACACTCTGTAACCCTTACTGCATTTCGCATGAGCAAGTACGAGATAACCAATGCGCAGTTTTCCGCCTTTTTGAATGCCAAAAGTATAGTTAGCAACGGATTGTATGTAGCAGGAGCTTATCCTACGCAAGCTTTAATTTATGCCAGTTCGGGCAGTTATGACTGGGGTTTACATTACAGCGGCTCACAATGGGTATCGGTAGCAGGTTACGAAAATGCTCCGGTGATTAATGTAACATGGTATGGTGCTACTGAGTTTGCTACCTACGTGGGTGGCACTTTGCCTACCGAAGCGCAATGGGAATATGCTTGCCGTGCAGGTACTGCCACTCCTTTTAACACAGGTGATTTTTTGACTAATCTGCAAGCTAATTATAATTGGGGATATCCTTACAATGGTGGAACTAACACCGTAACTACCTACCCCGGCAAGACCCAAACGGTAGGAACTTACGCTGCCAATGCCTACGGCTTATACGATATGCACGGCAACGTGTGGGAATGGTGTTCCGACTGGTACGGCACATATCCCACCACACCTCAGACCAACCCCACAGGTGCTGCTACGGGCTCGTACCGCGTGATTCGTGGTGGCAGTTGGTGCAACAACGCTCAGAATTGCCGCTCTGCTAATCGCAATTACAACAGCCCGTACACTCACTACACCATTATTGGCTTCCGGGTGGTCTTTGTCCCTTAGTTCACTGTTGAAGGCTTTGAGCTAAAAAAGAAAAAAAGAAACGAGTTGTGTACAAGCGAGGGAGGGACGACCGAAGCAAGGACACAACGAGGAAAAAAGGATGATACTATCCCGCTTGCGGGATGAATTTTTGTGAAGGTGAGAGCAGTGCCAAACTTGTTTGAGCAGTGCCGAGCCGAACAAAAATCACGTAAGTAATTTTTTTTGGAAAAATGCAGATACAAATATTTAACGTTCCGTTAACCGATGGCGGCGAAGGATTATCGGAGATGAACCGTTTTCTGATGGGTCATAAGGTGTTGGAAGTGGAACAACGATTTTTTCAGAACGAAAAAGGCGGTTGTTGGAGTTTCTGCGTCAGGTATTTGCCTGCGGTAAATGGTTTCCAAACAGCAAGCAAAGAAAAGGTGGATTACAAATTAGTGCTGAGTGAAGCGGAATTTGCCGTATTTTCGAGACTTCGGGAAATACGCAAACAAATTGCTATTAACGATGCCGTGCCTGCTTATGCTGTGTTTACCGATGAGGAATTGGCGGGAATCGCTAAATTGCCGATTAAAGATGTAGAGACAGAACATGTCCTGTCATTATTGATGACAGTAAAAGGCATAGGCGAAAAGAAAGTAGAAAAATATGGAAAACAGATGATGGATATGTTGAATGTAGAGACGGGGCATGCCCCGTCTTCTTCATCAATGAATGCCCCGTCCAACACATAAATAAAATGGGAAAACGAATAGGTTTTTTGATAAATGATATTACTGACCCCGATAACCTTCGACTTGCATTCTGGAAAGCACGCAAGGGAAAAGAAGACAAACCGGAAGTAATTGAATACAGAAAACAATTGGACACAAATCTACTTTCGCTACGAAACGACACGCTAAATGGAAGCGTTGAGGTAGGTAATTACCATTATTTTACCATATACGACCCCAAAGAGCGTGTGATATGTGCTGCTCCATTTCGCCAACGTGTGTTTCACCATGCCATTATGAATATCTGTCATCCTATTTTCGAGAAATTTCAAATCTATGACAGTTATGCCACTCGTGTTGGCAAAGGACAATATGCGGCTTTGGAAAGAGCAAAGGTTTATTCCGCCAAGTATCAATGGTTTTGCAAATTGGATGTGCGAAAGTATTTCGATAGCATCGACCATGAAGTGCTTTATGTTAAGTTGAAAAGTAAGTTTAAAGACCCTTATTTGCTGGATTTATTCCACAAAATAATAAAAAGTTACGAAACTGCACCAGATAAAGGTTTGCCTATCGGAAATCTTACCAGTCAGTATTTTGCCAACTTTTATTTGGGTTTTGCCGACCATTTTATAAAAGAAAAACTACAGGTAAGTGCGTATGTAAGGTATATGGACGATATGGTTTTTTGGAGCAATGACAAAGACACACTTCTTGCCAATGTAAAACAGTTTAACGAATTTATTTCCAACACGCTGAAAATGATCTTAAAACCCTACTGCATCAATAGCTTGGAAAAAGGTTTGCCGTTTTTGGGATATGTGATATTTAAAGATACTGTGCGGTTGAACAAAACTAGCAAAAAGCGTTTTACCCGTAAAATGAACTTGTATTATTCAAACTTAGAAAATGAAAGTTGGACACAGACCCAATACGCACGGCACGTTTTGCCGCTCATAGCCTTTACCCGACACGCCGACTCGGTGCAACTCAGACGGCAAGTGTTGTGTAAAATGGAAGCAGGTTGAAAGGCTCGAACCGCGTGATTCGTGGTGGCAGTTGGAACAACAACGCTCAGAATTGCCGCTCTGCTAATCGCAATAACAACAACCCGAACAATAACAACAACAATATTGGCTTCCGGGTGGTCTTTGTCCCTTAGCTCAAAGCCTCCGATGGATTTCGGAAACAGTGAACCGACCTGCCTCCATTATCCGTCAGCGGATAGAATATTTTTAATGCAACGCTTAGCCAGTAGTGCTAAACCGAAAACCGAGCGTTGCTTTTTATCGATATTGTATTTTTAATCTTGTAACAAGAAATTAGGGTTGGTAATCCATGACAAATTAACTACAGAGCCGATAACTCTCATCGTAAATTGCTTACAAAGACTAATCGCCCAAAAAGCAAAAAAAGCCACAGCAAGTTAGAGTTATTTAAAAGTTGTCTTGCAGTGGCTTTTATAGCTTTTTGATAATAGGCAGAGCGGTCACAGTACATTGTTTTTAGCTTTACGGCTAAGAAAAAAAGAAGCCGATAAAGCTAAAACCAATGAACTGTAAGTTTATTATGAAAGACTTATTATTGTGAAATCTTTGTCTAACATTCTATTATTGAGACATAAGACAACCAGAGAAAAGAGAACACAACAACAAAACATCAAAACAAACATACATACGAAAAAAAATGAACGAGAACCTAACACACGCCTATGCGCATTGGCTGGCTGACGTGCATTCCGGCGGTTTTGCTCCCGCATTCACTTTGTCGTTCCACGACAGCGAATGCTCCCGCAAACCGCCAAATGCCCATAGCCTCGGTCGTTAGCGGTCATTGTAAAAAAAGAAAAAAGAACCTTGTTATGGCTAGAAAAATTCACAAAAAACTTATTGAGCGCATGACGAATGGAGACTTAATTCCATTGCTCAACTTCTTAAAAACCAATAAAGAGAAATTACGTCTCGAAGTGCGACAAGTGGGCAAAGCATTTGTGTATTACAAAAAATGTAAGATATTAGAGTTAGGTTTAAACAGTTACAGCATAGACGAAAAGTATTTCGAAAACAACTTAAAACCGACTGACATTAAAAATCAGGTCATTAATAACCCTGAGTTGTATTTCAAAGAGACTTTATTAGTTGTTGACAGTTGGTTGAATAAACACAGAAAACAAGAATTTGAGACTCAACATAATATAGCCATTCACAATCAAGACAAAGATGACAAATACATTATTCTTGACATGGAGTATAATTTTTCTCAGAGTGAAATTGAAAAAAGTAAAAGAGTAAAAAGGGCTGGCTTTGATTTATTGGGAATTGAGCGACAAACAGGAAAAGTTGTCTTCTTTGAGGTAAAGAAAGGATTAAAAGCACTAACTGGTAAAGCTGGTATTAAAACTCATATAAATGATTTTGAGGAGTGTTTATACCGTAAAAACAAAGATGACTTTAGAAAGAATCTGATTGCTGATATTCGAAATATAGTAAGTGATAAGAAAAAATTAGGATTAATTGATAATTTCGATTTACCAGATACACTTTCTATTGAAGATATTGATTTAGTTTTTGTGTTTGAACCTTTGGCTGGTGATAAAGATGATTATTCTAAAATATATAAAGAGGAACATAGAAAGTCCGCTTCGCTGAGAGAATTCAGAACAATTTATGTGTCAGAAAACAATTTAAAGTTGATATGAAAATCACCATTCACAGAGGTATTGACCAAATTGGTGGTTGCATTACAGAAATTGCAACTGACAAAGCTAGAATCTTGATTGATTTAGGGCAAAATCTACCTGATGGAGAAGGAATTGTACTTGATGACTTTGCGAACAAGGAATCAATTGAAAAACTAACAAAAGGCATTAATGCAATTTTCTATACGCATTATCACGGCGACCATTTGGGACTTTTTCCACTCGTTCCTGACAATATAAGTCAGTACATTGGTGGAGTAGCAAAAAGGGTTGCACTATGTAAGCACCAGCGACTAAGCTACATTAAAGGTCGTGAAGAAATTTCCGCAAAGGAAATCGAAAAAATCGAAAAAATGAATTCCTTTAAAGCCCAGCAAATAATAGAAATTGGAGATATAAAGGTAACACCATATTTAGTTAGTCACTCAGCTTATGATGCTTACATGTTTACGATTGAAGCAAACGGAAAACGAGTTTTACATACTGGCGATTTCCGTGGTCACGGCTATTTGAGTAAAGGATTATTGCCAACAATTGAAAAACTGATTTTAAAGAAAGGCAAGATAGATTTTTTGATTACTGAAGGGACAATGATTTCAAGATTAGACGAAAGAGTTCGGCACGAAAATGAATTAAAATTAGAGGTAATTGAACTCTTGAAGCAATATAAAAATGTGTTTGTAATGTGCTCGTCTACCGACATGGAAAGATTAGCAACGTTTCACGTTGCTAATAAAGAAGTAGGTGGAAAACCTTTTGTATGTGATGATTTTCAACAGAGTATTTTAGAGATTTTCTCCGATACGGCAGGCAGAAAGACTGAATTGTTCGGTTTTGAAAAGTCATATTCATTTCGAAAAGAAAACACTAAACTTGTAAATTGGATGCAAGATAAAGGTTTTTGCATGTTAGTTCGACCCACAGCGAAATTTGACGATTATTTTGCGTTTCTTGAACCAAAGATTGACAAAAACGAAACAGTTTTAGTTTATTCTATGTGGAAAGAATATATAAATCCAAAGAGTAAACATGCAAATAAACGGTATTTGGATTTTGTCGAGAAATTTCCTTGTGTGAAGAAAATACATACCAGTGGACATGCTTCGGCTGACTGCCTTGTTGAAGTTTGTAACCTTGTAAATCCGACAACTTGTATAATTCCTATTCACAGCGAACATTCTGTTGACTTCCAGAAACTTCCAATTAACGACGAACTTAAAACGAAAATAACGACAACTTCAAGGTCATTCGACAACGTAACGGTTGAAATACCAACGAACGAAAAAGAAAACAACGAACCGCTAACACACGCCTCGTTCGTTAGCGGCAAGTTTACTACTTGACGGGCATTGCCCAACGAAGGTTCGGTATAAACCACCCACGGTTTGGCGTAACAGTGGTTGATTATGGGCATAAACTCCGGTAATCGGTTTTGCTTTTTCAGGTTGCGTTTCAGGGCTTCGAGCAGTTTGCCACGGAAAGCCACGCTGAGCTGACGCACCGGATAAAGGTATTTACCTTCATTGCCAATGTGTTTAATCTCGCCACTTGGCGTAATGCCTACGGCAGGAACAATGCAATGAATTTGCGGATGAAGGCTCAGGTTTTGTCCCTAGGTATGGAGTACACTCATAGCACCGGTCTCCACCCCGTAATGGGAATAACCGAAAGCACACAGGGTTTGTCTTGCGCAAGCAAAAAGATGCTCGTAAAAGAATAGACTGTCGGTCAGGCACACCGGATTTAATTCGTCCGGTACGGTAAACACGATATGAAAACGTTTCACGCCCAGTGAATCACGCATACGGTCTTCTGCCCAGAGCATTTACAGGGATAGTTGACATTTGGGGCAATGGTGACTTTGACCTAAACTCTGCTATAAATTTTCTTTGTGATTTTATGACAATAATGTTACGATTTCTATCATTAAATTACTGTTTGATTTTGGAATGTAACAAAAAAGGATTAATTTTGTGCTGAATTATCATAAAAACAAATAAAACATACATCATAGATAGATGTCATTTTTTTTACATGAAGAACGAGAATAAAATTAGCACACTGAAAATGATGAATGGCAACGAAGCAGTTGCCAGAGGTGCCTTTGAAGCAGGCGTGAAAGTTGCTTCCGGTTTCCCGGGTACACCTTCCACAGAAGTAATGGATTATACCCAACAAAGATACCCGGAGATCTATTGTGAATGGTCGACTAATGAGAAAGTAGGTTTAGAAGTAGCCATTGGAGCTTCATTTGCAGGTTATCGTAGCATCGCCATAATGAAAACTGTAGGTTTACATGTGGCAGCCGATGCACTGGGTGGAGCTGCGGGCAGTCAGATAAACGGTGGCCTGGTATTGGTGGTTGGCGATGATGTTGGTCGTATTGCGGGTGATGACTATAATGATGTTCGTCATTATGGAAATATGTTTAATATTCCTGTTTTAGAGCCTAGTGACAGCCAAGAGGCCAAAGACCTAATGGTTAAAGCATTCGAGATTAGCGAAGAATACAGTACTCCTGTTATTTTTAAAATAACATCAGTAATATGCAAGACTACTAGTGGGGTTATCATTGATGAAGACTACACTTACAAAGCAAAATGCAGAAAAAAATATACCGTAAGTTTCAGTAAAGTTATCATGACCACCATGATGATGAATGCAAAAGGCTCGGAGCATCCAAAGTTGACCAAATGCTTTAATGATTTTCCAGCACATATGAAGCGCCTGGCTGCGGACAGCAACGACTTCGATATTAACAAACTGGAATTGAAGGGTAAAAAGATTGGGGTAATTACAGCAGGAACTCCTTACTTTTACACAAAAGAAGTTTTACCCGAAGCCTCGATTTTAAAACTGGGTCTTGTTACGCCGCTTCCGGAAAAGTTGATTCGGGAATTGGCCGAACACGTGGAGAAACTCTATGTGATTGAAGATGGTCATGATATTATGGAAAAGAATATCAAGGATTTGGGAATTTCGGTCATTGGAAAAGAATTATTCCCTAAATTTCCCGATATTATGCGTTTTACTCCAGATATTATTGAGGAAAAACTCATTCCGGATGCACCTAAAAGAACGCTTATGGAAGGTATTCCTTTTAGACTTCCTGTTAGTTGTGCCGGATGTTCTCACCTTTTCATATCACAAATATTACGAAAACATAAAATCAAGGCGGCTGCCGATGTTACTTGTGGGTTAATAGGTTGCTTTCCACACATGGAATCATATTCTCTGCAAAAATGCATGGGGTCGAGCATTGCGTTGGCCCATGGTTACAACGTGGCAACAGATCACAAAGAAAATTTTGTGGCCATGATAGGTGATGGTGGTTTTTGGGCAACAGGAATAAATGGGCTGATGAATCTGATATTCAATGACAGTCAATCAACGGTGATTATTGTCGACAATAGCTGCCTTGCAATGACCGGAGGTCAGCATGTGGCTTCGAGTGAGTTTGGGTTTAATTATAAACCGGAAAACAAACTGGAAATTGCCAAAGTATGCGAAGCCATTGGAGTAAAAGATATTGTAACCGTAGATGCGTACGAATTCGAAAATCTGGAAGCAGCTATTCTTAATGCGGTAAAAGCAGAGACAAATTCGGTAGTCATTGTACAAAAACCGTGTGTAACCAAATTTAAGCTACCCAAAGATACCCCTAGTTATATTGATCAGGATCTTTGTACTAAATGTCGGAAATGTATCAATATTGGATGTTTAGCCATTGAGAGTAAAAAAGGCAAGAACGGAAAGGTTGAAATAGTTATAAATGAGGATCTATGTACGGGCTGTAGATTATGTTCTACGGCATGTAAGTTTGAAGCCATAAAATCATAAAAATGCAGGACACAGGAAAAAATATTATCATAGCTGGTGTAGGAGGTCAAGGAATTCTCCTTTTCAGCAACCTCTTAAGCAAGTATTACATGAAACTTGGTTATGAGTTAAAGATATCAGATGTAATTGGATTAGGACAACGTGGTGGAGGTGTCGAGAGTCATTTTAGGTATTCAAACAAGCCGGTGTTATCTCCTTTTATCAAAGCAGGCGATGTGGATTACCTTTTATCTTTTGAACAAACCGAAACACTTCGGTATTTACATTGTATGAAAGCTGATGGCATTGTTTTCTCAAGCACTTTTGAGTTATCCACTTCCAGTGTAAACACCCGACTGGAAAAAGATATGCCTGAATCTAAAACAGAGCTGATTAAGCGATCGGGAAAGAAAGCGTTTATTATTGATCCCGATGAGTATAAAAGTTTGGATTTTGATATCAGTAAAATGATGAATATTGTTATGCTTGCCATCTATGCTGAGTTTAGAGGCTATTCGCATGACGAGATGATTCAAATAGTAAAGGAAAATGTTCCTGAAAAGTTTGTTGAAGGAAACATAAAAGCATACGAAAAGGGAATATCGATTGCCCACGCTAATCTTGCAGAAATTTAGCTCCCTAAATCCCCTTTCAGGGAACTTTAAAAAAGCATATTCACAAAATGCTCCTCATTTTCCCCCTTTAGGGGCTATGGGTCAAAATTATAAACAAAGAAAACAAAATGGAATTACCTGAAACTGTAATACTCTTGGATAGTTTAGGTGATTTACAACCCGACAATACAAGTCCGATTCTTGTCTGTGCATCCCATTGCGGTGACAACGGGACTTTTGCCCGAAAGCTAAAAAACTGTCATGTAAAAGCGGTTTTCCTCAACAATGCCGGTATAGGTAAAAATCAGGCAGGTATCAGTGGTCTCAAACACTACCAAGCTGAGAATATCCTAGCCTGTGCGGTTGATCATAACAGTGCTGAAATCGGTGTTTCGCGCGATACCTGGGAGAGCGGAATTATAAGTCACACCAATACTATAGCAGAAGCAGCAGGTATCCAACCCGGCGATTCAGTGCAGGAAGTCGTTGCCAAAATAATCAATAGGATTGATTTTTCTTTTTTGGGTCAAAAAAATAAGAATGTTGAATCTCTGAGTAACGAAAAGGAAGAAAACAGAAGCAAGGTTGACCTGAAAAAACAAATTCAAACTCAAATTGATGGAGTAAGCATCACAGTAACTGACAGCATCACATTCTTAAACGGGAACAATGCAGGCGATATCGTTGTATGTGGCTCACATGGTGGTATAAGTGCTGGAGAATATGCACAAAAACATCGTGTTAAAGCTGTGTTTTTTAATGATGCCGGAATCGGTAAAAATAATGCAGGTATAAAAAGTCTTGAATCTCTAAGTGATGCAGGAATCCTTGCATGTACGGTTGACTGCATGAGTGCAGAAATTTTTAATGGGCAGGACGTACTTGACAATGGCATTATCACTGTTTGTAATCAACTGGCAAAATCCAGAAACATCAAAGAAAAAATGAAGGTTAAAGAGGCCATTAAATATATTTAGCTTAGTGCTTATTTTTGTACCCAACCGCGAAACGTGAACATGACGTTTTATAATTAGTACATGACAAAAATTTATCATAACCTGTTATTTTATAGTATATCAATGATTTATCACAGGGGCTTCCGCCCCTAAAACCTCAACTTACTTTTTGTCTCTTAAGAAACAAAAAGTAAGCAAAAAGTTCAAGACTACGTCCACTTCGCTCGAAAAACTTGCGCTCAGTTGGCTGAAACCGTCCAAACTCGGACTTTGAACGCCGTATATGAATAGAACGACGTTCAAAGTCGATATCGGAAATTTTGAGGTTGATAATTTCCGAAGAACGAAGTCCGGCAGAATAAATAAGCATAAGCAGTACACGGTGCTTCAGCAAAGCAGGGGTTTTAAACAGCAGACTCAGTTCGCTCTTGTTGAAAAAAGCAGGTAACTTTGCATCTTTCTTGAGTGAAGGAAGTTTAATGGCACGATCGGGTAATCCTACATAGCGATAATAGTAGCCCAGTCCGTTCATCGAGTGTTTGAAAGCACTGCGGGAAGGAGAAATGGCCGACACAGCCAACGAAGCAAGAAACTCGTTAAGCTCATCAGGGGAAACCTCTTCGGGTAAACGGTTGAAATGCAGCGATACCTGCGCAATGCGGTGAATGTAATTCTCGAAAGTACTTTTAGCCTGACCACGCAGTACAACCTGCTGTTCGAGGGTTCTGTACACACGGTCGAAGCCGGCAACGGTAGCCATTGTACGACCAATAACAGTAAATTCTTTTTCTGTTATTATGATGCTGAAAAATTAGAATTAATAAATATTGGAGACTTAATTATAATGGAGCTGCTAACTCCACTTTCAGCATCTTGAAACGGAAATTTAAAATATAAAGTATTAATAAACAGAGCTAATCAAAGCCCTTCCCGAAGGGAATTTAGTTCAAAACACGCATCGTATGTTTGCATGGTATTTCAAAACAATAAAAAATTGAGATATTTGCAAGCAAATAGGGAAGAATTAGCAAAGGGAATAGCAACACACGCCTCATAACAATTACTTGTATATCGAACCATTGATTTTGTTCCTGTCAAGCCGGATATGTCATTATTTAATTGAGTAAAGTTGGCGGAATGGTCGGCGGGATAATTACTACCCCGCCTTATTTATTCGAAGAATTTGCAATTAGAAATACATGTTCAATATTGTACACCCAATATTATTAGATTAAAAATCCAACGGAAACAAGAACAAGGATTATCTAAATTCCGGTGGCAGTCTGGAACATTTAAACACTTAATAAACATATCCCACAGGTCGGGTAGCAAAGCCGAGCGACCAGAATTTTTTATATTTTGATTCCTACAGGAATATAGTAGATGATTTCTCAATCTTATTCTCAATAGATTTCCACAGTAAACAAAACCATAAATATTACGTTATTAGTATAATATAAACTATAAATAAAACGTTATCAATATATTAATCATTAGGA
>Ga0118677_10009502_pt1 | contig 15167 bp, 9 predicted proteins | sample AliMusrvi5mmetaG_FD_86154 | JGI IMG/M metagenome (GOLD analysis project Ga0118677, IMG submission 86154)
CGGAGGGGTATCCGAAAATCATGAACAGCCGAGGGTCCCGTGCTCAGCTCTTGAGGTAGTAGCAGCCGCCATCCGCCAGCGGACGCCAGGCTTCAGTGGCGGAGGTTTCGCCCATCACCTTGTAGTAGTCCCATTTGCCCTTGCTTTCCGCCGGGGTTTTCACCTGGAAGAGGTAGGACTTGAACAGGCCGCGGCCGTCGGCGCGGATGGAGCCTTTGCCGAAGGCGTCGTCATCGGTCGGCATCGCCTTCATGCGTTCGGCGAGGGCGGTGCCGCTGCCTTTCTTCGCAGCTTCAATCCCCATATCGGCGACCGCCTTGAGGAAGTGCAGCGTGCCGGAATAGCAGCCGGCATGGACCATGTTGGGCCAGTTGTTCGGGGTGACCTTCTTGGCGCGTTCGGTGAAGGCGCGGGTGCGGTCGTTCAGATCCCAATAGAAGCTTTCGGTCAGCGTCAGGCCCTGTGCGACATCGAGGCCGAGGGCGTTGACGTCGGTGATGAACATCAGCATCGCCGCCAGCTTCATTTTGACGCCAAATTCGTGCGCCTGCTTGATGCTGTTGACGGTGTCGCCGCCCGCATTGCAGAGCCCGAGCACTTTCGCGCCGGATGCCTGGGCCTGGAGCAGGAACGAGGAGAAATCGGTCGTGCCGGGGAACGGATAGGCGACACTGCCCATGACTTTGCCGCCAGCGGCGGTGACGAAGGCGGTGGTATCCTTCTGGAGCTGCTGGCCGAAGGCGTAGTCCGCGGTGACGAAGAACCAGCTATCGCCGCCGGCTTTCACGGTCGCGCCACCGGTGGACTTGGCGAGCATGTAGGTGTCGTAGCACCAGTGGATCAGGCTCGGCGCGCAGGACTTGCCGGTCAGGTCCGACGTTGCGGCACCGACATTGATGTGCAGCTTGTTCTTTTCCTTCGCCACACCAGCGACGGCCAGGGCAACCGAGGAGGTCGGCACGTCGATGATCATGTCAACGCCGTCACGATCGTACCACTGGCGGGCGATTTCCGCGCCGACATCGGGCTTGTTCTGGTGATCGGCGGCGACGACCTCAACATTGAAGCCCTTGGCGGCGAATTCGGCGACCGCGAGCTTGGTGCAGGCGACCGAGGTGACGCCGCCAGTGTCGCGGTAAGGACCGGATTGGTCGTTCAGCACCCCGATCTTGATGGTGTTGGCGGCTTGGGCGCGGCCGGAGCGGGCGGCGGCCGAAGCCGCGGCTGGCGTCTGGCGCGATGTCTGGGTTTTTGCGGAAACCGAAGGCGCCCGCATCCATCCGGTGGCGCTGGAACTGCTGGGCGAGGGGCGACGGTTGGCGGATGCGCTCGGGGAACGGCTTTGCGCCGTGCTGCTGGGGAGCCATGTCCGGGAACTGGCCGATGCGCTGGTGGCAGGCGGTGCAGACCGTGTGTTGGTCGTCGACCGGCCGGCGTTGGCCTGCTTTCAGGACGAACCGTTTGCTGCCGTGCTGACGGACCTCATCCAACGCCACCGTCCGGCCATCGTGCTGTGCGGCGCGACCACGGTGGGGCGGAGCTTGATCCCGCGTGTGGCGATCCAGACCGGCGCCGGGCTCACGGCGGACTGCACCGCATTATCCATCGACCCCCGGACGCGGCGGCTGCTGCAGACGCGGCCGGCGTTTGGCGGCAACATTTTTGCGACCATCGAATGTCCTTCGGCGCGGCCGCAGATGGCGACGGTGCGGCCGAAGGTGATGAAACCGCTGGCAGCCGACCCGGCGCGCCGCGGTGAGGTGCGGCTGGAGGAGGTGGCGGCCGCGCTGCTGGCGGCGCGCGCGACGCGCATCGGTTTCACGCCCGAGGCCTCGGGAACGGCCAGCATCGCGGAGGCGGATATCATCGTGGCCGGCGGCCGTGGCATGCAGAAGGCGGAAAATTTCCGGTTGCTGGAGGATTTGGCCAAGGTGCTCGGCGGCGGGGTTGGGGCGACGCGCGCCGTGGTGGATGCCGGGTGGATGCCGTATTCGCACCAGATCGGCCAGACCGGCCAGACCGTGTGTCCGCGCCTCTACATCGCCTGCGGCATCAGCGGGCAGATCCAGCACCTGGCGGGGATGTCGTCATCCGATGTGATTGTGGCGATCAACAAGGATCCCGAGGCGCCGATCTTCAAAACGGCGACGTACGGTATTGTGGGCGACGCCGTCGCGCTGGCGCCGCTGCTGACGGAAGCGTTCCGGAATTACTTCGCAGTGTCCAAATAACCATATTTTGCTACTATACACCCCTCCATTCCCAAATGGGACAGGCATCCCAGGAAACAAGGCTGAGTTATGGCGACAACCAGGCAGAAAAACCGGCAACCGATCACTCCCGCGCCCGCGCCGGCGGACAAAACAACGAACCCGCAACCCACCGAAATGCTGGAGGTAGAAAACGTCCGGGACGCGTCGCATTTCTTCAAGCGCGAGGACTGGTGGGCGGCGGCCGCGACCTTTGTGTTTTCCACGCTGGTCTTCTTCCGCCACATGGCCCCGGAGGTGACCCTGCAGGATTCGGGCGAACTGGTGACCGGCGCGTTCAACTTCGGCGTGCCGCATCCGCCCGGCTATCCGCTCTGGGCGTTGCTCGGGTACATCTGGAGCCACGTGGTCGTGCCGTTCGGCAACCCGGCCTGGCGCATCGGCACGATGTCCGTGGTCACGGGCGGCCTGACCGTCGGCATCCTGACGATCATGATGACGCGCAGCACGCGCGTGCTGCTGCACTCCCTGCCGTGGGCCGATGCGATCGAGGAGCGCCTGCTGCACTGGATCGCGCTGCTGGTCGGCATCAGCAGCGCGCTGCTCTTCGGCTTCAACCGCGGCGTCTGGCTCTGGGCCAGCGTTTCGGAGATGCGCGTGCTGAACGCCTTTTCGTTCGTGCTGATCGCCTGCACCTTCTTCGCCTGGATGATCCAGCCGCAGCGCAAGGGGTTCCTGTACGCCACGCTGCTGATCTTCGGCCTGAGTATGACCAACCACCAGACCGTCGCCATCATGGCCCTGGCGTTGGTGGCTGGCACGCTGGCGGAGGGACTGGAGCGGTTCTTCCGCCGGCGCGACGCGCTTTCCGATCTGGAACGGCCAGACGACTTCCGACAGTTAATGGTCTCCCTGACCACCTTCTGGGAACTGACGGTGGCGGTGCTGTTCAGCCTTGCCGCCGTCTATCTGTTGTTCGGCTGGCTTAAGACGCAGGCCCTGTCCGACGCCACGCTCGTCCCCGTGGTCACCTGGCGCGTGGTCCTGGCTATCGGGCTGGGGCTGACCGGCGTGCTGACCCTGCGGTCGGGACACATGGAAGGATGGGTGCGCAAGTGCCTCGGCTTGTTTATCTGCCTGGTCCTGGCGGTCCTGTACTGGACCATGTCCGATGATCCTCTGCTCTGGGTTAAGACGGAGCAGATGCGGCAGATCGTGCGTCCGGAAATGAAGGTTGCCTGGGCGTTGCTGGCGGTCGGCGCCCTGGCGCTGGCAGCCGGCGCCGAGAAAAGCTGGGTGCGACCGCGTTACGCGCTGCTCTACACCGCACTCTTCCTTTGCGGCTGCGCTTTCTACCTCTACATGCCGATCGCCTCGGCCACCAACCCCCCCATGAACTGGGGATACGCGGCCACCAAGGAGGGCTTCCTGCACGCCATCACCCGCGGCCAGTATGAAAAGCTGCAGATGGCGGATCCATTCGGCTCTGTGATCGGCACCCAGATCTGGATCTTCATCCGGGGCGTGCTGCACCAGTATTCCTGGCCGCTCTGCCTCTTCGGCCTGGTCACGCTGGGGGTTGTGACGGTCTGGATGTTTCGGCGGCTGGTTCAAAAGTTTGCGGACTACAAATGGATCATCTTTGTCTGGCTTGCAGCCCTGCCGCTGGCCATAGCGGCTGTCACGATTCTGCGCAAGGCGGTGCTGGATCTGAAAGTGGAATCGGTATGGCCGCCCTTGTTCTGGGGCGTCGCCCTCGCAACCATACTGTGCATGCTGATCGGCGCATGGCTCTATCTGCGCTGGCCCGGCCGCTCGTGGCTGATCTTTGTGTGGGCCGCCTTCCTGGCTTCCAGCATCGGCCTGATCCTGATCATCAACCCGAAGCTGGACAAGCAGGAGCAGGAGATCACGATCAAGTTCTTCGCGCCCGCCCACGGTTTTTACGCCATGCTGATCGGGTACGGCATCGCCATGATGTTCGCCTTTGCGCTCTGGCTGCGCACGCGCCTGCCGCGCCTGCTGGATTATCTGGTCTGGGCGGGCAGCGTGGCGCTGGCTGCCGTGCCGATCTGCCTGGCGGCCATCCGAACCCAGAGAATGAGTGCGTTTCTGGCGGCGATCGACGCCAAACTCAACCAACTGTTCGGATTCTCCCTCGGCTTGCAGACGCAGAACACCCTGCTGGTCGTCTGCGGTGCGGCGCTGGTCGCCATTGTCGCCATCTGGTGGCTGAAGCGCCGGTCGCCGCGATTGCTGGTGCAACTGGCCTGCTGCAGCCTGCTGGCGCTGCCGCTCATCCCGTACGCGGAAAACTGGGAGTTGTGCGCGCTCCAGACCCATGACTTCGGCTACCAGTTCGGCTACCGCATGTTCTGTCCGGGCGGCGGTTATCCGGACATGGAGAAGGATGCCGTGCTCTACGGCGGCACCGATCCCGGGCGCTTTGTGCCGACCTACATGATCTTCTGCGAAAGCCGCGTGAAACCGCAGGACCGCTTCCAGAGCCCCTGCCTCCTCCCGAAAGACGGTTTCAAAGAGGGGCGCGCCTTCGACCGCTCGGACGTGTACATCATCACGCAGAACGCCCTGGCCGACAACACCTACATGAGCTACATCCGGGATCATTACGACCTCTCCCGTCCCGACCTGAACAACCCCAAGACCATCGCGGACTTCGCCTCCTGGCGGCAGTTTGTGTTCGGCTGCGGCTGGACGTGGCTCAACCGCGCCCATACCTTCCCCGTGGAGCCGATCCGCATCCCCACGGGGGAAGACAGCACCAAGGCGTTCCAGCAGTTTGTCGAGGACTGGAAGGCCGGCAAGGCTCCTCCCGGCGCGGACATCCAGATCGAGAACGGCCGCGTGCAGGTCACCGGCGTGCAGGCGGTGATGGCCATCAATGGCATCCTCGCGAAGTGGATCTTCGACTGGAACAAGGAGAAGCATTCCTTCTACGTCGAGGAAAGCTATGTCATCGCCTGGATGTATCCGTACCTGCGGCCGGCCGGCGTCATCATGAAGATCGAAAAGGAGCAACTGCCATCGCCGCAGCAGGATCCCAAACTCTGGAAGGATATCGTCGACAAGGACAAGGCGTACTGGGATCGACTGACCTCCGATTTCCTGGCCCGCGAGGAGTTCCGGAGGAACAAGGATGCCCAGAAGTCCTTCTCCAAGATGCGTTCCGCCATCGCCGGGCTCTACCTCTGGCGTGGCATGCTCCCGGAGGCGGAATACGCCTTCCGCCAGTCGCTGCAGCTCTGCCCGGACAGCCCGGAAGGATGTTTCCGGCTGGCCGACCTGTACATGAACCAGCGGCGCTTCGACGACGCCCACAAGCTGATGACGGACTACCTCAAGGTCGACGAGTACAACAACAATGTCATCAGCTTCCTGAATCAGATCGACAACCTGACGAAGTGCGAAAAGCGCCGCGGCGAACTCCAGAAAAAGATGGAACACGGCGCGGATCTGAGCGACGTGATGGAACTCATCTCGATCTTCGGGCGGATGAACATGCAGAGCGAGATGACCTCGCTCAGCATGAACGTTCTCAACAACACCAATCTGCCTCCCACTTGCCTGCTGCAACTCGCGCAGTTGTTCGGCGACGCGCGCCGGGTCGACATGCAGCAGGAGTCCCTGCGGCGCTACCTGGCACGCATGCCCCAGGATTCGCGGATCTGGATCGAACTGGGCTGGACGCAGATGCTGATGAACCAGGCCGGCGACGGGTTTGCCTCCTGGCAAAAGGCCGTGAGCATCGGCGGCGACGCGGCGCGCGTCGCGTTGCGCGGCGACAAGCGCTTCCAGCCGCTGTGGCAGCAGCGCGATCTGCCGGCGCAGTTCCGGGAACTGGTCCAGCCGGTCCGCCGCCCGTCCACCGGGCTTGACCTCGATCTGTAATACTGGTGCGGCACTTCGTCCGGAGCCTGAGGCTCTGCCCGGATCGTGTGTGCGCCCGAAGGTGCTTCCATTATGAGTGAATTACGTGTGGAATCATGGACTTTGCCGGCGGCCAATCTGGGGCCGGAAAACCCGTTGCCACCGATTGCCAGCGTGCACGATCTGCATGCCGAACTGAAGGTCGACGCATCCGTGCCGGTCGAGGAGCGCGAGCTTCTGGGATGGGGGGCGCCGCCCGGCCTTCTGCCGTACCGCGCGCTGGATGGCTACGATCGTTCCCGCACGCCACGCGCCTTCCAGGTCGTCGTGCTGGAGAACGAGATCCTGCGCGCCGCCTTTTTCACCGGCGTCGGCGGACGCCTCTGGTCGCTGGTGCACAAGCCGACCAACCGCGAACTGCTCGCCCGCAACCCGGTCTTCCAGCCGTGCAACCTCGCGCTGCGCAATGCCTGGATCAGCGGCGGCGTGGAGTGGAACATCGGCTGGACCGGACACTGGCCCTACACCTGCTCGCCGCTGTTCGCTGCGCCGTACAAGCTGCCGGACGGCACGCCCGCGTTGCGGATGTGGGAGTGGGAGCGTGTGCGGCAGACGCCGTTCCAGATCGACGCCTGGTTGCCGGACGGCTCGCCCGTGCTGCTGGTGCGCGTCTCCATCCACAACCCGCTGCACGAGACAGCGCCGGTCTATTGGTGGTCCAACATCGCGGTCGAGGAGCACCCGGGGACGCGCGTCCTGGCACCGGCCGACAGGGCGCTGTGTACCAAATACGACGTCGGCATGGCCTGCGTCCCCGTGCCGGTGGACGAGGGGCGGGACAACACGTACATTACGGAGCAGAACCACGCGAGCGATCACTTCTACTGCGTGCCGCCCAAGGTGCGCCCCTGGGTTACTGCGGTGAACGCGGAAGGACGGGGATTGTTCCAGACTTCCACCGCACGGTTGCGCGGCCGCAAGATGTTCCGCTGGGGAACCCACCACGGCGGCGTTGCATGGCAGCGCTTCCTTGGCACGCCCGACTACGTCGAGATCCAGGCCGGTTTGGCACGCAGCCAGTCGCACCACGTCCCCATGCCGCCCGGAGCGACCTGGTCCTGGGTCGAAGCCTATGGCGACCTGCAGGTCGATCCCGCCCTCGTGTTGGGCAACGACTGGAAGCTGGCGCGGAAGACGGCGTCAGACGCCATCGCGAAACAGATCCCTGCGTCCAAACTGGAGAAGACGCTGACCGCCTCCGAGAAGTGGGCCGCGATCCCACCGAAGGAACTGATCTGTCGCGGCTCGGGGTGGGGCGCGCTGGAGGCCCTGCGGCGCGAACGCGCCGGCGAGAAGCGCATGGAACTGCCCGGCATCTTTTTTCCGGCGGATTCCCTGGATGCGGCACAGCAGCCGTGGCGCGCGTTGCTCGAAACCGGCCTGCTGCCGGAACCGCCGCCGTCGCAGGATCCGTCCGGCTATCAGGTGCAGCGCGAGTGGATGCAACTGCTCGAACGTAGTCTGGCGAAGCCGGGCGGACGCCACTGGGCCTCGCTGTTTCACTACGGCGTGATGCGGTGGCACGGGAACCAGCGCGTGGGTGCGGCGCTGGCCTGGCAGGAATCGCTGCAACTGCGCGACAGCCCCTGGGCTGAACGCTGCCTCGGCGTGGCGGCGAGGATGGAAAAACGGCCGGCGGATGCCGTGCCGCACCTGCGCAAGGCCTGGCAGGCGCGGCCGGACATTTTTCCCCTGCTGGTCGAGTATCTCTACGCGCTGGTGGAGAGCGAACAGCATCGGTTGGCTCTGGATGCGATTCGCGCCCTGCCGCCGTTGCAACGGCAACATGGCCGCGTACGGTTGATCGAAGGACAGGCCTTGCTGGGGCTGGGCGAACTGGATGCACTGGCAAGCCTGCTGGAAGAAAAGCCGGTGGTTGCCGATCAGCGCGAGGGCGAGACCGGGCTTAGCGATCTCTGGTTCCAGATGCAGGAGGCGCGCGAAGTGCGCAAACTCGGCCAGCCGCTGGACGAAGCCCAGCGCGCCGCCGTGCGCCACGCCAACCCCGTTCCCGTCGCCATCGATTTCCGCATGCACGAGAACTAGAGCGAAGAAAGTAATCGTGTAGCCGCCTGCATCGGAACAAGGTTGGGCGGGGCCGCCGGACCCGCCGTCTGAAAAAAGTAGCGGCAGGCAGTCCCTTGCCTGCAGGCCTCCGCCGCACGCATTTCTGTAGCCGCGGCCGGATGCCGCGGACTGATTTCCCGACTGCCCGCAGTGTAGCGGCGGCTGTGTCAGCCGCCGACGTGACCGTCCAACCCCAAAAAGAAGCGGCGAGCACATTTTCCATGTCGTCGCCCCACCTGCCAAGACACCCGCTGCGCCCGCGCTTACCAAACGTCCACATCATGCACGCCGTCCGCCAAGTCCGTTTCGCCCGTTCAGTCTGCGCCCGCACCTGCAGAATCTCTTGCACCCACCATTGACGCGATGCAAAGAACGGAAGTAATCTTGTCCCGTTGGCAACCGGCGCGTGATTGCTTAAAAGTGCTAGGTGTTTATGACGCCGCTCCCGCGACCCCTGACCGCGCCACAGACGCCACCCACGCCAGGCGTGAAATGGAACGGAAAAGGGAAAGCACAGTGAAAACACGAAACAAAGCAGCATTTACTCGGAACGAACTGATTGCCGTGGTCGCGGTGGTGGCACTTCTGGCATTGGTTCTTTACCCTGCCGTACATGCCTCAATTGAACAGGCTATCTCTACGTCCATGAAAAGCAGGGGGCGTGGGATATGGACAAGCGTCTTGTCAGCGAATGCGGAACGGAGGCTTTTGGGTCCGGGTGTCTCTATGGATACAAGCTATGCAGATACGAACGACGTCTGGCCGAGAGCCTTGGGCTTTGATGCATCCAAAACATCGACCGAGTATTTTCGCATGCTGATGTCAACCGACTCAGCATGCATGACAAACGGGCTGCATGGACCAATATGTGAAGATTTGAAGCCATCCGCACTCGGAGGAGCAGGTGTTCCATGTGCAAACTCGGTCTCAGAGTTCACCAGCAGGAATAACGCTTGGAATGTAGTATGTGAAGGCATGCAGGGAACTAACTCGATACAGTCGGAAATGCCATTTCTAATCCGAAGTTCCAGCGGCCTGCCACGCTCTTGGCATGCTCAACTCATTGGCGCGCAATGAAACACGGCGACCATTCGCAGCATTTGACCTTCCAAATGTGCCCATGTAGATAGAAATCGAGTTTAAGAATAACCCTTTACATCTCGGCCCATAGTGTTATTATGGCGGCCATGTACATCGATGTGGTTCCCAACCGCGACTCGCCCCCCGCGGTGCTGCTGCGCGAGACCGAGCGTGTCGGCGCAAAGACGGTGAAACGTACGCTGGCCAACCTCTCGGCCCTGCCGCCCGAGGCGGTCGCCGCGTTGCGCGTAATCCTGAAGGGTGGCCGAGTGGTGGAGGCCGCAGATCGGTTTTCCGTCGAGCACTCACTGCCGTGTGGGCATGTCCGGGCCGTGAGGATGGCCATGCGCCGGCTGGGCATGGACGAACTGGTGTCGTCGAAACCGTGCCTGGAGCGCGACGCCGTGCTGGCAATGGTCGCGCAGCGCCTGGTGCATGCGGGCTCGAAACTGGAGAGCGCGGCGCTTTTTGCGGATACTACGCTGGCCGACGACTTCGGCGTGGCCGGCATCGACGAAGACCACCTCTACGCGGCCATGGACTGGCTGCTGGAGCGACAGTCGTTCATCGAGCGTAAGTTGGCGAAGCGGCACCTGCGCGAGGGCGCCTCGGTCTTCTACGACGTGTCCAGCAGTTCTTACCATGGAACGCATTGCGTGTTGGCCGTGCGCGGCCACAACCGTGACGGCCTGAAACTGCCAAGCATCGTGTACGGACTGCTCACTGACCATGACGGCCGGCCCGTGGCGGTGCGGGTGTATCCGGGGAACACGGGCGATCCGGCGACCGTGCCTGATCAGATCGAGACGTTGCGCGGCGAGTTCGGGGTCGGGCGTTTCGTGATCGTCGGCGACCGGGGCATGCTCACGAGTGCGCAGATCGAGAGGCTGCGGGAGTGTTCCGGCTGCGGGTGGATATCCTGTTTGCGTAGTAGCGACATTCGCAAACTGATCGAGTCGCGCGACCCATCGGACGCACCGCTGTTTACGCATGGCAACCTGGCCGAAATCGAACATCCGGACTTCCCCGGGGAGCGGCTGGTGGCCTGCTTCAACCCGTTGCTGGCCATGGACCGCAGCCACACGCGCGAAGAGCTTCTGGACTGTACCGAAGCGCTGTTGCGCAAACTCGTGCGCCACGTGCAGGCCCGCAAAAAGAAGCCGCTGTCGGCCGCCCAGATCGGCGTGATGGCGGGCCGCGTCGTGAACAAGTACAAGGTCGCCAAGCACTTCGCCCTGGACATCGCCGACGGACGCCTGGCGTGGTCGCGAAAACAGGAGAACATCGACCGTGAGAAGGCGCTGGACGGGATCTACGTCGTGCGCACGAGCGAAACCGCGCAGGCCATCTCCGCGCCCGACGCAGTACGCGCGTACAAGCGGCTCGGCAACGTGGAGAAAGCCTTCCGCACGTTCAAGGGCGTGGACCTACACATCCGGCCCATTCATCACCGCCTCGAAGACCGCGTGCGCGCCCACATCCTGCTATGCATGCTGGCCTACTATGTCGAATGGCACATGCGCATGTCACTCGCGCCACTGCTCTACGCCGACGAGGACTTGGACGGCAACCGCGCGGCACGTGATCCTGTTGCCAAGGCCTTGCCGTCACCCGCCATCCGGTGCAAACGCGCCACCAAGGAGTCGCCCGATGGGCTGCCGCTACGCCGGTGGGACGGCCTCGTTACCTCGCTGTCAACCATCGTGCGTAACACCTGCCGTGTAGGCGACGACAAGACGACCGTTCACTTCACCCGCGAAACGGAACCCGACGCTTATCAGAGCCGGGTTTTCGACCTCCTCGCTCAGGACGCCACTTGGTGGCCAAACGCTGTGCCCAGTAGCCGGAACGTCTAAGAACAAACGCGAATACGCCATGTCGTTGCATCAGAGAAAGTTGCGCATGCGGAGCGCGTGTCAAGTCGCTGGAACTCCAGTCTAATCACCCGGAATGTGGAGATCGGAAGCCATGTCAATGCGTTATCCCCCCTGAAACTCAGCAAAGAAAAACCCCTTTGGATTAGACGCGTTGTCTACCTGACATATGGCGGTGCATGTATTGACCGAACGAAGGCATGGCTGAATACGCCATCAGGGCTTTCCTATGTTTTAGAGGGAATGGGCACGAACACAACCTACGATGTCATGTATCCGTGAACCTGAATTCCTTGGAAACTCAGGCGTTGGGCTCATATTTGTAAATCGGTAAAAGCAAGAATACGTTTCTGCTGAACCATACGCCATAACACACGCCCGCACAACCGACTGGCGCACGCGCGTGCGTAAGGCTGAAGGCTAAAGTCTAAAGGCTAAAGTTGTTGATCACTTCAGCCTTTAGCCTTTAGCCTTTGTCCTTACACCAGGCATGCGATGGCGGCGAGCAACGAATCGACGTCGCGCAGGTCGGCGGTTTCGCGCGGCGAATGGTTGCCGGTGGTTGCCAGGAGCAGCGGCAGCACGGGGCAGGCGAGCCCCTGATGCGGAAAGGCGCGGGCATCCGTGCCGCTGAAGTTATAGACCTCGGTCTGCAGCGGCACACCCGCGGCGGCGAGCGCGGCGCGCACCTGGTCGCGCCGCGCCGGCGGCAGCAGCACCGAGGCGTCGCTGAGCGTCAGCACAGGGCCGTTTCCCAGCCGGACATTCTGCTCTTCCGCCTCGTAGGTGGCGTCGACCACGATGACGAGGTCGGGTTGCACATGGCGCGCCAGCACGGATGCACCGAAACCGCCGAACTCCTCGCAGGCGGTGGCGCCCAGCACGATCCGGTAGCGGCTTTTCCACGCGGCGATCTGTGGCGCCAGTTCGGCCAGGACCCAGCAGCCGAGACGGTTGTCGAGAAAGGGCGCGGCGATTTGGTCGCCGGTGCGAACCGGCTGGCAGGCGAAGCAGACGCGGTCGCCATGGGCGAGTTCCGCCGGCAGGCAACGAAGCGGCGCGGCCGGTTCGCACGCATAGTCGCATTCGTCCCCGCGCCGCCGGTGTTTGCGGATGACCACCGGAACTTTGCCGGCGCGCGTCTTCAGCACGCCTGCCGCGCGGTTGCCGGCAAACGCCGCGCCGCCGAGGCGGGTGAGACCGGCTGCGTTCTTGCGGTCGCCTGTCGCCGGGAGACGATCCACCGCAAAGCCGGGAGAATCCATGTGCGCGGTGACGAGCAGCACGGGTTTTCGCGGCGTGCGGCGAAGTGGAGTGGCTGCGATGGCATAATCGCCAAGCGATGTGATGCGCAGGCCGGCCGCGCGCCAGTGTTGCGTCAGCAGCGCGCGCACTTCGATTTCATCGCCGGGTGTGCTGTGGCAGGCGAGCAGATCCAAGAGTGTTTGGGCGTTGAGCATGGGCCGTTTGGAAGGTGGATGGTGGCTGGTGGAAGGTGGAGGGAAAACTTCGAGATTCGGAGTTCCTTGTTCGACATTCTGCGGTTCAGGACGAAAAGGATTCAGGGGAGTGGTTCTTCGGCAGCTCGGTTTCATCCCCAATGACGCGGCGCAGCCGCCAATGACCAATGACGGGTATCCCTCTTACACCTGTCCCGAATCCAGCGCCGCGCGGTAGTAGGAGAGAAAACCGGCGATCACGTCCGCCGCGGTGACATTCTCGATCGTGCCGGCCGGGTTGGTCCCCTTGAGATTGCTTTCGGCCTTCACCAGGCGCTGCCCCTTGCGCATGCGCACCTCGGCGTATGGAACAATCCCGGTTGGCAGCGAACGCGACAGGATGCGGAAGGAGATCTCCTCCGTGTCGCCGCTGGACACGGAGAGCGTGGCCGAGATCGATGTCTGGCGAACCGTGGCTTTGCGGTCATGTTTTCCGAATTCGGCGCTGAGTTCCTGGAACGCGGGCATGGCCACCGTTTCCAGAAACTGCACGAACCGCGCAGACTCCAGCTCAGCCCGCGTCATCTTGGCCCGGTTGTCGATGATGTTGTTCAGTTCGGCGCGCCAGTCGTTAGCCATGATGAAAGCTCCTCATGCAGGTGTGCAACCACGCAAGACTAGCACGAACGTTGACGGACATTCAACCTTTCCGCCGCAGCGGGAAGGCGCAAGAGTTGACGGGACTTATCCGTCAGGATTGCCGGCGGACTTAGAACCTATCCGAAAATCTTCCCTCGCACTGCGGCGCGCAAGGGACTGCGCGCCCTACCTTGCGTTTGACGCGTGGTTCGGAAGGTAGGGACGGCGCTCCGCCGCCGTCCGCACGCGCGAAGTTATAGGCAAGGCTCTTAGAAATCCGCCCCCGGCGGGCTTGTCCCGCCGGAGCGAAAGTTCAAACGGCGGCGGCGCAACCAGAGAAATCGGATCCTTTCCTCCGGGTTTGTGCGAGAGGATGCCCTTTCGGACTCGCCTCGCGCTCTCCTGAAATTCACTTCCGCCTTTCTTCTCGCCAGAACTTCGGCTCCGGCGGGGCAAGCCCGTCGGGGGCCATCCGTCAACTCGCTCGGTCATGCGCTCCGGCGGGTCCGGCGGCCCCGCTCACCGCGGCGGCAAAGGCGGCGAGGTCGTCGTAGCGCAATGTGGCCTTGTCGTCATACGGCGTCTCGCCAGCGTTGACGATGACCAACCGCCCGCCGGCGCGCAGGGTGAGTTGCGGCAGCGAGGCTGCCGGATGCACGACGAGCGAGGTTCCGAGCACCAGCAGCAGATCCGCCTCCTGCGCAAGAATGCTCGCGGCTGCGAAGGCCGCCTTGGGAAGCATTTCGCCGAAGAACGTGATATCCGGCTTGAGCACGCCGCCGCACGCCGGGCAGAGCGGCACCGGCGCGGATGCCAGCATGCGCTGCACCTCATCGAACCGGCGCGCGACGCCGCACGTCAGGCAGTGGTGCATGGCGGGCGAGCCGTGCAGTTCGTGCACCACGCGCGATCCGGCCCGCTGGTGGAGCATGTCGATGTTCTGGGTGATCACGCCGCGCACGCGGCCGAGTTGCTCCAGCCGCGCGCAGGCCGTATGCACCGGATTGGGCTGGCGGCCGTCGAGCCCGTAGATGAAATCGCGCGCGTGCCGGTAGAAGTAGGCCGGATCGCGGCGGAAATAGTCGATGTCGAAGATCTTGTCCGCATCGAACTGCCGGTAGAGCCCGTTGGGGCCGCGAAAGTCCGGGATGCCGGAGAGCGTGGACACGCCCGCGCCGGTGAAGACCGCGGCGCGTGTGGATCGGGCGAGAAGATCGAGCAGGCGTTGCATGGCGCATCCTGAAGTTTGCCGCAAAGGAAGGCGTAGACCGCAAAAATCTGAATACCGGTCAGAATACACCATTCGGTATGGGACACAAATGCGAACCAGCAATTCTCATTCTGACGCGCCGAATACTGCCGGATGCGACGGCGCGCATCCCTCCAGTCAGGAAACAACGGGTTTTGGCGCGCATGGAGGGCGCCGCGCCGTCGGCGCCGATTCAATTTTTTTGACAGGATGAACAGGATTTTGCAGGATTGTATGCACATGAAGGTGGTGTCGGGTAATCCTGTCGAATCTTGTTAATCTGCGGACAACAGGACAAATCCTCGGCGATCTCTGCGTCTTCCTCTGAGATCTCTGTGTCCAAAGCGCGTGTCTATTTCCCCATCAGCGCGCGCACTTCCGCCGCAATCGTCTCCGCATTCGGAATGCACGCGGCTTCGAGCGTCCTGGCGGCGGGAAGCGGGCAGTCGGGGCAGGCGAGGCGGCGGATCGGCGCGTCGAGAGAGTCGTAGGCCGCTTCGAAAACCCGGCAGGCGATCTCGGCGGCGAAGCCGCCGGTGCGCGGGCCTTCTTCCACAATCAGCACGCGGCCGGTCTTGCGCACGGAGCTTACGATCGTCTCGGTGTCGAGCGGCGCGAGCGTGCGCAGGTCGACGATCTCCGCATGGATGCCGTCTGCCGC
>Ga0118677_10009505_pt1 | contig 15165 bp, 12 predicted proteins | sample AliMusrvi5mmetaG_FD_86154 | JGI IMG/M metagenome (GOLD analysis project Ga0118677, IMG submission 86154)
ATATAAACATAGTCTTCACCGCCAATTTTCTGAATTATATTCACAGGAACAGTAATAGCAGCATTAGCGTGGTAATCGTTTATTTTCATCACAGCAATCATGTTGGCACGGTAAGATGCATCTTTATTGTCTAACCTTACTTCGCAAGTAAATGTTCTGTTTATGGTATTAATATATTTACTTGAAAAAGCTATTTTAGAAACAATTTCTTTTTCTAAATCGGGAAAGAACACTTTTACTTCATTTCCGTTTTTAATTTTTGAAGAATACGATTCAGCCACTTCGGCGAGGACTTTTACTTTTGAAAGATTAACAATACGAAAAGCCGTTGTAACCCCAGGGGTTACGGCCTGGCCTATTTTGATAGGCAATTCTTCTACAGTTCCGTCAATAGGAGAAGTAATAGTCATCAATTTAAGCTGTTCTTTTAAGCTTTTCATGTTATTGTCAATACTTTCGAGGTTGTTTTTAGCGGTAAGGTATTGCACTTCGGAGCCTATTTTTTGTTCCCATAATTTTTTCTGTTTGAGAAATAAATTATTAACAAACGTTCTTGTTGAGTCAAGCGTGGCGAGCGATTGCCTGTAAATGGCATCGTCAAGAACAGCAAGAGCCTGACCTTTTTTAACATCCTGGCCTTCACTTACAAAAATATTTGTAACAACGCCCATCATTTTAGGGCTTACTGCCACATTCTCTTCTCCGTCAATCTTTCCCTGAACTTCCAGATAATGGTTAAATTCTGTAGTCTTGAGTTCGCTGACAGAAACAGTAGCAACCTTCTCTATACTTTTTCCTTCTTCTTTGGCTACAACTTTTTCAAGCACTTTAATCTGTTCTGTAATTTCATCATGTTGCTTTTTAAGCTTTTCCAATTGTGCTTTATTATTATTGCTGCATGCTGCCAGCAAGCAAATTAAAATTACGGCTATCAGTTTTGTTTTCATATTCTTTACGATTTTTATTTTTTATTTTATAAGTTTCTCAAGTTTAGATTTTGCTGTTGTTAATTCTATAATGGAAGTATAATATGCCGATTGAGTCTGCAGGTATTGGTTTTGAGCCATAGTAAGCTCAAGACTTCCAATCATGCCTTCTTTAAATTTAATAAGGTTTTTGTTGTAGATTTTATCTGCTAAGGAAACATTTTCTTTCAGGTTCAGATATTTATTATAGGCTGTCAGGAAAGAAGCTTTGGCATCGCTGAAAGAGGTTTGCAATCCGCTGGAAACATATTGTTTCATATTTTTTGCTTTCTCAAGACCTAACTTAGCTTCAGAAACTTTTGCCATTCTCATACCGCTACTGAACAAAGGAAGATTTATGCCAAAGCCCACCATATTGGGAGGCGTAAATGAGATAGCGTTTTTATTGAAATTTTCTTCATGCTGGTAAAAAATAGCCATATCGGGCAGAAAAGTTGATTTCTGAAGTTTCAGATTAAGTCCGGCAATTTTCTCCTGAGTAGCCATCATAAGGTAGTCTGAATTATTTTCCACTTTAAATTCTTTAAGTGCCAAGCCTGCAAAATCAGAAGCGCCAATTAAAGCACTAAGGTTATCAGTGAGGGTTATATTATTTTCAAGGCCAATACCCATCTGGAACTTGAGCAGGTTTTTGGCAACCTCAACCTGTCTTGTAATCATATCGAGGGTGTTTTTTAAAGTCGTTAAGGTTATCTGAAGCTGGTCTACGTCTGTTTCTTCATTAAAGCCCTGTTGATTCATGCTTTTGATAAAATCTAATATTTTAGTGGTATTGGCATAAGATGAATCGAGAATATTCTTGTTTTCCTGAGCTATCAAAACGAGGAAATACGCATTGGAAATTTGTTCCTGCAAATCATTTTCAGATTTATCCACACTTATATCGGTAAGCTGTTTAAACACTTTGGTCGTTTGCAAACCCACCAGATAAGCGCCGCTAAAAACGAGTTGAGATGCTGTAATATCGTAAGTCAAACCCCAGCGCATCTGGGCATCAGTGGGCATAGCTGTTGACGTTGAGCCGGCACTTGCTTTCTGAATACTGTCAAGTTTATGTAAAACATACGTATTGTGCGATTGTGCGCCAAGGGCACCCAACATGCCGAATATTTCACCAAACTCACCTCCTATGGCTGAAAACGAATTCAACTCATCTAATATGCTCGATAGTGTAATCATATAAGAATATGAAAACTTCGATGTTATCTGTGGTAAGCCTATAGCAGTAGTTTCCCAGATTTTCTTCTTAGCAATTTCGATATCTATTTTGGCGTTTTTAACCGTCGCATTATTCTTTAATGCGTATTCCTGTGCCGATTTCAACGAGAACGACATCACATTGTTATTTGTAGCCTGCTGTGCATATTGCATCTGGTGAAGCAAAAAAATCAAAATGATTGTTAACAGTGCTTTTCTAGTCATCTTTATTACTCCTTTTTTTTAATAATTGTATCAAAATTATTTATTAAATGTATTTCCCTTTATTTTTTCCTCTAAATATGTCAACCCTTTTTTGCTGGCTATTCCTCTTAAATGATAAATAAAAATAGTATTAAAAATCTCATCAAAGGTATATATCTTCTTTGTCAGCCACTCATCATTTCCAACCATGTCGAGCCGCATGGCGTATATTTTTGCGATGATTTCAACGTTAAAATCATCACGGAACAAACCTTCCTCAATACCTTTTAAGATATTTGCTTTAATGTAATTGTTAACACTTTCATTTTTATATGCAATAACTTTCTGCCAGGTAGCAGGATAGTATTTCATCAGGTCATAATTGACCGTAGGGTTAACTTTCTGAACATGTTCAATCAAAAATTTACTGATATTAAGTAACTGATCAATGGCGTTTTTATTTTTCATTTCCAGAAACGCCATATTGCAACGGTGGTTTTGCAGATGATGCATTAAAACCTTATCAACAACATCATCTTTATCTTTAAAGTGCACGTAAAGGGTTTTTTTAGACATGCCCATCTCCCGCGCCAGATCATCCATAGTAACACTTCTGATGCCATATTGAAAATAAAGTTTTGTTATTTTCTGAAGCAATTCTTCCATCTCAGCAGTAAAATTTTCGGCGAAATTAATCAATAATATGATGCAAAAAACTTTTTTTCCACAAAAAGTTTCCTTAGTTTTCTAAAATTGAGACGAAAATAAAACTGCATCATTTAAAGACAAAACATAAATCTTTAAAAGGGGGATTTTTTACGGTAAATGAAGATAGGAAGTTTAGAGTGTGGAGTGTGGAGTTGAAGGGAATGCAGGGTGCTTAGTTGCAGCAGAGGCAGTAGCAGTTGGCAGGAGGGAAATACGGCGGCAGTTGGCAGCGGCTGTTGGACAAATACAGTTTTTCTGTTTTTTAAAAAACACAGTAATATGTTGAAAGTTCAATTGATTGGATTTTATTATCGAAAAAATGCTAATTTTACTTAAAAAATAACAATGAGGAAATGAGCACAAAACACAAAATAGTAGTTATTGGGGGTGGTTTTGCGGGCATACAGCTTGTAAGGGGACTTGATGAGGATTTATTTGAGGTGTTACTAATTGACAGAATCAATCATTATCAGTTTCAGCCTTTGTTCTATCAGGTGGCTACTTCGCAGATTGAGCCATCGAATATTTCATTTCCGTTGCGTAATATTTTCAAGCACAGGAAGAATCTACAGATAAGGCTTGCAGAGGTTCTCAACATAGATAGCATCTACAATAAGATAAACACGACCATAGGAGATTTTAACTACGATTATCTGGTTATAGCAACCGGTTGTACAACAAATTTTTTTGGCAACGATAATGTCAGCAAGCACTCGCTTACACTAAAAACCACTTACGATGCCATCACTATCCGCAACCACATATTACAGACTTTTGAGGATATTATTTCAGCCAACGACGATGAAAAAGAAAGCCTGTTAAATCTTGTCATTGTGGGTGCAGGCCCTACAGGGGTTGAACTGGCCGGGGCTTTTGCTGAAATAAAGAACAGCATTTTGCCTAAAGATTATCCCGGCATTGATTTCTCTAAATTCAGGATTATCCTTGCTGAAGGCACTAAATACACCCTAAGTAATATGAGCGCCACAGCCAGGAATGCCTCGCTTAAATACCTTCAGAAAATGGGCGTCCTTATACTTACAGAAACAATGGTAGAGGACTATGACGGCCATATTCTGAAATTAAATAATAACAACACGATCAAAACAAAAACAGTTATCTGGGTGGCAGGTGTTACCGGAAATATTATCAATGGTTTGCCTGATACATGCTTCACTACAGGTCATCGCATTAAAGTAAACAGGATAAATAAAGTTTTGGAAAGCGATAACATCTTTGCAGTTGGAGATATTGCTTTGATGGAAACCCCTAAGTATCCTCATGGGCACCCACAAGTGGCTAATGTAGCCATTAATCAGGCCAAAAGGTTAGGGGGTAATCTCAAAAAAATAATTCTGGGGAAAGAGCCTGTTGCTTATGAATACAAAGACTTTGGTACTATGGCAACGATAGGCACCAATAAGGCCGTAGCAGACTTTTCTTTTATTCACCTTAAAGGGTATTTTGCATGGATAATCTGGATGTTTCTTCACCTCATGCTCATCCTGAGTGTTAAAAACAGACTCCTCATATTTATCAACTGGGCCTGGGCTTATATTACCAAAGATACTTCCCTTAGATTGATATTGAGAACGGAGAAGAGAAAGTAATCTGTGGTAATTATTTTGTGTTGTGTTTCCCAAAGCAAGACAGATTACTCTGATAGTTTAGAAAAAATTTCCAGATACCTGTTCTTGCAGGCATCGAAAGAATACTTGTCAACAACAGTTTTTCGTGCATTGATGCCCATCTGACGGCGTAATTCTTCAGATTCAATAAGCTGGGAAATTTTACTGACCCAGGTGTTGACATCGGAAGCCAGAAAACCATTAACCCCATCTTCAATAATTTCTTCATTAACCCCAACAGGCGACATGATGGTAGGTATTTCCAGTGCCATATACTGCAAACCTTTCAGGCCACATTTGCCTTTAGCCCATATATCATCAGGCAGAGGCATAATGCCAATATCGAAAGAGGATAACTCTTTGAGTTCATCATTCTTGTTCCAATCCAGAGCCTCTACATCAAAATTATTATTGCTGTAATTTTTATCGCCAATAACTTTTATATGGACTTTGTCGCCATACTTTTCTTTTATGATTTTTAGAAATGGTTCTGCAAATTTAAAATGTTGAATGGTTGTTTTGCTGCCACTCCAGCCTATGCAAATTCTATGAGTATCTTTTTCCGCTTTCAGCCTACTGTATTCGGTGGTGTTTATAGTTGTAGGAATTATTGTCACATTTTTATTGAACAGACTGGCGTAATCGTACAAATATTTATTGCCTGCAAAAATCATATCGGCATAAGCAATTATCCTGGATGTTTTACTGTAACTTTTCAGCCAGTTAAGATTTTTATTGCCGTCAGACACATTGGGCAGCCATATTGAATCGTCGAAGTCGAAGATCACTTTCGTTTTTGAGAATTTAAGCAAATACTCAAAAATGGGTGGGCCGATAAAGAACATTTCTCTTTGAATATAAATAACATCATATTTACCGGCTCTTAATACATCTTTAACCCTTATAAAGAAATATTTGAGAAATAAAAAAAACTTAGACATAATTTTACCTTTGCTGTAAAAGAGTTTATCATCTTTTTGGCTAACTAAATACGAAAAAGTATAGGTGAAGCCGTTTTTTTCTAAAAAAGCAAGGTATTGTTCAAATCTGAAGCGCTGACTGGGAGCACGGTCAGGGCGATGAGGAGCTATGAACAATATTTTTTTCACGCTATTTTATTCTTCTCTTATGTAACTTAATTTTTTATTCAACCCTTTCCGGGTTGTATTTTTGTTTTTTCATTTTCCCCACAGGTTCCACCTGTGGCTATTGCTGACTCCTACGGTCAGCATTAAATCCTTTCAGGATTTTTTATAATGAATTTCCTTTTTTATTATATTTCCGAATATTTCATCATACATCTTTCCATGTACTCTTTTCTTCAATATTTTCTATTTTATATTTTTACATTGAGCATTTGTCGAAGTGTGCTATCTTATATTTTCTATATATAAATTGAATCATTCTTTATAGTAGCTACCTAATCTTCAAGCCATATTGGAGGCAACTTCTCTGTAATTTCGATATTTTTAAATTTGACACTTTTTCTGATGCCTGCCGTTTTAGCCCATTCAGCCATTTTTGTAAGGCCTTCAAGTAAAGAATACTGTTGTTTGAACCCTAAAATCTCAGTGGCTTTACTATGGTCTGAGAAAGCGTGAACAACTTCATTGCGTGAGGCCACATGACGTATAAGACCTTTCTTGCCCATGACATTCATCACCGTTTCAGCCAATTCGTTTACAGCATAATCTTTTTCTGCACCAATATTAAAAATCTGATTATAGGCTTCTTTTATTGTTACACATTTGGCTATATAAGGCGTCACATCACCAATATAGCTGAATGCCCTTGACTGATTACCATCGCCAAAAATTGTCAGTGGGATATCCTGCATCAGCTGATTCATAAAGATGCCTACTACATTGCGGTATTTATCGCCAAGGTTTTGATACTCTCCATAGACATTATGGGGACGGAAAACAACATAGTTTAGACCGAACATTTCGTGTGTAACCCTTAAATCCTGTTCAACAGCTAATTTGGCAATACCATAAGGATCTTCAGGAACAGGCGTCATATCTTCACGCATTGGAGGTGGACAGGCACCATAAACAGCTATAGAAGAAGTAAATACAAAGCATTTTACTTTGTGTTTTACCGATTCGTTAATAAGATTTACACTTCCTATGAGGTTATTGGTGTAGTTAAACCTTTTGATAAAGTGGCTCAAGCCTTCAGCGGCATATGCAGCCAGGTGATACACATAGTCGAAATGATATTTGTTGAAGATTTCTTCAAGCAAAGTTTCATCAGTAACAGAACCTTTAATAAAAACAGCTTTGGTGTTTACATTTTCTTCAAAACCACCGCTCAAATCATCAAGCACAACTACCTGATGGCCAAGACTGATAAGGTCGTTGGTAAGATGGCTTCCTATAAAGCCCGCTCCACCTGTAACTAAACTAATTGGCATTTTTATTTAAATTGATGTAAAATAGATTCAAAAATCCGTCGGCCGTCTGTATTTCTCAACTCTTTATCAGCAGCCCTTTCGGGATGAGGCATCATGCCAAAAACATTTCTTTTTAGGTTACAGATGCCGGCAATATTGAGCAAAGCGCCATTGGGATTGGCTTCAAGTGTTTCTTCCCCTTTTTCATTGCAATATTTAAAGAGTATATTGTCATTAGCTAACAGTTCATTCCTCATTTTTTCAGGAGCAAAATAACGGCCTTCTCCATGGGCTATGGGTATTGATAAGGCTTTACCCTTTTCAATGGTTGCTGTAATCAGAGAGTTATTGGTTTCCGATTTAATAAACACATTTTTGCAGATAAACTTCTGGTTGTTATTATGCAATAAGGCTCCAGGTAATAACCCTGACTCACACAATATCTGGAAGCCATTACAAACGCCCATCACATACCCCCCTTTATTGGCAAATTTAATGACTTCCTTCATCACAGGCGAAAAGCGTGCAATAGCTCCCGACCTCAGATAATCGCCAAAAGAGAAACCTCCCGGCAACATAATAAAATCGCACGACTGCAGGTCGGTATCCTTATGCCACAACTTAACAACCTCCTGCTGCATGATATCTTTAAGGACATATATCATATCGTGGTCGCAGTTTGATCCCGGAAAAATTACAACACCAAATTTCATAAGTTTGAGTTTACTATAATAGCTTCATTTCTAAAATTCAATACAAACGTACATATTTTTTTCAAATGCAAATGAGAATTAACTTCTACAGTAAAAAAGTTGGAAATTGTTTTTATAGATTATTTATTTAGTTCGAACCTTTGAATAAGATATATTGTTCTACTGCTAAAGCAAAAAAAACGGTAAGAAAATAAATCTTACCGTTTTCTGACATTATATTAATTTTAGACAAATAGCTTTTTTATTGCTGAACAATATCAAACTTTTTGCAAGGTCTTAGGATTACTTGTCAGCCACATAATAGTTAAAGAACTTGCCGGGCAACTAAAGGGAGTATTGCTAATAGATCCGTTATCAAATTCTAAATGTAAAATTCCCCCGTTAAGGGCCCAAGTGAAATCAAACTGCATATTAGGAGTGCATAGAAATTCGTCAATGTGAGTTGCATGCCCTGTTCCATCAGTATTAAAAACAAGCCTGAGGTGAAATCCGTAAGCAGGGCAAGGAAGCGTTGGATCCGGCGGCACTATCCAAGTTCCAATTAAACAGGAAGGATCGTCAACAATCCCAGATGAATGTCCCCCTCCTGAAAATGTATTGCCTCCTCCTTGAGCAAATGTATTGTCGTTGTTACCTGTAGAAAAAACAGTTGCATTTCCATTAGGGATGGTAGGAGAAGTGACATTGTTAGGGAAAATTTTGTTATAATTAGAACTATTGTTTGATTTTGTTACTTCTTTTTTACAAGAGAAAACGAAAAGCAGAAGCAATAAACTAAAAGAGATCGATATAATTCTATTTTTTTTCATAACTGCTTTGTTTAAATTAATAAATTACAATTTATATCGCCCATATTATACATTAAAAAGACCAACCAAGACGAATAGCAGAATTGAAATTAACACCAAAATTAGATGCTTTGGCACCAGGGGTAGTCTGTGTAGTTGTAACAGATGTCGCTGCTACAGTTGTTGAAACGTTAACTTCTTTGAAACTTGTTGATGTGAATCCAAAGCCAACTTCAGCGCCCATGAATAATCCTTTATATATATAATAATCAACACCGGTAAGCAGATTAAACCCAACCTGTGTATAAGCAGGATTAGTTAAATCTCCCCATATTCCTTCACATACTACTTTGTTACTTTGAACATTGCCAACATTTGTAATAGTAGTAGAAGCAGATTTCATTCCTATACCAAATTCGGCACCTACATAAGGAGATAATTTTTCAAAATCGCCTAAATGCAATTCAAAACCGGGGGTTAAACCAAAAACAAAACATTTATTCACCGTTACTTCAATAGGATCGGTTAATGCTGCACCTGCTACATTTGTAGTAGTACTCAAAGAGTTTACACTTAAACCTAACCTAATAGCCATTTTTTCATTTAAAAACATTCTGCCTCTCAGGTCGTTAATCTGAATGGGATTTGCACTTAGCGGTCTGAAGTTTACTTCTGCAGAAAATCCGCTGGTTGGTTTGAACTGTGCATTAACTAATGAAGCAAATGCGAATAAAACAGCTAAAGTTAAAAACAATTTTTTCATAATTTTTTTTTTAAGTTAAACAATAAAAACTTTTACTTTAAAAGATGTGCAAATATATAAAAAGATTCTATTGTTGTAAGAAAATAAAAATTAATCGTTAATTTAATTTATTGAAAATGAGTGTCTTCAATTTAATCTTATTTTTATTATAAAAGAAGCCCTCCTTAAAATATTAATTAAACTTAAAAAAGAAATACACAACGGCAGCCCATTCCTTTTTAACACCGCTGGCATAGCCAATAGTACTATGACTGCTGTTTTCTACAGTGCCGTCACTTTTTACATAACCTACTGTTGAATGACTGCTGTTTTCTACAGTGCCATCACTTTTTACATAACCTACTGTTGAGTGACTGCTATTTTCAATTGTACCATCACTTTTAATATAGCCAATAGTGCTATGGCTGCTGTTTTCTATGGTGCCATCGCTCTTAATATAACCAGAAGTTGAATGGCTGCTGTTTTCTATAGTGCCATCACTTTTGATGTAACCTGTCGTGCTGTGGCTACTCGATTCAATAGATTGTGCCTGAGTAAAAGCAAATGCAGCAAACGCTGCTAAAGTTAAAATAAGTTTTTTCATTTTCTTCTCGTTTTAAAGTTAGATTTTTAAAAATATTTTTCTAAAAACTTACACAAATAATTAATACTTACACATAAATGATGTAAAAATAATTATTAAAATATATTAATTAAATTTATCAATTTCAAATAATCCTCTTATGTAACTTAATTTTTTATTCAACCCCTTCCTGGTTGTAATTTAAGGTTCTATTTTCTCACCATCCCGCTTTTGCGGGATGGCTATTAATACCTGCCGGCAGGTTTAATCCCTCCGGGATATTTAATAATAATTTTTATTTCTCTTTGCTCTCTTCAATATTTTCTCTTTTATATTTGCTATTTGCTATATTTGACCAACATTATCCTTTTAGGGGCTATATGGTTCATCCTTAGGGACAATTCCCGGCTTAACCCACAGGTTGCTTTCCAAAATCATTATATTCATGACAACGCCTTATTTCAAGATTTTTTTATTACTTTTGCATTTTTAAAAAAGGATATATTCAATGGAACGCAAATACAAAGAGTACAAGCAGTTAAACCTCTCTGAGACGGGAAAAGAAATAAGGTTATATTGGGAAGAAAACGCTATTTTTCAGAAAAGTATAGACCTGCGTAAAGGTCATACCCCTTATGTGTTTTACGAAGGGCCTCCTTCTGCCAATGGCAAACCGGGCATACATCATGTGATGGCTCGCGCCATAAAAGATATTTTTTGCCGGTATAAAACACAGAAAGGCTTTCTGGTAGAGCGCAAGGGAGGATGGGATACTCATGGACTGCCTGTTGAGATTGGCGTGGAAAAAAGTCTGGGCATCACCAAAGATGATATAGGCAAAAAAATATCTATTGCAGACTACAACAATGAGTGCCGCAAAGATGTGATGAAGTTTAAAGATGAATGGGATGAAATCACTAAAATGATGGGCTATTGGGTTGATCTTGACAATCCATACATCACTTTCGAAAATAATTATATTGAATCGTTATGGTATCTGCTTAAAAAATTATACGAAAAAGGACTGCTCTACAAAGGTTATTCTATTCAGCCTTATTCGCCGGCAGCAGGAACAGGCTTAAGCACCCATGAACTCAACCAGCCCGGCTGTTATAAGAATGTAAAAGACACCTCAGCAGTGGCACAATTTAAAATTATCAGAAATGAAAAATCTGAGTTTTTGTTTAAGACATCGACTACAGACCTTTACTTTCTGGCCTGGACAACAACACCATGGACACTACCTTCCAACACAGGCCTTGCTGTTGGAGCGGGCATAGAATATCTGCTGGTAAGAACGTTCAACCCCTATACCTCAAAGCCTGTTACAGTAATCCTTGCTAAAGATTTGATGCGCAAGTATTTTGCAGAGAAAAATGAAGAACTAAAACTCGAAGATTTTAAAGAAGGAGATAAAAACATCCCCTACCAGATTTTAGGTAGTTTTAAAGGTAAAGATTTCGAGAACATCCCCTATGAACAGCTTTTACCTTATGCCTTACCCGAAGAAGGAGACCCATTCCGCGTAGTAATTGGTGACTTTGTTACAACAGAAGACGGCACAGGTATCGTGCACATTGCCCCAAGTTTTGGTGCCGACGACTTCAGGGTGGGCAAACAATATGGCCTTGGCGCTTTAACCCTCGTAAATAAAAAAGGACAGTTTGTAGAAGAAATGGGCGAGTTCGCCAACCGTTATGTTAAATCTGAATACGACTCTGGTTTCAACCCGGCAACCGATAATAATGTTGACGTTGATATCGTCATCAAGTTAAAAGCAGAAAACAAAGCCTTCAAGGTTGAAAAATACGAACACTCCTACCCGCATTGCTGGCGTACCGATAAGCCCATTTTGTATTATCCCCTCGATTCGTGGTTTATTAAAACTACAGCCTTAAAAGACAGGATGATAGAGCTCAACAAAACTATCAACTGGAAACCTGAGTCTACAGGCAGTGGTCGGTTTGGCAACTGGCTGGAAAACCTTTTAGACTGGAACCTCTCACGCAGTCGATATTGGGGCACTCCCCTCCCCATATGGGTGGACGAGAACAGAGAACAGATTAAATGTATAGGCAGTTCTGAAGAATTGAAAAATGAAGCTTATAAAGCTGTTGAGGCCAACCTTTACAACTTTGAGTATATCAGAAGTATAGTTAATAAATACAAAACTGTTTTTTCTAAAGAGCAGGCTGACGATATAGATGCACGCATGGTTTGCGTTTATGACAGAAATCAGGAAACCGGACTTAAAAAACTAATATATATAATAGTGGATTTTCTGCTGAAAGATGCCCACAGGCCTTATGTTGACGATATTATTCTGGCCTCTGATACCGGCAAGCCCATGCGCCGTGAACCAGACCTTATTGATGTATGGTTCGACAGTGGCGCCATGCCCTATGCACAGTTGCATTATCCCTTTGAGAATAAAGAACTTATTGATGAAAAGAAATTCTTCCCGGCAGACTTTATTGCCGAAGGTGTTGATCAGACAAGGGGCTGGTTCTTTACTTTGCATGCTATTGGTGTGATGTTGTTCGACTCGGTAGCTTTCAAAAATGTGGTTTCTAATGGCCTCGTACTCGATAAGAACGGCAATAAGATGTCGAAACGCCTGGGCAATGCCGTTGACCCGTTTTTAACCATAGAAAAATACGGTCCCGATGCTACCCGCTGGTATATGATTACTAACGCACAGCCCTGGGACAACCTTAAATTCGACTGGACGGTGGTTAAAAATGAAGCCGGCGAAATCACAGATCAGTACTCCGATGGCATCATGGAAGTACAAAGAAAATTTTTCGGCACCCTTTACAACACCTATGCTTTTTTTGTGCTTTACGCTAATATAGATGGCTTCACCTATAACGAAGCGGATATTCCTCTTGAGAAGAGAACAGAAATAGACCGCTGGATAATTTCCGAATTGAACACTCTTATCAAGGAGGTTGATAACGCTTATGCCCAATATGAGCCAACAAAAGCAGGCAGACTCATACAGAACTTTGTGGACGAATTCCTGAGCAACTGGTATGTCCGTCTGTGCCGTCGCCGCTTCTGGAAAGGAGAATATTCTGAAGATAAAATTGCAGCCTATCAGACACTTTATACCTGTCTCGATACTATTGCCCGCTTATCGGCTCCTATTGCACCTTTCTTTATGGAAAGACTTTTTAAAGATATTAACGATGTTACCCTTAAACACAAAACAGAATCGGTGCACCTGACTGATTTCCCTGTTTTTAACGAGAAACTTATAGACAAATCTCTCGAAGAACGCATGCAGCTTGCACAGAAATTCTCTTCTATGATACTTTCGTTACGCAAGAAAAACAATTTACGCGTGCGTCAGCCATTAAATAAAATACTTATCCCTGTGCTTAGTACAGACTTTAAAGAACAGATTCAAAAAGTTGAGAATTTAATACTTTCTGAAGTGAATGTGAAAGAAGCTGAGTATTTGACAGACACTTCAGGAATAATGGTAAAAAATATTAAAGCCAACTTTAAAACCCTGGGACCTAAGTATGGCAAGATAATGAAACAGATTGCTGCTGCTATTCAGGCATTTGATGCTAACGACATCAATAAAATTGAAAAAGAGGGACTTTATAACCTCATCTGTGAAGGTGAAAATGTAGAAATTCTTGTGGCAGATGTAATAATCACAACAGAAGATGTGCCCGGCTGGTTGGTTGCCAGTGTGGACGGCTTTACGGTGGCTCTTGATACAACCCTTACCCCTGAACTTAAAGAAGAAGGTATTGCAAGAGAAATTATAAACCGTATTCAGAATATAAGAAAAGACAAAGGTTATGAGGTTACAGACAAAATAAAAATTCAAATAGAGCAACATGATGAAATAAATACTGCAATTAACAATAATATTTCATATATTTGCGCCGAAATTCTAGCCGAAGAACTTTCAATCGTTGAAACGATAAAAAATGACGACAAAATAACAATTGAAGTTATCGACAATTTAACAACTAGCATATTAATTGACAGAATAAAAAAATAAATGACATGGAAGATAATGCAAACCGAATAAAAACCAAATATTCAGATGACGATTTGAAAGAATTTAAAGAAATCATTCTGGACAAACTTGATAAAGCTCGTAAAGACTTAGAATTATTGACTGAAGCCTATACTTCTATCAACGAAAATGACACTAATGATACCTCCCGTAGTTTTAAAGTTATGGAAGAAGGCTCTCAGGTTCTTTCCAAAGAAGAGAACAGCAAGCTGGCTGCCCGTCAGATGAAGTTTATCCGTGACCTGGAAAATGCTTTGATACGCATAGAAAATAAAACATATGGTATTTGCAGACAGACCGGTAACTTAATTTCGAAAGAACGCTTGCGCAGCGTACCTCATGCTACTTTAAGCATTGAAGCCAAACTTAATCAATCTTCTAAATAAATTTCCCAACCCAAATATTTCTTTACTTTGAAAAAAGCACTCATAGTCGTTTTTTCTGTTCTTTGTATTGACCAGGTATTAAAAATATGGGTAAAAACCCATTTCCAACTGGGAGACCAAATAAATGTATTGGGGCACTGGTTCATTATTCATTTTACCGAAAATTATGGCATGGCCTTCGGGATGGAGTTTGGAGGCGGCTGGGGGAAAATCCTGCTTACTGTTTTCCGTATCATCGCCTGTTGTGGCATCGGCTGGTATATTTACTATCTTTCTAAAAAGAAAGCCAATCAATGGCTTATTGTCAGTGTGGCTTTTATTCTTGCAGGTGCTTTTGGAAATATTATCGACAGCGTTCTTTATGGCAGATTGTTCAGCGACAGTGTATTTCAGGTAGCCAGTTTTTTGCCGGCGGATGGCGGTTATGCACCACTATGGCACGGCAAAGTAGTTGACATGCTTTATTTCCCTTTAATAGAAGGTCATTTCCCGCAATGGTTCCCTTTCTGGAAAGGTGAAGAATTCTTGTTCTTCCGCCCTGTATTTAATATAGCTGATTCTTCCATTACTATCGGTGTTGCCCTTATCCTGATCTTTCAAAAGAAGTTTTTCAAAGGGCTAAAATTGTAAGGTTGTTATTTCATTCTTTTATTTTCATTGTACCGCAGACACCTCTGATGTATTGATTATAAAAGATCTCTTTTTTGAATCACTTTGTTATATGTTTGACAAAAAAGTAAAGTGATAAAAATAATTTTCATTAATTTTGTTATAAACAATAAAATGAAAACAA
>Ga0118677_10009506_pt1 | contig 15165 bp, 17 predicted proteins | sample AliMusrvi5mmetaG_FD_86154 | JGI IMG/M metagenome (GOLD analysis project Ga0118677, IMG submission 86154)
ATTTAGCGCCACGCTCCGGGTTTAGAGTTTTAAGAATGGGAAAAGAATGAACGAATTTGAGTCAGTTTTAACTGAACTTCAATCAATGCATGACTGGAAGTCTATGGACTACGGGCGTGAGGATGACAGATACGCCAACGTTCGGGCTTCTAATGACTTCGGTATTGATAGTTGGGTTGGCGGCGCAATACGCATGAACGATAAAATGCGAAGGCTACAGGCTGCGGCTAAAGGGTCAACGCTTAAAAACGAGGGCGTTGAAGATTCACTTTTAGATCTCGCGACTTACGCCGTCATTACTTTAATTCTTTACCGCCAACAACATCGTGACGATAATGCATGGAGAGATAAAGGATGAATACGTTTTCAACGTTAATAATTCTATTTTGTATTTGGTTTCTAGCAATACGAGCAATTAAATGACTTGCATTGTGGCGGTGGTCACTCCACAAGGCGCGTGGATAGGAGCAGACAGCCTAAGTTCGTCAGATGAGGGATTGGCGTCAATCTCAGCAACACCAAAAGTTAGTAAGTTTGGTGATTTACTTGTTGGCTTTGCTGGTAATTGGCGACAAGGGCAACGAGTATTTGAGGTTCTTTCAAGAACGATAGACCCGACCATAGAAACAATTATTAAATCCTTTAAGCCAGAAGGCGAAGAACTAGAATTGTTAGTTGTACAAGACCGGCGCATTTTTGAGGTACAAGCGGATCTCGGCATTATTGAGTCAAAGAAAGTTAAAGGGTTTGCATACGGCGCGGTTGGTTCGGGGGCAGCAACGGCACTTGGGGCGCTTTACCTTGACCATGAAGACGAAGGTTCAATAGGTCGGGCGCTAGAAGCGACAGAAGAACACAACACTAAAGTAAGAAAGCCATTCATAATCATTGGGGCTCAATGAACCTTGACCAACTTAGGGAAGGGGCTATTGCGGCAGTACTTACGCAAGAGGAAACTGTGCTTGCATGGACAGTTGGCTGGGGCCGCGACAAAGAAAACGAAGGCAAGCGTGACAGGATTTCTTATGACCAGTCAAAACTTATGCCTGACAACGTTTTAGCAGGATCTCACGCTGCAGCCGCAGAAATAGGAACGTGTAAAGCGATTCTCGCCACTTTAGTAGCAGGGGCAAGGGTATGGCATAGGAGCGAACACGGGGTAATGAGCCAATTACCTGATGCCGAATGGAACGGCGTAGGTTTAGAAATTAAATGGCGGCGCTCATCTAATTTTATGCCTATTGACTGGAAAGACGTAGAAGCAAACCGAATGGTGCTGTGGTCTGAGGCTTACCTTGAAGGCTGTGAGTGCGATGGATGCTACCGACCGGGATACGGGCCTCGGGCTTCATCAAGGGTTCGTGTTCTTGGTGGTGGTTGGGCCGTTGAATTATGGGAACGCGGAGAAATCTATAACGGGGATCTGATGCGTAGGCGTGTACCGCTAGAACGAATACAAAGTATTGCCGCCTGTGTCCAAATAATGAACCCTTAATTTGCTATAATTCTTGCAAAGGGGGTCTCATGCCTGACAATGAAAAATTACTTACTTGGTTTAGGGAGTATCGCGATTTATGCCGTTGGCAAACTGCCAAAAGTGGGCCACCTCATCAATACACAATTAAAGATTGGCGACCTGACCGGGAACGTGAGTTTATACAAGCCGTAAAAATTATCCGCGCACTTGGCAAACCGGAAAGATTTTGGAAGCAAACGTTTATCTATTTATACATAGCCGGATTAAAGTATTGGACTATGGGCGCACCTGCTAATGAGACTACAGTTCTTAATAGGGCAGAAGACCACACATTTTACGGACAACAATGATTACCACGCACCGGTGCAACTTTGAGGCCTTAGAGCCTTATGTTAAAGAAGCAAAGGCCGCAGGTATCTTGTTTATACCAACAACAACGTATTGGTTAGCAGCAACAGAAACGGGAGAAATAACGGGGTTTGGGGGGTTATCTATTAAATCAAACTATGCAATTTCTAAAAGCCTTTACGTCTTGCCGGCCCATAGGCGAAAAGGGATAGGGAAAAAGTTAATTAATGACCAACTTGTATTCCTTAAATTAAACGGTTACAAAAGAATGATTGCTAACTGCTTACCTGCAAGCCTTGATCTGTACCTATCGTTCGGGGCTAAGGTTATTACTGAATACAAGGCCGCGACTAAAGTAGAAATAATCCTATGAAAATCTATAAAAAGCAAAATGTATTTGAAGCCGCTATTGAGCGCATTAACTTTCTATTTGACGAGTTCGATGAAATAATTGTGTCCTCATCAGGGGGAAAGGACAGCACAGTTGTTTATGAACTTACTAAAATGGTTGCTAAACAACGTGGACAAACCCCATTAAAAGTTTTCTGGTTAGACCAAGAATGCGAGTATCAATCCACCGAAACCTACGTCAAAAGCGTTATGTATGACGAGGATGTTGAACCGTTGTGGTATCAGATCCCTTTCCGCCTACAAAACGCAACCTCACAAACCGACCTTTGGCTTAACTGCTGGGGGCCGGGCGAACAATGGGTTCGGGAAAAAGACCCCATCTCATTTAAGGAAAACACTTACGGGGTTGACCGCTTTGTTGGGTTAATGGAAGCAATAATTAACCAAGAGTTTTCTGACAAGCGCGTTGCCGTTTTAACAGGGGTACGAGGCGAAGAAAGCCAGCGCCGAATGATGGGGCTTACTGAACATGCAACCTATAAGTGGGTAACTTGGGGGAAAGTCATAGAAAAGAAAATGGAACACTATTTGTTTCACCCTCTTTATGACTGGTCTTACACCGACATTTGGAAAGCAATCCACGACCACGGCTGGACATACAACACGCATTACGATGATCTGTACCGATACGGCGTTCCGGCTAGAAACATGAGAGTTAGTAACTATCACCACGAAACAGCAATTGCGAGCCTCTTTTGGCTGCAAGAGATAGAGCCAGAAACCTATGAGAAGGCCACACAACGCATTTCCGGGCTAGATACTGCCGGCAAGATGGGTAAGGATGATTATTTCATTAAAGACCTGCCGTTTATGTTTAAGGATTGGGAAGAATACCGAGACTACCTATTAGAAAATCTAATTACTCGGGAAGACATGAGAGCGCACATGAAGCACGAATTTGATTTAGCCGAACGTAACTTCCCTGATGAGGTGGGTATTGGTCTTTACAAATTACAAATTAACTGCATTATGGCAAATGATTATGATTTAACCAAGTTGCAAAACTGGAAGGCTTCGCGAGACAGCGGAAAACGACAAGAAAGGCTAAAGGCACACAATGACAAGTTTAAATCCCTTGATTCAACAGTTAATTAAAGAGGACTATGAAACATTAGGCGAGCCGTTTTTAAACGATCTGCGCACATTTATACACACACTCTCTGCGCATAAGGCACAACCTATTGACAACGTTCAATGGATACCTGTGGAGCAAATACAAGCAAACGACTACAACCCTAACTCTGTAGCGTCTAACGAAATGAGGCTTCTGTACGTTTCAATCTCACACGATGGTTATACACAGCCTATTGTGACCATCTATGACGAGGATCTACAAAAGTATGTAATTGTTGACGGCTTTCACCGTTACACAACAATGCGCTTAAACAAAGACATTTATGACCTTAACGGTGGGTTACTGCCCTGTGTAGTCATAGACAAAAGCATTAATGACCGCATGGCCTCAACTATCCGACACAATAGAGCGAGAGGCAAACACTCTGTTGCTGGAATGGGTCAAATTGTATTTAACATGCTTAAAAACGGGGCAACTGATGAGGAAATCTGTGCAGAGGTTGGACTAGAGCCTGAAGAACTTGTAAGATTGAAGTACGTTACCGGGTTTGCTAAGTTGTTTGCAGATAGTAGTTATACACAGGCTTGGGAAACAGAGAAGCAGATTAACATAAAGCGAAACTTCCAAAAGGGGAACAATGAGCAAGCAGAAGCAGTTGAACGTACAGATGATGAAGTTGGAAAGCCTAGTTCCGTACTGGCGAAACCCAAGAAAAAATGATGCGGCCGTAGAGAAGGTAAAAGCGTCAATTATGGCGTATGGCTACCAAGCGCCAATTATCGTTGACAAGAACAACACCATCATTGTTGGCCACAGTCGTTACGCGGCACTAAAGCAACTGGATTACACCGAAGTTCAAGTCATTGTCTCAGACATGCCCGAAAAACAGGCAAAAGAATACCGAATCATTGACAACCGCTCATCAGAGTACGCCACATGGTCGCCAGAACTCACCGTAGAACTTAAAGAGTTCACCACAGACGGGATGCTTGACCTATTCTTCCCTGACGTAAAACTAGACCCTGACTTTGCCAAGATGACCGGGGCGTTCACTCAGGACAAGATTGATGACGTTGCCAAGAACCTAGAAGAACGCTACAGCACAGAGACTAGAGACCAACTGGCCGAACCTATGATTGAACTTCCTTGCCCTAATTGCTTGGAGATCATGAAGGTATCTGTCAAAGACATTCTTAAACAACGTAACTGGACAGAATAATGACCGTAGGCCGTAATACAAAACTAACTACAGAACTAACTGACAAGATTTGTGAAGCATTACGCGCTGGTAACTACATTGAGACAGCCTGTGAGTTTGCAGGTATTGTGCCAGCCACCTATTACAGATGGATTGCTGACTCTGAAAAGCCTGATGCCGGCGTTCTTTTAGTAGAGTTTCGAGAGGCAGTAAAAAAGGCTAGGGCCACAGCAGAAGTAAGAAACGTGGCTTTAATTCAACAAGCGGCTCAAGACCCTAACAAATGGCAAGCCTCTGCATGGTGGCTAGAGCGTTCATTCCCTAATCGTTGGGGAAGGCAGCAAAAGGTTACGCAAGAAATCTCTGGCCCTAATGGTGGCCCTATTGAAATGACAGATGTTCGCGGTCAAGTTATAGAGTTCCTAACTAAACAACTGCCAACGGTAACTGACGAAGGCTAACAATGGCCATCTCTATTGCTAGACAACTAGCAGGTTTGCCTAAAGAGGAGCAAGCAGAGTTCCTTGCCGCCTTGCCAGATGAAGCAGTTAATGAGATTGCTAAGCAACCTTGGTGGTTTATAGGCCGCCCTGAACAACAAGAACCCGAAGGCGATTGGTCTGTTTGGCTTATCCTTGCCGGGCGTGGTTGGGGTAAGACAAGAACCGGCTCAGAGTGGTTAGTGCATCAGATCCTAGATAATCCTAAAGCGCCAGACGGCCACCCTACTGAATGGGCAATCATTGGCGAAACCTTTGGAGACACAAGAACTATGTGTGTAGAAGGGCCATCGGGAATACTCCGGGTTATGGAACGGCGCGGCTTAGTACAAGGCGAGGATTACACATACAACAAATCTTCATGGCAGATTGGCTTTAAGGATGGTCAACGCCTACACATGTTCGGTGCTGACAATGCAGACGCAGGGCGTGGTTACAACCTAAGCGGAGTATGGGCTGATGAGATCTGTAAGTGGCGTTACCCCTATGAGACTTGGCACGAAGGTATTGCACCAGCGCTTCGTATTGGTGAGAGACCTAGAGCGGTAATTACTACAACCCCAAAGCCTATTAAAATCCTCAAAGAATGGGTGGCTCGTACAGATGGCTCGGTAAGGGCAACACGCGGCAGCACATTCGATAACTCAGACAACCTATCAAAAGCAGCCTTGACAGAATTAAGGGCAAGATACGAAGGCACACGCACAGGACGACAAGAGTTGTTTGGCGAAATCCTTGATGACGTAGAAGGCGCATTATGGACATGGGGAACGATAGACCCATACCGAGTTAAATACCCCCCGGAAATGGCACGTATCATCGTTTCCATTGACCCTGCTACCACATCGGGCGAAGATGCTGACGAGACAGGCATAGTTGTAGTGGCAAAAGGCGAAGATGGTCGCGGTTATGTTCTTGCAGACCGTAGTTGTCGAGACACGCCTTTGGGCTGGGCTAAGCGTGCAATCGCTCTATTTGATGAGTATGGCGCAGATCGCATTGTGGCTGAGAAGAATCAGGGCGGCGACATGGTGGAGCAAACACTTAAAACAGTAAGGCCAACTATTCCTTACAAGGGAATCAACGCTAAGCAAGGAAAGAGACTACGCGCAGAACCTATCGCGGCACTTTATGAACAAGGGCGCATCTCACACGTTGGCGAACACAAAGAACTAGAACTACAAATGATTGAATGGGTGCCAGATAGCGGTTACTCACCAGACCGATTAGATGCATTGGTGCATGGATTAGCAGAGTTGGGCTTCTCAAGCGGAGCATCGGCTGACCGTTTCTTTGCTACCCTTGCACCGGGTTGCCCTCAATGTAATACCCCTAACGCGTACAATGCCTATACTTGTACGAGTTGTGGATTTACACTATTAGAACTTGAACCTCTTAACATTGTTCAAGGCTATCCAACTATTTAGGAGATAAATGGCCCTGTTTAAGCGCAAGGATAATAAGGCTTTAGCGGCCGAGATTATCGCTGAATTACAGAAGGCTGGCCTTAACGGCTCACCATACGCAAACTCTGGATACGCAACGGCATCATCGGCTGAGCCTTATCAGAACTCTGGTGGTCAAGGTTTAATTCAAGTAGCAGGACAAGCAGTACCAATGGAACGACCGGGTGGAGCGTTCGGTGCAATCCTTGGCCCTGCCGCGCCGCTATTGCCAGCACCTATTGACACGGTACTTGACGAATCAGGCCGCGCAATGCCTCGTAAATACGAGTATCAAGTTGCTGTCAACCTTAACCTTACGCAAACAGAAGTTCCGTTTCAAGTATTAAAGTCACTAACAGAACAATGCGACATTATTCACAGATGTATTGAGATCCGCGTATCTGAGATTGTAAAGCAGAAGGCCGGCTGGAACATTAGTGACGATGCCATTACAAACATCATGGAAGCACAGAACGTATCTCACGCTAAGGCTGCCCGTATTGGTCGAGACACCTTTGGTGAGGAAATTGCAAGGCTAAACGCCTTTTGGGAAAACCCATACGTTGCAAGCGATAGAGGATGGACAGAGTGGATTACAGAAGCACTTTGGCAACACTTCGCCTTTGACCAAGTATGCGTTTATCCTCGTTACACACTTGGCAAAAAACTTATTGGCTTTGATGTAATCGATGCTCCAACTATTAAGATTTTGCTTGACAACCGAGGCGACATACCGCACCCACCCGTTCCGGCTTACCAGCAAGTTCTTTGGGGTTTTCCACGCGGAGAGTTCACAGCATCACCAGACGCAGATGGCTCCTTTTACAACGGATCTGGCGGCAACGATGAGTTTCTTACAGACCAGATGGCTGTCTTTGTACGAAACCGCCGAACATGGTCTCCTTATGGCTTCTCACCAGTAGAAGAAGCAATCCCGGCCGCAACACTTTACTTAGACCGTCAAACATGGATGCGATCTGAATACCAAAATGGCTCAACGCCTATGACGTGGATGCGTACTAACTCACAGGAATTAGACCACACAAAGTTGGCAGCCTTTGAGCGCGTTCTTAACGACAAACTATCTGGCAGCACTAGCGAGCGTCACCGCATTAAAGTTCTACCTGATGGCTTTGACCCAGTATCAATGCCAACGCTAGAAGAACGTTTTAAGTCAGACTATGACGAGTTCATCATTAAGCGCATTGCTGCAATCTTTGGAGTGTCACCAGCATCACTAGGTATTGTGCCTCGTTCAGGTTTGGGCGGCAAGGGAGAACACGAAGGCGCACAGGAATCAGTTGAAACAGTATCAACTCGACCTATGGAGAACTTTATCGTTGACATGATTAACTCATTGTCACGCCGCTTTCTAGGTGCAGACAAAAACGTAACCTTTGTACTTGACGACCAAGACTCAGTAAGTAACGAAAAGATGCGAGCAGATGCGTTCCAAGTAAGCCTATTCTCAGGCGCTATGACGCTTAACGATGTTCGCGGAGAATCCAACATGCCGTTGTATGACATGCCGGAAGCAGATGAACCAATGATTGTGTCTGGCGGAACACCAACGTTCCTAAAGGGGTTGCTAGAAGTTGATTCACAAGGCGAGACAGTAGGAGCAGCCACTAATGAACATTTACAACTTTCCAACCAAGGGCAAAGCCAAGAAGGCAAAAAACCCCAAGCGCCCAAAGACGCACAAGGTGAAAGCACAGAAGCGAGTATCAGTCAAAGCAAAGAGAGCGCGACTGTCATAAACCCTGATAAAGCGGCAGAAGCAAAGGCGTTCTTTAAGTTTGCGTCTAAGCCTCGTCGTAATCGTGAGTTTGAGTTTGTTTATCACACGCCGGAAGAAGCAGAAGTTCTGAAAGCGCAGATAACAGATACCCCAAAAGGTTTAGTTACTAAGAGGCGCAACAAAGAAGACTTGCCGGGCTATCAACATCGCCGGGATCTGCAGGCTCAACACACAGCCGCCGTACAAGCCGCTTTAGCCGCCGCAATCGTTGGTATAAAGGCCGCTATTGACCAAGCACACGCTTCTATTCCTGCCGTAGGTACGGACATAAGCGCAATTAAATCAATAGCAAATCAAGCCGTACAACACAACATAAAAACTCAGCCAGAAGGCGCAACAAAGGTAATCACTAGGCTTTACACAGATGCAGCCAATACCGGGGCCACACGCGGAGCAAAAGAAGTGGGCGGAAAGCCAGTTATAGGCAAAACAGTTAAACAACTGATGGACAATGCAGGTGTTACAATTAAAAACATAAATGATACGACAGTTACGCGTATTTCAGATGCAATAACTACTGGAATGCAACAAGGCTTAACTCGTAGAGAGATTTATACCGCAGTAAATGCATTGGTAAACGACCCGTCTAGAGCCTTAACAATTACCATTACAGAATCTAGTCGTGCTTACGAAGCAGCACTTACAGACACATGGACAGCCGCAGGAGTAGAACAATTTAACTGGATTGCATACGCAACCGCTTGCCCGGAGTGCGATGACATGGAATCTAATAACCCTTATGAAATGGGCGATGAAGAGCCACCGTTACATCCAAATTGTGAATGTGACCGCGAACCCATAACACCAGAGTTTACAATTTAAGCATTACCTATAAATCTGCTGGTATTATCACTAGCAGCCGTTCAATAGACACAGAGGAAAACATGACTAACGAAATAACCTATGCCTATGTTGGCAACCTGACCGCTAAGCGCGGCGAAGATGGATTTATGCGTGTTAAGGGGCTTGCAACAGACGCAACACTTGACCTAGATGAGCAGATCTGCGACCCAACGTGGTTGAAGGCTGCAATGCCGGCGTGGATGGAGATCGGTAACATCCGTGAGATGCACCAGTCAAAGGCAGTTGGCAAAGCGCTTGAAATGGAACAGTCAGGCTCCGGCTATGTCGTAGAAGCAAAGATTGTTGACAAGGATGCCGCGCAGAAGGTTGATGAAGGCATTTATACGGGGTTTAGCGTTGGAATTAAGGGCGCAAGAGTGGTTAAGGATGCTGATGCCCCCGGTGGTCGTATCATTGGCGGCAAAATCGTTGAGGTGTCACTCGTTGACCGCCCTGCTAATCCTTCATGCGTCATTGAACTAGCAAAGACCGTTGGCGGAGAACTTGTTAAGAGCGTAGCCGTAGAAGACACAGAAGAAACAAACGAAAAGGATGCAACTATGGACTCAGAAATGAGTGCCGAGAGCATTCCAGTATTGGGAGACAACCCATACGACCGCGCTATGCCATGCAACGGCTGTGGTGGCTCAGGCTTTAAGACAAACACACCGGGAGATGAAGGAACTGTAGCATGCGATGTATGCAACGGATCTGGAGAACAGCCTAGTGAGTTCGCTAATGAAATCGAACCTTACAGCGCTACAACACCTGCAAGCGGCGCAAATGAAGAAATTAAAACCGTAGAACCTGAAATGGAAGTTGTTGCGGCAGATGCAGAGCCGGAAACTGTACAAGTAGAAGTAACTGAAACTGTACAAGAGGAAGCAGCAATTAAATCTCTAGTTGCAGTATTGCAAAAGGCCGGCGAGGCACAGATGCACGATGCAGCACTACTTACAGCCGTTCGCGATGGAATTATCGCTTGCATTAAATCAGAACTGGATGAAATGCTTGCCGGTGATGAAAATGAAACAGAGGACATTAAGCAACTACTATGTACGCTTGACATGTTCCTTGACTGGTGGACTCACGAAGCCAGCGAAAATCAAACAGAAGCGCCATTCACAGGTTGGGATGACGACAAATCAGGAGAAGACACAATGGCATACATCGGACTCGGCGTTAGCGCTGACCTAATTAAGTCTGCTTCGGCAGAAGACGCAACACCTGAATCAAAGGATGAATTGCGCAACGAGATCGTAAAGGCACTTGGCCTTGGCGAAGTCATCAACAAGGCTGCACTAGATGAGGCGAAAGAGGAAATAAACATCCTAAAGGCCGCACTAGATGAAGTAAAGCAGATGGCTGCACCCGGAGGGCCTGCCCTTCGTGCAACACAAGAACAAAGCAACAAGTCAGCACAAGCAACTGCCCTAAAAGTAGAGGCTGAGCGCCGCCGTTACATGGCATCGCAAGTAACTGACCCATCATTACGGACTTCGTACCTAGAGGCTGCAAAGCAACTAGACATTCAGTCCGAGCAGTACTAATCCCTACTAAAAAAGAAAGAGGCATAACATGGCACTAGCCGCCCCTTCGATTGACCAACTGTTTGCTGGTGTTCCAGCAGCAGAGCGTGTAGAGCGTTTCGAGGCTTACAAAGCCGCACTTAGCGCCGTACACACAAAGACCCTACAGGCACACCGCCGAGGAGAAATCTCTTTTGACCCACAGCGTGGAATTCAGAAGACTGTCTCTGCAGCGACTCGTACCGAAGAAGCACTTACCGACCTTTCTAAGACAGTTACAGGCGACCAGTTGGCTGCCGTACAATCTGCACTTAGCAGCGTTGGCGATCTGCAGAAGGACTTGAACCTTACAAGCCCACTTAACAGCAGCATTTCAGGAGTATCAGGACTCGTACCTTACGACCTTGACCCAGTTCTGTCGTTGCTTATCCCTAAAGAACTAACCCTTCGCAACAGCGTTTCACGCATCAAGGCACAGGGTCAGGCACTTGAATTCCGCCGCATTACTGGTGTATCTAACGCCGGTGTTGGTGGAGTTGCAAACCTTTCAACGTTCTTTAACTCAAACTCAGCATCAACTTCATTCGGTGGAGTTTCGCTTAACCGACCAACTAAGATTACCTACGCAGCCGACAAGATTGTTAAGTCGTTCGTAGAACAAGGTTTGTCAGACAGCGTTTCACTACAGGCTGAATTTGCAGGTCAGGGTTACACCGACCTTCGCCAGTTGTCACACACAGCACTTATCTGGTCACACTTCCTTGGAGAAGAACGAAACATGCTTAACGCAGTTTCAGTTCCACTTTCAACTGCAGGTCTAACCTTTACTGCTGCGCCTGATGCAACAGCAACAGGAATTACAACAGGAACAGCAGGAACAGTAGTTGTAGTAACTCTTTCATCTGCATACGGTGAAACAGCGCCTTTGGCTGCTGGAACAATTACAACTGTCTCAGGACAGGGTGTAAAGGTTACTTACACAGGTACTATTCCTACAGGATGCGTTGCAATTAACATTTACGCTACAACAACAACACCTAACGTTTACAAGGCAACAAGTATCAGCACCGCTTCGGGCGTAACTGGTCTTTCCTTCGCGTTGGCTACTGCTGCTGCTGCTACAGATGGTTCATACAACACATACGCTGCTGGTGCTAACTCAGGTACAGGTTACGATGGTTTCATCTCAACCTTTGCTCAGTACGGTGGATACAACGCTGCTTTGAACAACACAATCGCTTCACAGGCAACTGCTGACAACTTCCTTCAGGACGCTTTCGTTTCATTGTTCAACTCAACAATGGGAGATCCAGAAGTTGTTTACACATCTGCTGCGGTACGCCGCGCTATTGCTAAGGCAATTCAGACAAGTGCATCAACATCTTCATACCGTCTTAACTACGAAACTGGCTCTGACGGCATCGTACTTGGCTCAATGGTTCAGGCAGTGCAGAACCAAGCAACCGGAACAATGGTTGACCTTGTAACGCACCGTTTCATGCCAGCCGGTGTTGCGGTTATTCACCAGAAGCAGTTGCCTTTCCCAGACTCAGGCGTAAGCCAGACTGTTGAAGCGCACAACGTGGTTGACAGCATGGTTATCGAGTGGCCTCAGATTGGCTTCTCATACGACATCAGTTCTTACACATACGGCTCACTTGCTTTCCGTGCGCCAGCGTGGTCAGGACTTGTTACAGGAATCACAGGCTGATAAAGCCTTACAAAATCGCTAGATAGGAAACTGTCTAGCCTTGTGGGTTGAGTGGTGTCGGGGTTTTTCCCCCTAATCCCGGCACTACTCCCCACGCTTTCTAAAGGGAGAAAAATGCGGTTGGTAGGTTCAGACAAAGGATTAAAAGAGATCTCCATTAATGATGGAAGTCCAATACCTCGTCAAAAAGATGGCACGTTTCATGTCAACGAACGAGTAGGTAAGAACCTTGTCAAGTCGGGAGACTTTGCAGTCGCAGGTATTACGTTTCAAAATGCAGACGGGTGGCGCTGCACAGCATGTTCATTTGTCGGTTTGTTCCGTGACAAGTGCGGCAGATGTGGATGTACGGAACTTGTACGGGAAGAAGAACAATGACAGTTGTAGCCGCATACAACCTTTCAGGCGGTCGCATTGAGCCGTACTGCACACTTGACGAAGTTAAGTTCTCTCCTACTGCGGCTGCCATTGACTTTACTAACCTTATCTCAGACGCCTCACAAACCGTTCAAGACCGCGCATTAAATGAATTAATCGTTCGTGCTTCGGCAAAGGCTGACCAATACACAATGGGGCAATACGGTTCACTTAACGCAACGGTTAACACAGAGACCGGGCGTGAAACACCTAACCGCTCAGGTCAAATCGCTATTCACCCTTACTTCTCACCAATCTTGGAGATCCGTGAGTTTATGGTTGGCTGGGGGCCGGGCGATGGTATGTCTGCCGTTACTCTTTCACCAAGCAACTGTTACATTGAACGCGAAAAGTTTATTATTACTTCTAATAGCGCTATGGGTCTTTACTTTGGCGGCTTAGGTATTGCCGGCGGTCAATGGACTTACATGAGCGAAGTCTTTTGTCAATACACCTATGTAAATGGTTGGGCTAATACTTTCTCTACAGCGCAAACCGCTATTGGTGATACAACTATTGCCGTTACCGACAGCACAGGCATTTACCCCGGAATGTTTATGACTATTTGGGATGGAATGAATGACGAGTACGTTCAAATCGCCACAACATACGTTCCCGGCACTAATACCCTAACTTTGGCTTATCCTCTTAAATACAAACATGGCGTAGGTGTAAATGTCTCTGCCCTTCCACCTACTGTAAAACAGGCTGTAATACATTTTGTAGTTGCAATGATTAAAGAACGTGGACAAGGCGGCCTTGTTCTTAACGAAATAGGCGAGCCTATGGCTATGTCAGGTAAAAGTCAGGGCTCTTTGCTAGACGAAAGCCAAGGATACGACCTATTAGACGAGTTCCGAGCCATTTGGGGCCGCACTTAATGTCAAGGGCAACTGTACGAGCCGCTATTGTTTCGTACCTAGAAGGCGCAGGAATTACCAACCTATCTAGTGTTAGGGGCTTTCCGGCTAAATTAACCAAAGAAGGTGAGTTTTTTGAGGGTCAAGACCCCGGACATTCATCAGGCTGCATCATTTTTGTCTATTTTGCACACCAAGCGGAGCATCGTATTGCTTTAGGTGGCGCACATGATGGTAAAAAAGCGATAGAATACTCTGTAGTGCTTGATTGTTACATGCGTTCTATGCAGCAGAAGTCTGAAGATGCTGGAACGGATAATGAGACTTTTCTTGACTCGCTAGTTACCGCCATCCGAGCAGACCGCAACGCTGGCGCACCGCAGACCATCTTTCAATGGGGAGAAGGCATTATGCCGGGTAGCGCAGACATAGAAATTGCGTCATACTATCCTAAGCAAATAAACGGTTCAGGTTCAGCAACACAGACAACATCAACGGTGCGGATCTCGGTCGTTGAAATAATTAATAGTTAATAGGAGCATCATGTTTACATTTAACGGAGACACCACAAAAATTTACCCAAACGTAATTGTAGATGGCGCTGTCCTAATTGCAGTACCCGGCCAGTCTTACAACGTAGATGCCGCGCTTGATGGAGATTGGGCCGCCGGAAGTGCGGTTGAAGCCTCATCAAAGGCCCCTGTAAGCCCCGATTCGGCCACAGAAGTCTCAACCGATACATCCACCCCTACCAACTAAAGGAAGTCCAAAATGGCCTTTTTATCAGCCAATAGTTATCTCGGATTAATGCCCGAGGGAGCAACACCGGGAGTTACCCCAACAACCGGAACAGCAACATTCATTCCAATCACAACGCCGCAGGTTACTCCTATGCAGACGTTCCTTCGTGATGAAGCGTTGCGCGGATCTCCAGTTATGGTCTACGACCAAGTTCAGGGTGTACGCCACGATGAAGTTGATTTTAAGTCATACCTTTACGCAGACACATTCCCTCAGTTGCTAACAGCCGTACTTGGTGGTAACGACACAGTAACAACCGTAGGAAGCCTTAAAACGCACACTATTGGTCTATACAACAACCCAGTTAAGGGTTCACAGCCACAGACATACTCAATCCTTGACTTTGACGGTGCTAACTACTTCCTTATGCCCGGCGCTAAGGCTGACAGCCTAAACTTAACGTTTGGTGCAGAAGCAGCGGCAGATGCAACCGTTAAGTTCTTTGCTAATCCTTACACGTCATACACAGCAACAACTCTTAACGCCAGCACATTTGCACCGTTCTATTCAACTGCTTTCTCGGTTACGCCAGAAACAATGATTCCTGCATGGAACACAACAATCACCGTTAGCGGAATTAACTCAGGTGCAACACTCACCTACATCTCAACTGGTGAATTAATGTTTGCCCGTAAGACAGCCCCTATTTTTACAATGGGAACACAGGCTCCGTACTCAAACTTCTCTGGCCCTATTGAGGTTTCAGGTAAGTTCACAGCAGTTGTTGATTCACAGTCAGATGCTTGGTC
>Ga0118677_10009507_pt1 | contig 15165 bp, 15 predicted proteins | sample AliMusrvi5mmetaG_FD_86154 | JGI IMG/M metagenome (GOLD analysis project Ga0118677, IMG submission 86154)
GTTATCCACCGCCGGCGGGTTGTTAGGTGCGGCGGCGGCCTATCTGTTATTCGACGGTTACCGCGCCTCCACCATCAATTGGCAATCGTTCAGCCAGGTCACCTTCGCCTTCACGGTCACGCCTCATCTGTTGGGAATGGCCCTTGCTTTCGCCACGCTCATCGGGCTGGTCGGCGGAGTGTTTCCGGCGCTGCGGTCCGCCCGCCTGCCGATCGCCGCGGGCTTGCGCGAGGATTGAGCGGCTAGCCAAGTTTCAGCGCGAGTTCGGCCATATGGGTTCCTAACAACCTGGCGGATTGCAGGCCGGTTTCGTCTTTGGTGACATCGTCCTTGGTGTTCCAGAGGGTGCCGCCGAGCATGGCGGGCGACTTGCCGCCCACCGGGATCATGCCGTAGCTGAGCATGGCGGTGAGGATCTGTTGGACGACGAGTTCCTGGCCGCCGTTGCGGTTGCCGGACACGGCGAGCGCGCCGACGGGTTTGTCGGCCAGCGGCATGGTCCCCTCGCGCAGCGGCATGCAGCGCTCGATGAACGCCTTGCACAGCGAACTCAGGGAGCGGAAAAACGACGGCGAACCGATGATCAGTCCGGCGAATCGCGGGTCCTTGAGCTTCGGCAGAATGGCGTCGAAGTCGTCCTTGCCCGGATTGGGCGACCAACCGGCAATGGCCAATCCGCCGAGGTCGATCAGTTCCACCTCAATCCGCGGATTGACCGCCTTGGCGGCGTCGAGCGCGGCTTGCACGGCGGTGGCGGTGGTCATGCCCTTGCGCGGGCTGCACGCGATGCCGAGGATCTTGAGCGGTTTGCCGTCTGGGGCGTCAGAGGCGCTGGCGGTGGCGACGGTGGTGGCCAGGGCGGCGGTGGTGGCGGTGACGAGGAAGTTGCGGCGGGTGAATTGGTCTTTCATGGGATGTGGGTGGGAACGGCGGAGGCTATCATGCGGATTTGCGACATCACAAGCGGCGAATGGTGAAGGCGAACAACGGCGAGTCTGGAGACTCGCGGTCCGGCAGATTGGGACCGCGGACATCCTGTCCGCAGGCCCATGAGATGCGAATGGAAGGAGCTTCAAGCTCCATGCATTCACTGACCATGGGCAAGCGAGTCTGGAGACTAGCGGTCCGGAAGAGTCGCGGTCCTTGACAGGAATTCCGTTAGAACGTATGGTATTTTCCGATGAACGCCAATTGCATTCCTTTCTCCCCCACCCACCTGGCGGATGATATATCCGGCAGAACCTTGGGAAAAGTCATCCCATGGATTTGCGGATGTTGGTTGTTAGCGGTGCCGGCTTCCGGGGCCGACAAGCTTTATGCCGGCGGAACGATCCTCACCATGGATGCCAAAGGCAACCAAATTGAAGCCGTGGGCGTGCGGGACGGACGCGTTGTGGCAACGGGTGCCTTGGATGCCGTGGCTGGGAAACTGCATCCGGGCTATGAACGGATTGATTTGCGAGGCCACACGATGTTGCCAGGGTTCTACGCCGCGCATGACCATTTCCCGGAAGCCGGCGACAACGAACTCTATCAGGTGGATCTGAACAGCCCGCCGCTCGGCAAAATCCGCAACATGGCGGAATTGATCGCCGCCATGAAACGCAAGGCCGACACCACGCCGGAAGGCCAATGGGTACTGGGTTGGGGATACGATGATACTCTGTTAGCGGAAGGGCGTCACCCGACGCGCGATGATCTTGACCGCGTCTCGACGCGCCATCCGATCTGGATCACCCATGTTTCGGGACATCTTGGCGCCGCCAATTCGGCAGCGCTGGTGATTGCGGGCGTGACCAAGGCCACCGAACAACCGCGTGCCGGCCGCATCCGCCTCGACGCCAAAACCGGCGAACCCAACGGAGTGTTCGAGGAATGCGGCGGACTGGTCGGCCGCCACATCCCCGGCCACACGCCCGAACAGCGGCAGGCGGCAATCCGCAAATCTCAGGATGTCTATCTGAAACAAGGAGTCACCACCACGGTGATCGCAGGCGCTTCCGCTGAAACCCTGCGTGATCTGGACGCCGCGGTAGCGGATAACAGTTTGCGGTTGCGTATCTCCGCGCTGGTCAACTGGCGTGACGCGGAACATCCGCCCGAATTGAAAGCGCCGCCGGAACGCATGCATCTAACAGGTGTCAAGCTGTTCCAGGACGGCTCGATCCAGGGATATACCGGTTACCTTGGTGCCCCCTATTACAAGCAGCCCGAGGACAAGACCGACTATCGCGGATATGCCTCGCGTCCGCGCGAGGAACTCATCCGGTTGGTGACCGCCTACCATCAGAAAGGTTTGCGGGTGGCGATTCACGGCAATGGCGACGCGGCCATTGACGATATCCTTGAGGCCTTTGCCGCCGCGCAAAAGGCCGATCCGCGACCCGACGCCCGCCACCGTATCGAACACTGCCAGACGGCCCGCGAGGATCAACTGGGCCGCATGGAACAACTCGGCGTGACACCTTCGTATTTCGTGGCCCATGTCTATTATTGGGGCGACCGCCATCGCGATATCTTCCTTGGCCCCGAACGTGCGGCACGGATTTCGCCGCTGGCCGGTTCGCTGCGGCATCACTTGCGTTTCACCCTGCACAATGATACTTCGGTCACACCGGTGAATCCCATCATGCTGGTGTGGACAGCGGTCAACCGCATCACTTCGAGCGGCAAGGTGTTGGGCAAAGATGAAACAATTCCCGTGATGGACGCCCTGCGTGCGGTCACCAGCGAGGCCGCATGGCAAAACTTCGAGGAAAAGGACCGCGGCTCCATCGAACCCGGAAAACTCGCCGACTTCGTCATTCTTGATAGAAATCCGCTCACTGTGTCCCCGTTGGAAATCCGCGCCCTGTCAATCATGGAAACCATCATCGGCGGCGAGCGTGTTTATGCCAAGTGAAGAACCCGGGATTTCCTCCGACACCTGAATGGAAACCCGGGGGTGGCGTTTTTTTCTAACAGGCAGCGGTGGCGATCGCCAGCACCTCGGCAAACGGCAGATCCGCCAGCAACCCGAACGCCTCATGACCGGTCAGCCGGGCGCGGGTGGTCGCGGGACTGGCCAGACCACAGAGGAACCGGGCGAGTTGGCGCGGACTGCCGAGTGCGGCGTGGTTGGCAGCGGCGAGATCCCTGACAACCGTCAACTCGCCATCCCCGGGGCGACGCGCTCTGGGGCGGCCGATCGGGGTCGCGGGCACTCCGCGGCAGCGGTCGCAGTGGCCGCAGGGTTCTCCCAAAGTCTCGCCGAAATGCCGCGTCAGATAACCGGTGAGACATCCGCGATGGGCGGCCAGACCCAGCACCTGGCCCAACCGCGCGAGGTCGGCTTGCTCGCGCGCCTCAAATTTGCACGCCAGCATTTCCGTTAGCTCCGCAAGTTTGCCGGGATCCTTTTTGAGTTTGTAGCCGTGGCGGACGCCTGACACGGCGAACGTGATCTCCCCTGCGGCGTGCAGGTGATTGAGGGTGGCGACGATCCTGGCGCGGGAAACCCGCAGCGTTTCCTCTAACAGAGACGGCTGGATCCGGATCCGGCCGCGATTGGTTTCCCCGGCGGCGAGGATTTGGCGGATGAGTTTGCGTTCGGCGGCGGGTCGGCCGGCGAGGATTTGGTCGGGAGCAGTGATGAGCTTCGCCCGATAGATGTCATAATGGCTGCCGGTGGCCTCGATGATGCCGTCGATTTCAAGATAACTCATGACGGTGGCGACCACGCCCGGGCGGATGTCGCATGCGGTTGCCAGATCGTAGGGCGAAACATCGAACACCGGACCGAGGCGCAGAACCCGGTCTAGCAGATTCCCCAGGGCCCTCGCCGTGGGGGTGTCCCCGTAGATGAAGTTTTCAAGGACGGTCAGATCGTCGCCGCAGGCTAACAATTCACAGATAGCGGGCAGCCCGTCACGGCCGGCGCGGCCGATCTCCTGGGTGTGGTTTTCCAGGCTCTTGGGCAGGTTGTAATGGATCACCCCGCGGATGTCCGCCTTGTCGATGCCCATGCCAAACGCGATGGTGGCCACCATCACGCGAATCTCTCCAGCCATGAACGCCCGCTGGGCCTCGGCTCGGAAGTCGTCCGGCAGACCGGCGTGATACGCTTGCGCGGAGTGGCCGTGGCGGGCCAGCAAGGTGGCCACTTCCTCGGCCGTCTCCTGGCGCGTCACGTACACGACCGCCGAGCCGGCCAGCGCCGCGATTTTTTCCAATAAAAGGGTAGGGCGTTGGGTGCTGTTGCAGGGGGTCACGCGCAATTCCAGATTGGGACGGTGGAAACTGAGCTGCACGTGATCGGCGGCGGCAATGTGGAATTGGCGGCGGATGTCCCGTGCCACTCGCGGCGTGGCGGTGGCGGTGAGGGCGAGCACGCGGGGGATTTTGAGGCGGCGGCAGATTCGCGCGAGTTGGAGGTAATCGGGGCGGAAGTTATGTCCCCACTCGGAGATGCAGTGGGCTTCGTCGATAGCGGCGAGCGCGATCGGCAGCCGTTTGACCAGGGCACGGAACGATTCGTTGGCAAACCGTTCGGGCGCGATGTAGAGCAGCTTGATGGTGCCGTTCTCCAACCGTCCGTAGAGGTCGCGCAAATCGTCCGGGCCGAGGGTGGAATCCAACCGGGCAGCGGCGATGCCGCGGGCGGTGAGCGCGTCCACCTGGTCTTTCATTAGGGCGATGAGCGGCGAGACAACCAGCGTGATGCCGTCCAGCACCAGGGCCGGCAATTGATAGCACACGGATTTGCCTGAGCCGGTCGGCATGACGACGACCGCATCGCCACCGCCCAGGATCGTTTCGATGGGCTCACGCTGGCCGGAGTGGAAGGCGGAGAACCCGAAATGCTGCGCGAGCAACGCGTCCAGGCTGACGGGTAGTGGATGGGAAGACGACATGGGGGCGACCGTCTAAGTCCCTTCCATCCAGCGGCGGTTCGAGCTCTCTTGCGCCAGTTTCAGCATGCGGGAACCGGCCAGTTCGCGGTTTGTGCGGTAGAAGTGCACCCCGTCTCGCACGCAGCCATAGAGCATCCACGTCTCGGCGGTGGCGATCCAGCCCTCTTCGAGTGGCCGCACGGCGCTGAATCCTGACAACAGGCATTCCAGCCATCGGCCTCCCCGCAGGTCGCTGACGGCGCGCATGTTGTGAATGCAGCGGGCCAGGTCGGCATAGGGCCAGACCAGACCGGATTCTCCCCAGTCGATGACGGTGAACGTGTCGCCACCGTCGACGATCAGATGGCAGCCCTCGCCATTGCCGAACCACGTGGGAGTGGTCTCGATGAGGGTTCGGGCGTTCCGGAAGAAACGGATGAATTCGGGTCGTAACCGCGAACTTTCGCGAAGGAGCCGGTGGTGCAGGTCCCAGACCGCCAATTCACGGGCTTGCGCCTGCTCGGCGGACAGCGTGCCGGGCACCGACGAGGGCGCCAGGTTCGCCAGGCGGCCGAGGAACTGGCCGAGGCGTTCGAAGGCGGCGGCGCCCTTGCGCGAGTCCTGCGTGTAGATGGCGGCGGGCGACGTGCCACGAATGAGCGGCATGACGGTGAAGGGGAGCTGCAATTCGGGATAGGCGGCCTGCGTGTATTCCAAGGCTGGTACCTCGAACCCGAGCGTTCCCAGGTGCCGGAGGATCATCTGTTCGCGCACGATTGCCTCAGGATCGCGCGTGCCGATCTTGACGACATGAGACGGGGTCCCGGGCGCGAAGTCGATGCGGAATACGGAGTTGTGCTCGGCCTGGAAGCGCGAGACGAGCGCTCCCGATCCCAGCAGCCGGCGGGCGATGTCAGCGGCAGTCGTCGCAGGTAATGGAGATGGGGCGGTCATGGATGCTTCAAGCCGGCCGGACTTTGACGAGTGCGTAATTGCGATAGTAGATGGCGATGTCGACCACGACCATCAAGCCGTTGATGACGTAGAACACGATCACGCCGTCGCGGCTGTGCAACATCTTATGGATGACGCCGGCGGCGTAGCCAAGCAGGACCAGCCAGAGGAAGATGATGCTTTTGCCGGCGGTAGTTCTGGCACGCCAGGAACGGGCGATGGAAAACGGCCACGACGCGCCGAAACAGACAATCATAATCATCTCGAATGGGCTCACAAGGGTACTCCTCCGGATTCAGGGCGCCCATCATAAGGAATGGCTGGCGGGCGACAAGGAAGAACGGCAGAAAGAACGGCTGGCGGCCCGCTAAATCCGGCGGCGGGCGGGGAACGCCGGGAAATCCGGACGCACTTAACGGTTGACGGCAAGCGAAGCGTTGGGTAGACGAATGCCAATGATACGGTGTTGGGCAAGATTGAGAAACGTGTGGGCTACTCTGACAGGGGCGGTTCATCGCCCGGGGGATGGCATGACGGAGACCGAGGAGGGCGGCAGCCGGATGATGCCGCTTGGCGTCCTGCTTGCGGTGCTGCTCATTGTTTCCGCTTTGGCGCTGCAAGTTTATATCCAGAGCCGCGCGGTCGGCGAGCAAATGATTCTCGGGCCGCGGTACGTCAGGCCGATTGACAGGGTTGGGATGGGCGGTCGTGGTTCCACCACCGAAACGGCGAAGGTCACCACGCAAGCCCCGGCGCCGGCCATTGTCGCGCCTGTCACGAACGCGGAGTCCCGTGCCGATGTCGGACCGGACCTGGCAACGAACATGCCGCTGGCGACTGTGCCCCAGGCGGTACCCGAGCCCGAACGTCCCGCCGTGCAGGTGCAGGAACCGCGCCCGACCCCCGTCGAACGAGCCTTGGAGTCCGGCCAATGGGAGTCCGTGAAGCAATTGGCCGTTTGGGCGGCGCGCGAGGAACAGGCAGTCGCCGCTCTCGGGAACCTGAACCGGAGGCTTCCCGCCTTGTTTGCCGCGATTGGCGGTCGTTCGAGTATCACCAACGTTGCAGACGCCGTGGATGCCTTCCGCGTGTATCAAACACGGAACGCTCGTGTGCGCCGGTGGGCCGAGGAGCGGATCGCCGCCGGGGCGCAAGTGGCTCTGGGCGACTATCCCGTCAAAGAAATCCGGGTGTCGCTTGCGGCCGGCGACCTGGCCTGGCAGGAGCTTTACCTCATGATCGATCCGCTGGACGAGGCCGCCGCCAAGGCGCAGCCCCTGGCGGATGACTCCATGCGCGCATGGATCGCCCGCATTGCCGATTTACGGCAGGCGATCGTGACGGACCGGGCCCGTTTCGCGGATGTCCGCGCGTGGCGGCATCGTGGCAACATCGCGCTCGCGGCCACATTGCTGGCTGCCGTCGAGGAGTGGGTGAAGTCCCCTGGATCCGGGCTGAGCAAGTCGGCCGGCCCTGCCTCCTCCGTGGAGCCCGCCGCGGAATAGGCCGCAGGATTCACCATGTACGATCATTGCACGGAGGTTTGGGGCGGCGTGACGCGTTCGTTCCGGGATAGGGATCCCGAAAGGATCGCGTTTTTCTTTTTGGCCGGGGCCATGTTCGCAATCGCGTTTTCCATCGCGCTGGGCCAGACCTTGGCGGGGTTATGCTTCGCGGCCACAGTTGTGGGATTGGCGGCCCGGCGGGTCCGCGTGCGCTGGCCGGTCGAGGCTTGGTTTGCCGTCGCGTTCGCGGTTGTGGCACTGGGTACCGTGCTGGCCGGCGTGGATCCCCACAGCTTGTGGAAGAAGACCGGCAAGCTGTGTTGGTTCCTGCTGATCCCGGTGACGGCCATGCTCGTTCGGAATTCCGGGCAGGCGCGCGCTTTGGTCGTGGCGTTCGTAACGGGCTGCGTGGTCAAGGGCCTTGAGACGACGGTACGGAATCCGTTTCTTGCATGGCGCCGGCCCATCCCGAATTTTCTAACGGCTCTCATCGACCGCGGTTCCATGGCCGACGGTCAGGTGCTCATGTTGGGGTTGGTCATTACCCTCGTGATGGTGCTGCTGGCCTGGCGGGAACAGCGGCGATTGCCTGGGTGGCTGGTGGTGGCATTGGTGGTTCAGGCGGTTGGGTTGTTGCTGAACTTCAAGCGAGGCTCGTGGATTTGCGCCATCGCGCTGGCCGGAGGCGTCGTGCTGGCTCACGCCCGCTGGCGTACGTGGCTTGTGCTGTTGGGCGTCCTGGCGGTGCTGGCATCCCTGCCGCCGGTGCAGGTCCGGTTCGCCCAGTTGCGCGGGGAATTCGACGATCGGAGCGGCGGGCGCATGGCCATGTGGACGCGCATTACGCCGGCGTTGATTAAGGCCTATCCTCACGGGATCGGTTACGGGGCGCTCACGAACGACCTGATGCGCAAGGTGTATTCACGGGTCGAGCGCAATCGGAATCATATGCACGCAAATTGGGCGCAGGTGCTGGTGGAGACCGGTTGGGTCGGGCTGGCGCTCTATACGGTCTGGATGGCGTGGCTAGCGGGCGCTGCCGTGCGAGGCGTGTGGTCCGCCCGGCTTGGTCCGTCCCCGGCCTATGCGGCGGCGACGGCTGTTCTGCTGGTTGTGGCGGGACTGCTGCTGAACGGCGTGGTTGAATACAATTTCGGCAATTCCGAATTGATGATGGTGCTGGCGATGTTTGCCGGCCTCTTGGCCGCTCTCCGGCGGATCGCGGGCGTCACTCCGATTCCAGCCGAGCCGGGTCCGCCTTCCGCCGTCGCTTCCTGAAGAACGCTTGCAGCATCTCGCGGCATTCGGCTTCCAGCACGCCTTGCACGACCTCAGGCCGGTGATTCAACTGCGGATGGTTCAGGATCGTGAACACCGAGACGGCGCCCCCGCGGAGCGGATCGGGCACGCCGAACACGACCGTCGGGATTCGCGCCAGCACGATCGCTCCCGCGCACATGGGGCAGGGTTCCTTCGTGACGTAGAGCGTGGTTTCCGTCAGGCGCCAATCGCCGACGGCCGCGGCCGCCTGGGTGATGGCAATCATCTCGGCATGCGCCGTGGGATCCTTGAGCAACTCCACCTGGTTGTGAGCGCGTCCGATGACCTGGCCCGCCCGCACCACGAGGGCGCCCACAGGCACCTCGTCGGCATCCGCGGATTTTTGCGCCTCGGCCAGGGCCACACGCATGTAGCTGTCGTGAGAACGGTCAAACATCGGGGCATGGTAGGCGGAGGCCGGTGTGACGGTCAATGCGGGAGTGAGGAGCGGTGCCGAAGTTAACAGTCAACAGTGAACGGTGAGCACTGTAACTGGATTTATATAATACTTAATTTGACGAGGTTAGCTAATTTGGTGTAGACAGTTCTTGCTCATGAGTGACTCCGACATGTCTGCCGTGCCTGTGTTGCGCGATCCATCCGCCCCTTACCGGGTGTGCGACATGCCGGTCCGACTGCGGCCGCGGGAGGCCGTGGAACGGCTCGGCGTTGAAAATGTTCCGGATCAGGTATTGCTCGCGCTGCTGCTCAGATCCGGCGCGCGCGGCATGAATGTCGTGGATCTGGCCGAGCGCGTCCTGCGGACCTATGGGTCATTGACGGCCCTGTCGCGGGCCTCGGTCGATGAACTGACAAGCAACCGGCAACTGCGCGGGCTGGGCCGGGTCAAGGCCCAGATGCTCAAGGCGGCGCTCGAACTGGCGCGGCGGACCGCGGAGGAACGTCGTGACGAACGAGGGAGTGTGGTGCGCTCGCCGGAGGATGCGGCCGGAATACTGAGGGAAACGGCAAAGCCGCTGGATCATGAACGGTTCTGGACCTTGCCGCTGGACTCCAAGAACCGGCTTAAGTGGGGCGCGGAGGAAGTCAGCCGCGGAATTCTCGATACGAGCCTGGTGCACCCGCGCGAAGTCTTCAAGCGCGCCATCCAATGGGGTTGCGCGGCGGTGGTTCTCGTGCATAATCATCCCTCCGGCGATCCGACGCCTTCGGCGGAAGACGTGCGGATCACGAAGCAACTCGTTCAAGCCGGCCAGGTGATCGGCATCAAAGTGCTCGATCACATCGTCCTGGGGCGGCCCTCGGCGGAACGCGTGCGGGACTTTGTGAGCCTGCGCGAGTCGGGGGTTGTGGAGTTCGCGGAGTGAACGGTTCGGAAGGAAGCAGACAGCATGAATATTCATCCTACGGCAGTCATCGATCCCGGGGCGCGACTCGGAAAGAACGTCACGGTCGGTCCCTGTGCGGTGATCGAGGCGGAAGTCGACATTGGCGACGGCTGCACCATCGGGCCCCATGCGACGATCCTGCGCCACACGGCGTTGGGCGAGGGGTGCCGCGTGCACGCCGGCGCGGTGCTTGGCGATTGGCCGCAGGATCTGAGTTTCAAGGGCGAGACGACCTACGTGCGCATCGGCAAGGGTGTCACGCTACGGGAGTTCGTGACCGTGCACCGGGGTACGAAAGCCGGGACGGCGACGGAAGTGGGTGATAATTGCTTCCTCATGGCCAACGCGCATATCGGCCACAATTGCCAGGTCGGGCCGGGCGTGATCATCGCGAACGGAGCATTGCTCGGCGGACACGTCGAGGTCGGGGAACGGGCCTTCCTGAGCGGGCACGTGGTCGTTCATCAGTTCGTCCGCATCGGGCGCCTGGCGATGGTCGGGGGCGCCGCCGGACTCGGCAAGGATGTGCCGCCGTTCTGCATGGTCGGCGGCATGGAGCGGAACCGTGTGGCCGGGATGAACATCATCGGCATGCGGCGAGCCGGCCTGACACCTGATCAGCGCAAAGCAGTCAAGGCCGCGTTCGGCAGCCTCTTTCTGTCAGGCCTGAATGTTTCTCAGGCCGTGGAACAGATCAAGAGCGAGGCGGCGCCGGGCTCTGCCGCCGCCGAGTTCGCGGCCTTCATCGAGCAGTCCAAGCGCGGCATCTGCCGCTACGGCGCGAGTTCGTCGGGAGCGGCGTCGGACGAGGATTGAGCGGCGTTGGTCGGCCGCCATAGGCGTTTCGGGTTGCGAAACGAGTAGGCACCTCGCGACACACGCAACAGGTCGGCCAGTGTCGCCCTCGGGGGTAGATTGGTCGTCCCTCGAATGAACAGGGCCGCCAGGCATTCTGAATCCCACAAGGCCGTGTGAAAGCGGTTGGTTCGCGCGCCGTCCACACAGGGCGGCGGCTGGTTCGTAAACCCCGGCAAAAGGCTGGTCGTGAGGGATTCCAAGGCGTAACTGCGCGGGCCGGGGAACCAGGCCTGGAACAGCGGCAGACTGTCGAACAACGGGCCGGTTGGGACCGCCACTGAATTCCGTTTGGCCTCAGCGGCCACAAACCCGCGATCGAACCGGGCGTTGTGCGCCAGCAGTACGCACCCTTCTGCGAAGCGGACAAATTGGGGCAGCACCGCGGCGACTGGCGGGCTGTTGCTGACCATCGCATCGGTGATGTTGTTGACGCGCCGGGCCGCTTCCGGAATCGGAATGCCCGGGTTGATCAACCAGGACTGCCGTTCCAGCACGCGGTCGAGATGAAATTTCACCGCCGCGATTTCCACCAGGCGGCCCTGTTCCACGCTTAGACCGGTCGTCTCCGTGTCGAACGCCACAAACGTGACGTTGGTGAGCGGCGTCGCCGTGGGGACGGGAAACGGTTCGCCGTACGCGTCAAATGAGGCCAGGACGATCAGCGACATGAGGGGTCCGAGCAGCAGGCGGGAGAAGTTAAGCGTCATGGTTTGATGCCTGCCCAGGTGGCGTCGATTTCGGCCAGGATCGCGCGGGCCGCTTGCGCGGGATCGGGCGCCTCGACAATGGGCCGGCCCACGACCAGATAGCTGGCGCCGGCCCGGACCGCGACGGCGGGTGTGGCCACGCGTTTCTGGTCGCCGACATCCGCCCCGGCCGGGCGGATACCCGGGGTTACAAGCACCGGCCCTGTGCCGAAGCGGGTGCGCAGGGCGGCGGCTTCGTGGACCGAGGTGACCACGCCGTCAATGCCGCTCGCGATCGCCAGGCCGGTCAGCGCCAAAGCCTGATCGGCCACAGACCGACTCAGGCCCAGATCCTTGAAGTCGTCGGCGTTCAAGCTGGTGAGCGTGGTCACGGCCACAAGTCGCGGACGGCGCTCGCCGAAAGCAGCAGCGGCCTCGGCGGCGGCCTTGAGCATGGCGCGCCCGCCCACGGCATGCACGGTCATGAGTGAAGCCCCGAGTCCGCCCGCCGCCGTGATCGCGTTCGCCACCGTCCGCGGGATATCGTGGAATTTAAGGTCGAGGAATACCTGGCGGCCGGAGGCGGCCAGGGTCCGCACAATGTCGGGCCCGGCGGCTGTGTAGAGCTCGAGCCCCACCTTGAGCCAGCGGATCTCGGGCGGCAGTTGGCGGAGCAGGGCGGGCACGGCCTCCGCATTCGGGACATCCAGGGCGACAATGACTTCGGGTTTGTTCATACGGGTTGCGTGTTTGGGGTTTGAAGTTTGGGGTTCAGTGTCCAGATCGGCCACGCTCTGTTTTGCTGAATCCGCGAAAGGTAGCGTGTTGCCGGGGTTTTGTCTATTGTTCGAACATGGCCTGATGGGCTATAACGTACGCGTGAGGTTTCTGTTGTACAACGTTCGCTACTGTACCGGCGCGGGGCTGGGATTTCACTTCCCGTTCCCGTGCAGCGGTTACCTCAAACGAACGCACCGCAACCTGGATCAGGTGACCGCGTTCATCGGGTCGTTGCAGCCGGACGTGGTCGGACTCGTGGAGGTTGATGGGGGCTCGTTCCGTTCAAGCTGGCGTAATCAGGCGGAACACATCGCGACCTCACTGGGTCACTACCATTCTCACGAGTCGAAGTATGCGGAACGTTCCTGGTTGCGGTTCCTGCCCGTGGCGAACAAGCAGGGCAACGCGTTTCTGAGCAACAACGTCATCCAGTCGGAGCGCTTCCTCTACTTCGACCACGGCGTCAAGCGGTTGGTGATCCAGCTCGAGCTTCAGGACCTGACGGTCTTCCTTGTGCACCTGTCCATCTGGTTCCGGCACCGGCAGTACCAACTGGGCGACCTGTATTCGCTGGTGAAAGACGTCAAGAAGCCGTACCTGGTGGCCGGCGATTTCAATGTCTTCTGGGGAGACCCGGAGATGGAGCTGTTCCTCGCGGCCACGGGGCTCAAGAGCGCTAATGCGCAGGGGTTGCCGACGTATCCCAGTTGGGCGCCCAAACGGCAGCTCGATTTCATCCTGCACAGTCCGGGCATCCGTGTCACGCGTTTCGAGATGCCGCAGGTCACGCTATCGGATCACCTGCCGCTGGTGTGTGATTTCGAAGTGGACGGGGCGGGTGGCCCGTCCGGTTGAAGCGGAGGGCCCTGACCGCCTGCATCTCTCTGCTTGATAGCGCGGAAGCCATTCCGTATGCTGCCCCATCGTTTAATCAAACGCCCGCCTCCGGCGGGAAACGTCTCAAGGAGAAACGCAGATGGCAATGATCGAGAGTGTAGTGGCCCGGGAGATTTTGGATTCGCGCGGCAACCCGACGGTGGAAGTCGACGTGACGCTCGAGAGCGGTATCGTAGGTCGCGCGGCGGTGCCGTCCGGCGCCTCGACCGGCGAGCACGAGGCCGTCGAACTGCGTGACGGCGACAAGAAGCGCTATCTGGGCAAGGGCGTCCTGAAGGCCGTCAAGAACGTCAACGAGATCATCGGCCCGAAGTTGATCGGCAGCGATTGCCGCGACCAGGTCGCGATCGACATGGCCATGATCGATATGGACGGCACCCCCAACAAGGGCAAACTCGGCGCGAACGCCCTGCTGGCCGTGTCGCTGGCCGTGGCCAAGGCGGCGGCCGAGTACTGCGGTCTGCCCCTGTTCCGTTATATCGGCGGCGCCAACGGCAAGGTTCTGCCCGTCCCGATGATGAACATCATGAACGGCGGCGCGCATTCCGACGCCCCGATCGATCTCCAGGAATTCATGATCATGCCCAAGGGTGCCACATCGTTTTCCGAGGCGCTGCGCATGGGCGCGGAAGTCTTCCACGCCTTGAAGGGCGTGCTGAAGGGGATGAAGCTCAGCACGGCCGTTGGTGACGAAGGCGGGTTCGCCCCGGTGCTCAAGAGCAACACGCAGGCCCTTGACGTCATCGTCGAGGCGATCAAGAAGGCCGGCTACAAGCCCGGCAAGGACGTGTTCCTGGCCCTCGACCCGGCGGCCAGCGAGTTCTATGATGTCGCCAAGAAACGCTACGTCTTCAAGAAGAGCGACGGCTCGCAACTCACGGCCGACCAGATGGTGGCGTTTTATGCCGACCTCTGCGACAAGTACCCGATCATCAGCATCGAGGACGGCATGGCCGAGAACGACTGGGAAGGCTGGAAGAAGCTCACCGAGAAACTCGGCGACAAGATCCAGCTCGTGGGCGACGATCTGTTCGTGACCAACACGGAGTATCTCAAGAAGGGCATTGACCAGGGCATCGCCAATTCGATCCTGATCAAGGTCAACCAGATCGGGACGTTGACCGAGACGCTGGACGCGATCCGCATGGCGACGCAGGCCGGTTATACGGCCGTGGTCAGCCATCGCTCGGGCGAGACCGAGGATGCGACGATCGCCGACATCGCCGTGGCGACGAACGCGGGCCAGATCAAGACCGGGTCGCTGTGCCGTACGGACCGCGTCTGCAAGTACAACCAGCTTCTCCGCATCGAGGAAATGCTGGGCGACAACGCCGTCTATGGCGGCGTGATCTGACGGGTATCTGAAGTTTGGGAGAAAGAGGTTCGTCCCCGGAAGCCGGCAAGGCTCCGGGGATGAACCATTGAAGACTGTGAACTTCTGGGTTTTGCTTTATCGGGCGGCGTTGATCGCGGTGGCGGTCGCCATTGCCATTGCGGTCGTCTGTGTTTTTCTGCCGCAGGAGAACCGGCTCAGGGTTCTGCAGTCCAAGAAAGTGGCGCTCCAGGAAACCACGTCCAAGCAGGAAGCGCGCCTCCGCGAGCTTGACGACGACCAGAACCAGTTTCGCAAGAATCGCGAGTTCGTTGAGCGCATCGCACGGGAGCAGGGTATGGCCAAGCCCGGCGAGACCATCTTCCGGTTCGAAGGCACGAACGCGCATGTGGTGGCACGCCAACCATGAAGGCACGCCGACTAATGCCGTTTCTCGTGGCGGCGGCTCTGGTGGCTGGTGCCGGGTGCATCAGGCTTGACTCCACCCTCACGATCAACGCCGACGGGGGCGGGAAGTGGCGTCTGGTTTACTCCATGCCTGCCCACATGATCAAACAGGTCCAGAACGCGGCGACGTTGGCGGCTGACATGCAGCGGGCAGCCGGCATGAGC
>Ga0118677_10009511_pt1 | contig 15161 bp, 17 predicted proteins | sample AliMusrvi5mmetaG_FD_86154 | JGI IMG/M metagenome (GOLD analysis project Ga0118677, IMG submission 86154)
ATCGATTCAACCGCCGGTTCGACCTGCCAGCCATATTCACCAGACTGGTCTACGCCGCTACTCATACCGGACGTCGGCCAGAATGGTTTTTACGGCAAGCGCTCTATTAGAACGATTCAGGAAAAGCAATAATGAACATCAGCAGAAAAGATTTTTTTAAAAAAAGTCTGTTTTCACTCGGAGAAGCGGTCTGTTCGGTGACCAATGTCCTTAACAGCGCACCGGAGCCTGTTCTGAGCGTACCGGATGCAGCACATTTTGTATCTGTGCCCCATGAAGATCAGACGGCTGTTGCGTATAACGAGACCTGTCTTGCGAAATACAGCGGCTGTTTTGCCTGCATGGAGCGGTGCGAACCGGAGGCAATCAAGCTTATTCCTGGAGTCGGTATCCGGATCAACCCGCGGCTCTGCGACGGCTGCGGCACCTGTGAGTACGTCTGTCCGGTAACCCCGAAAGCCGTCAGGATGCAGCAACGCCCAAAACCTGTTGAAACAGCGGCACTACATGAAGATATCACCACCCTGAAAGGAGAATCACCATGCTGAAGAAGAGCCTGGCCGTTGCTGCGGCCATCATCGGAGCCATTGCGGTATTGTCGCTCCCTGCCATGACCACCGCTGTCAACAAACCGGCCACAAAACTGGTCAACGATGGCCGCGCCAAATGTTACGAGTGCCATGACGAAGTCAAGGCGCTCAAGGAAGGATCCAAACATGCCAAGCTGTCCTGTACGGTCTGCCACGACAAGCTTGATGCCCATATGACGGATCCGGAGAAAAACAAACCGGTGACGCTCATCGACCAAGCGCTCTGCGGCAAATGTCACAAAAGCCAGTATGAAAGTTTCTTTAACGTTAATTACGACGGCGGCGCACGTAAAGAGAAGGGGACTCCGACCGGCCGTTCGCCGATGCAGGACAAGCTGTTGGCTCCTTACGGCTTTACCATTGAGCACAACGAACCGCGTGGTCACGCCTTCATGGTCATCGACCAGTTTGCCGTGGACCGTTTTCAGGGCGGCCGTTTCCAGTTTAAGGACGGCTGGAAGGGTATTGATAAAACCGGTAAAGTATGGGACGTGCTGGAAGACAAGGGTAAGGATTTCAAACTCAAGGAATCGGCCATGGCCGGCAATCCGACCTGCATTCAGTGCAAGACATCCGACCACATCCTGAAATGGAAGTTTATGGGAGAGAAAGACCCGAAAGCCAAATGGGATCGCACCTCAAACGTAGTCGATGTGGCCAGGGACACCAACAATGCGGTCGGCTGCATCCACTGCCACGACCCGCACGGCACCCAGCCACGCGTAGTACGTGACGGTCTGATTCAGGCTATCGAACGTGATACCAAAACCAATATTTTTGCCAAGGACGGCGTGACCGATCTGAAAATCATCTCGTTCCGGGACGGTTTCCGCAAAATTGGCGTGATGAAAAAGACCGATTCCCGCATGATGTGCGCCCAGTGCCATGTGGAATACGCCTGCGGATCCGGGACCCAGTGGAGTGACGGCCACGCCGTTAAATATGACGACCAGCGCACCAACCATTTCCCGCTGAAAAATGTTTCGCAGCTGTTGAAGCATTACAAGGAAGCCCAGGACTTCTTCGACTTCAAGCATGCCGTTACCGGCGCCCGTTTGATCAAGTTCCAGCACCCGGAAGCGGAAACCTATGCCGGCAGCGTTCACGATACAGCCGGTATCCAGTGTCACCAGTGCCATATGCCGAAGATGAAGGGAAAAGACGGCAAGATGTTCTCGACTCACGGCGTGGTCAAGCCGAAACAAAACATCAAGGCAGCCTGTCTCGGTTGTCACTCGGACAGCACGGTTGAAAAGAAACAGTACGAGATGGAATCCATCATCAACTACACCAAGGGTAAGATGCGCAAGGCAGAGTACTGGCTCGGCCAGCTGATTGACACCTACGCAGCCGCCCAGCGCATGGGTGTCACCGAAAGCGTCCTGACCCTGGCTCGTGAAAAACATGAAGAAGCACACGTCCTGTGGGAATACTGGACCGCCGAGAACTCGGACGGCTTCCATAACCCGGGGTTGGCCCGCGAGAGCCTGACCGGTTCGATAACCGCCTCAAAGGCGGGGGTCAAAATCCTGAATGACGCTATGGCTGTTGTCAAGAAGGATGAAGCGAAAAAGTAAACGTAGAATTCAACAAGCTGCATCGAAATAACGAAGGGCGGGGGGAACCCCACCCTTCGTGCATTTTTACTTCTTTCGGCAACGAGCTTATTTCGACTCCGGCTCTGGCGCGGGGGCTGGTTCAGGAGCAGTGGCTGGAGCAGCCAGTTTCTTCAATATATTTTATGTCAAGCGATATCGGTCAGTTGTTTTTGCCGGGAAATGCCCTTTTGAAAGCGGTAATCTTTTTCTTTCCGGGAGCAACATACCAGAGAAAAGCAGCCGGTTTGTCATCCGCATCCTGATCGAATTTCAAAGCCACGCAGGAACCTTTTTTCAGCGGAATCGTTTCACCCGGTCGCCCGAGTAACGTTGCCGTCAATACACCGAGCTGAGGTTCATGACCGACCAGCATGACCCGTTTTGCATCACCGCACCCTTTCAGATGTGTGACCAGGGCATCAATGCCGGCACCCGGCAGGAGAAGTTCACTTGCAACCACCACGTTTTTTCGACAGGCCTTTCCAGCCGCAATCTCAGCAGTCTGAACAGACCTGGTCAGAGGACTGGTAAGGGTCAGCCTCGGTTTCGGGCCATTTTTGGCAATTGTTGCACTCATTTTTTCGGCACTCCTCCGCCCCTTTTCGGTCAGATAACGCCATTCATCCTGCAGGGAGTCACTTCCCTCTACCGCTTCCGTGTGCCGCATAACATACAAGATCATGGAGCCCTCCAAATCAGCTATAGTAATAAGTGAAACAGTATAAACCTCATCAACCGGATTGGCAATTTGTTGCGCATTTGAAATCAGAGCCGCCCGTATTTTATACGGATGATTAACTTGAGTTGAATTCAATGGGGGATTACTGTAAATTTGTCCATATAGCGAATGTATTTCTTGAAGGAGTACACTACATTATGCCAGAATGGATCTCAGTGTTGACAAAACCAGGAAATAATTGCAGCACAAAATGTCGGCTGCACTAAAGGATTACCGTTGTGACCAAAATTGTTGACAAGAGACGAGTGATACAGAAGCTGTTAGTATCACAACCTATTAACATTCCTGTTTTCCATGACATTGCCTTACGATTACAGCAAATGATGAACGATCACACGTACAGGATAGAAGAAGTAATAAAATTAGTACATGAAGACACCGCATTAGCCACTGAAATGCTGAAACATGCAAATTCCACCTATAACTCCGGTAAGACACCAATAACCACCATAAAAAATGCAATTGTCAGACTTGGATCTCAGCAGATTGTTAACCTTGCATTTACTGCCAGCATGGCAAATACCACGTCGGATAATGTAATTATTAATAAGCATCTCAAACAGCTGTGGCACCATTGTCATACCGTTGCTATTACGAGTTCCTGGTTGGCAGTAGAAGTCAACCATACGAGTAACAGGATATATGATATAAATGCGGATGAAGTCTATTTGGCCGGATTGCTACACGATATCGGTAAATTATATTTATTGAAAGCGATGGACAATCTATTGACTATAGGCGTATTACAAGCTGACGATTATTTCATAAATGATATTATTGAGGAACTTGGTGTACCGTCAGGCGTGAAGGTCATGAACTACTGGCATCTCCCTCCAATTTATTCAGATTCCATTGGTCGTCACACCACTGATACGTGGAAATGCGGAGTAAATGACCATTTAGTTGCCGCTATTAGATTGGCGTGTAAAATACATGATTATATAGAGCGTGGTGTTGAAATTACAAACGGTGGCAACGATTTGACCGGCATCAATGACGAGTTGTCATTATTAGGTATTGATGATGTAACATACGTATATGGCATTGAAAAAGCGTTAGTTGATTGAGGGGTGCCAGGCTTTTACTGCCGATGTTCCTGCCACCGGGTAATCCATCTTAGTATCGTGTTGAAAAAGGCCGCATCCCCGGATGTGGCCTTTTTTATACGCAACCCTATTTTCTTGTAAATTTAAATAGTTCCATGTATACAGAATGTCATTACTTGATTTTACCGCCCGTTCAGAGAAGAAATTCAACGACATGCCGAAACGAACAATTCGCGTTAATACACTCGTGCTTACCTTGGCCATCTTGTTTGTATCTGCAAGCAATCCGGCATACTCCGCCATGAAAGATGTATCGGTTTCTGTCGGAGCAATGTCCTGGTATAACAGATATGTTCCCATATCAAGAATTGCAGGTGCAGATGTTCCTAAAAGCTCATATGGCTTCATGTATGGCCCGACGATAAGAGCCCAACATAACAACCTGTATTTTGCTGTTACGTATCTTCTTTCATCGGATAACTACAATTTGGTGGTAACAGATTCTCCTGTCAGCATACATCATGCTAAAGCCAATTCATCAGCATCCCGCAGTGATATTGACGTTGTCGTTGGTTATCTGCTGCCCCCCACATTAAACGTTCATACCGGATATAAAGGCATATTCGTTGATGATGCCATTTCGTTTGCATCTTCCGGAAGAACAGCAAGCGCTAAACGGAATGAGACGTATAATGTGGCTACTCTTGGCACAGGCATAACCATCCCTTTCGGGAAGAAAATCATATTGTTTGTAAATGGCGATGTGCTTCTCGGTTCATTTCACAACGATGTAACGTATCCGGCCGGCTATAGACGTCTGAGTGAGCCTGTCGATGATTCCATAGCCTGGGGGGTAAGTGCCGATACACGGGCTGTCATTACAATATATAACCATCTGTCGGCAAACATTGGTTTAAAAGCGCAGTACATAAAAGCCGGCAGTGACAACTCAAGTTTTTTGGGTCCAACGGTAGACATCGAATATCGATTTTAAGAGTTCCCACAGAAGAAAAGCATCACGTCGAACTACCCTTTTATATTAGTGGCTGTCTCCGGTTTTGCCATCAAATCTTCCGTTTTGGCAACCATCTCTGACGGGATCTGATAGATGACATTGTTGTTGCTGTCCATAAATTTAATCCGCACCTTACCTTGCGGATTATATGACTCAACAATGTGGCTCATTGCCCGAACGGTTTTATGCGTGCTTTCATTACTGACGACAGGCGCCTGTTTGTTCGTGGCAGAAACCTTGTTGTCGGCATTCAGATCTGCAATGTTTGATTGCACCGACTGACTTGAGGAAGGGGAACCGGCTGAAGGAGATCCCTTTGCCGACTGGGTTAAAGAAACAGCAGCATTAAGAGACGGCAGCTTGAACGCAACGACATCACCTGTTATCGAATTCATTTCCATGGCATACTCCCATCTTTGACTAAGAAGGCTACAACGTGCTAGGCTTTTCCTTGAAATGCTTCGGTAGCTTTCTCAGCACCATTTTCTTTTACTTCCTGTGCCCGGGTATCTCCATCGTTTGCCAGCTTTTGCAGAGCTTGCGGAGAAATAGTTACGGTATCGGTCTTGGTCGCCTGAACTGTTTTTTGAGCATCCTGGCTGACTTGAGGTACAGTAGCGGATTGATCTATCTTAACCTGCGGATTCACATGTACAGGATTAATAGTTACACTATTAGGAGAAACCTGTGTAATTGACATACCAATACCCTCCTCCTGCTACTTAAATATGCTCTTGATTCATCCTATCGGCATATATTGGTAAAAACTAAATGCCGATTTGAGTATTCAACTAAATAGTATCTATCGTCTGCTTGTTTTTGCCAATCGCACCACAACCCGGGCACTTATACTTCCCCGAGTACACTGCGATAAAAATCAAACCCGGTATGTAACCTAACAGAAAACCTGCAATGACAATACATTTAGGAATAATGTAATGAGAAAGCCACGTCTTCATTTCCCCTTCATATCCACATGTAAGGCATTTACGAACACAACCGCTATTATCAGAGTCATCGCCATTATCTGCTGCCAGAGAACTGCCGGATGATTTATTTTTTTTCAACACAGAGAAAACTATAGAGCCACCGACAAGAACGAACAGCATTATTACAATTTCCATTAAATATTCCCTTTAGACACTATTTCTCATTATCATGCCTGCGCACGCAGGTAACATCATACGGTTTGCCTCTAAAATCCTTCATATAGGTATATTCCATACCCGCCGCAGTGCATTTCTGAATTTTTGCATCAAGTTCTTCCTGGCTAACATTAGAGCAACCGGCAAGCGACACGGCAATCAGCAACATCATCAATAATTTCATATAATAACTCCTTATCTATAGTAATATCCACATGATTTAGTATCGGCAGATACACCGGAAAGTGTAGCACAAACAAAGCATCTATAGCGCCAATTGTATATATAATCTCTCAAGGGCAGACCTGATCTTTAATTCAAGAAACCCGCTACATGAACCATTTTCAATACTGTCCAATTCTGACTGATGAATCATGGTACTCACTACATGGCTCTTGGATACAATTTCCAGACGATAATCGACACATGCAGCAGTCAACCCACCGGTAACCGACACTTTAGTCAGCTTGACTCCCATTTGGTTTGCAAGATCGGTTACATACTCTTGAATCATCCGTTACAACTCCCGATCAAAATGATTTTGAGACGACAAACCCCGTACCTGGTAGCAATCAAGACACGGGGCAAACAAAAAATTGAGTAACAACGTTTTATATACAGACAAACACGCTAATCTACAAGTAAATACAAAAGGCTACGCAAAAAAAGGCCACATCCGAAGAAGTGGCCTTTTTAACTGTTATGAAAACGAATTACTTTGCAGCAGGAGCAGCTTCTGCTTTAGGAGCTTCTTCTTTTTTCTCTGCTTTCTTTGCTTTTTTAGCTTTCTTCACTTTCTTAGCAGGTTTAGCTTCTTCTTTCTTTTCAGCAGCAGCAGGAGCAGCAGCAGGTGCAGGAGCAGCATCAGCAGCGAATACTACGGCAGAGAAAGAAAGAGCAACAAGAGCAGCAACGATTGAGGAGAGAACTTTTTTCATGGGTAAAACCTCCGAGTAATTTTAGAACATCTATATACAGGTATTAGCACAGTCCATGCCAAGTTTAATATTAACGTAACATACTGATAACACACATGATACAAAACTTGACCGTTTCATTACCAATCAACCATTCCCTATATGCTCATTATCACACCCTATATGAGGTATATCTTTGGATAACATGCAAGAAGGCCACCCCGAGAGATGGCCTTCTCCATTCCGCCGTTCATGTATCCCTCTTTTATCAGTTTTTAGCAACCACGGTTACCGTCTCATCCTTCACTACAGAGACAATCCCTTTTACCATGCCAGTCATCAGAAGCACTGCCGGTATTACCTGTGCAACAACTATCAGGGCACAAAATCCTAAGAATACCCAGACAAAAATCCCACTGTTATCTTCACTCAAACCGTTTGCTGCAAATGCTGTTACTGGAGCTAATGTTCCTGCGATGGTGGTGATAAGTGCTCTCATGACATCCTCCTATTTTAAGTTGTTGTTGAATTTAATTGCCTTTGTCTTTGATATAGCATCGATGATGCCAAGTTTTAAAAATAAGGATAAAAGAATGTATCTAGCTAATCTTATGGATATTTTTATTTTAAAATAAAACGTTATGGGGAAAAACAAATAATTATCGGAGATGCGCTGTATGTAAAATTAATACTAATTATTCGGTGTGGGAATGCATGTGTTGTAAATACGGACAGTTACGCGTTTGTATATGAAATGCCGATGTGTATATCACTCTCATACGTCAGACAAATATATGTGTAACATGCTGTAATTATTTGTATTAATTGTTGTCGGTGGGTGTTTGGCCTTGACATTATTTCTGTGATGCGTTACTTGTGAGCATCTCCTTAGTGCATAAGGAGGAGGATAATCGATAATACTAAACCATCCGTGAGGATGGGACGGAAAGCCCATTGGGTCTCATGCAGATAGCCGGGTCGCCGAAATATCAAACAGATATCAAGGCGACCCGGCTATTTTTTTGCCGCTCGCAGAAAACTGACGGAACGAAAAATCAATCATACGTTCTGCGACATAACGGAGGAAGCATGAAAGATCTGAATAAAAAAATTCACGAACTGGCGGTGTTCATCGAGTTCATCGCCGGGTCAGGGCTGGCAATATTTTTCCATATGGTGCTGCACAACGAACAGGCTGCCTATATGATATTCGGAATGGGGATACTGCTGTCTCTGGTCACTTACCTGGTACGGGAGGATGTGGGAAAATCAAAAGTGGAACTTCTAGCCCAGTATCTGCAGGTTCATGAAATTCCCTTTGCCCTGGCGCAAATCCAGGACGAGGAATGCAAAATCAAGGCTCACGAACTGATTGCAGCAACCATGAAAAGCCTCTCGACATTGCAGCGCGGGTATATTGTCCTGGAGGAACTGGAGTTCTATCTGGAAGGCGCCCGTCTCTCCGATCAGGCCGTGCACCGCATCAAGGCTGTTGATCCGTTAACCTGCGGTTGGCTGAGCCGGGGGGCGTTGTTAAATTTCTATCAGGCCAATGTCCGGGCACTTGATCGGGGAGTCCAGATCACCCGTATTTTTGTAACAACCCGTGAAGAACTGGAGGATCTTGAAGTTCAAAAGGTACTTGCTGCCCAGTATTGCGACAATATCGATATGCGGATTGCGTTTCGGGATGAGCTGCCAACGGCTTTTGACATTTGTGGCAGGGATACCAACAGCTCCTTTGATTTTGCTATTTATGATGATCGTGCTGTGACCGATGTTTTCGGGCAATCAAGCAAATATTATGGCCAGAAAACGTGCCAGCCGGCAGAAGTTACCAAGTACCTCTACCTCTTTGATCTCCTTGAACACAGTGCCCATCTGGTTACCCTGGAAAATGAGAAAATTATCCTTGCCAGCGATCCGGCAAAGGCCGAAACTGCAAGGATTCCCGTAGGAATTGTTCTTGATGCGAGAAAATACGAATTGCAAAAGCCCCGCGAGACAGTGTATTGCGGGGCATAATGGAAAAAGTACTGCTACTCAAATCAGTGCTGGTCAGATCAAAAATATAGCGGGGGGTTGCAATGAAACACGTTTCGTCGAAATATGTTACTCTGGTAATGTCTGTTTTTGTTGTCCTGGCGTCGGGTTGTGCGCAGGTTGCTCACAAAGTGGATGTGTTGTATTCGCCTCAGGCAACGTACCGTGGCGGGACCGGCACGCTGGAGCTGGCTACCGCCGATTCAGCAAAAGGCAATAAAAACACTGAACCTTCGATGCGCTGGGTCGTTGGGCATATCAAGAATGACGAAGGGGGTGTCACAGGAGAAATTATCAGTCCTGTTCGACCGCAAGACGTTGTCTCAGACGCGTTCAAGCAGGAACTTGCCGCCGCAGGTTACAAGATAAATTTTTCAAAGGCTCTTGATAAACAGACCGGGAAGGGAATTGTTTTCACGGAGATATCTGTGACGCTTGAGGAAGTGCCATCGCTGGTCAAGCTCGAATCATCGTGTAATATCTTGCTCAAAATGGATCTGTGGGCAAACGGCACTGTCATTAATCATACAGAGTACCGTTCCAAAGTGTCGGACATTGCGGTGAAAGATCGGGATCAACTGTCATCAGACCTCTACCAAAAGGCACTTCAAGAGGTCATTCAACAGGCGGTGCCGGATATTATTCGACAACTTCACTGAAAGTTGCGGCAGATATTATGAATATACTGAAATATCAATATTGAAATAGTAATAAAATAAGTAGACTATACCGAACTGTGGATAAAGATACGCACCGTATTAATCGAGACTTTTATTCATACGATTAGAATACCGGAGACCTGACAGCGGGGGGCGTTTTGGATACTTTCACCGGTTTTTTGAATAATTCAGCTCTGATGCTCATTCTGTGCGTTATTTATGACACATTCAATATTCATTCAATTCCGAAAAAAAGCCTGAGAGACAGTCTGACGGGAGTCCTTGTCGGCCTCATCTGCATCGCTGTCATGGTAACGCCCTGGTCTCTTGAAAAAGGGCTGTATTTCGACACCAGATGGGTGCTTCTAAGCCTGTGCGGCCTCTATTTCGGATTGGTTCCAACACTGTTTGCGGTAGTAATCGCCGGGGCATTCCGGCTCTACGAAGGGGGTCCCGGAGGAATTGTCGGGACTGTTGTGATAGTATCGACTGCAACGGTGGGTATTGTCTGGAAATTCTGGAAAGATAAACGCCGCAATCCGCTTAATTGGCTGCAGCTGTATGTATTTGGAATTGTTGTACAGCTGACAATGCTCTCCTGCATGTTCCTTTTCCCCGCTGCTATGCGCAATTCAATTCTCAAGAAGATCGCTCTCCCGATCCTGCTCATTTATCCCGTACTGACCACAATTATCGGTCTCATTCTGAAGAGGCAGGAAGACCGCAGGGCTACGGACAGGGAACTGGCGGAAAACCGCAAGATTTTAAGCAGGGAAAGGGGCTTGCTGAGAGGAGTTATCAATTCCATTCCTGATTTGATATTCTTCAAAAGCATTGATGGCGCGTACCTTGGGTGCAACAGATCTTTTGAGCAGTTTGTCGGGCGCGATGAGCAGAATGTAGTGGGCAAATCTGATTTCGACCTGTTTGACAAGGAAGTGGCCGAGCTTTTCGTGCAAAAGGACGGTGAGATCTTCAAGTCCGGGAAACCGCGCAATAACGATGAATGGGTCGATTACCCGGACGGTAGAAAAGTTCTCCTGGAGACGGTGAAGACACCTTTGAGGGATATGGACGGTTCACTGTACGGACTGGTAGGTATCAGCCGAAACATCACCGAGCGCAATGAGGCTGAAGAGTCGCTCCGGGCAAGTGAAGCAAAATTCCGTACGGTATTCGATTCCGTGCATGACGCCATTTTTATACATGACCTTGATACGGGTGCCATAGTAGATGTTAACCAGCGGATGTGTGAAATGTACGGCATTACCTACAAGGAAGCCCTCCGGGCATCAATTGGTGAGATTAGTGCCGGCATTCCGCCGTACAGCCAGGAAGATGCGGCAAACTGGTTGAGAAAGGCATCGGAAGGCACGCCGCAATTCTTTGAATGGCATGCCCGCCGTAAAGAGGGGACTCTCTTTTGGGTTGAAGTCAATATGCGCCGGGCTGCCATCGGCGCCACGGATCGTATTCTGGTTACGGTGCGCGACATAACCGCGCGCAAACGCGCTGAAGATGAACGCCTCAATCTTGAAAAGCAGCTGCTTCACGCCCAGAAACTAGAAAGCCTCGGTGTCCTGGCAGGCGGCATTGCCCATGATTTCAACAATATTCTTACTTCTATTATCGGAAATGCTGATCTGGCGCTTATGCGGATTAATCCCGAATCTCCCGCCATTGATAACCTGCATAGCATCGAAAAAGCAGCTGCCAATGCTGCAGATCTTGCCAAACAAATGCTTGCTTATTCCGGTAAAGGCAAGTTTGTTATAAGCAATCATGACATCAACGGACTGCTCGAAGAAATGCTCCATATTCTGCAGGTCTCAATCTCTAAAAAAGCCGTTCTGCGCCTTAACCTTACCCGGCCTCTGCCTCCGGTCGAGTCCGATGCTACCCAGATTCGCCAGATTATCATGAATCTGGTCATTAACGCTTCGGAAGCCATCGGCGATAAAAGTGGAGTAATCGCCATCTCGACCGGCTGTATGGATTGTGACAGCAGCTACCTGAAAGATGTCTGGTTTGATGAGAACATCGGAGACGGCCTCTACGTCTATATTGAAATAGCCGATACCGGCTGCGGCATGAACAAAGAAACCCTCGCCAAACTGTTCGACCCGTTCTTTACAACGAAGTTCACCGGAAGAGGACTCGGCATGGCTGCCGTTCTCGGAATTGTTCGTGGTCATAAGGGTGCTATCAAGGTTTACAGCGAGCCGGGCAAAGGAAGCACTTTCAAAATCCTTCTTCCGGCAAGCGGCAAGCCGGCGGAGATTTTCAATCAGGACTCCCGGAATGACCATTGGAAGGGAAGTGGTACGGTGCTTCTGGTTGATGACGAAGAAACGGTGAGGGGAATAGGTGCAGAAATGCTCAAAGAGCTGGGCTTTACCGTGGTGACAGCCAACGACGGTCGTGAGGCAGTTGAAGTCTATAAGAGCAGGGGGACAGAAATAAGTTTCGTCATTCTTGATCTTACCATGCCACATGTGGATGGTGAACAGTGTTTCCGGGAGCTGCGCATGCTGAACCCAGATATTAAAGTAATTATGAGCAGCGGCTTCAGTGAGCTGGAAGTGACCCAGAAATTTGTTGGCAAGGGGTTAGCCGGATTTATCCAGAAACCTTACAAACTATCGATGTTGCGCGAAGGTGTTGTGAGGCTGTTTTCTGAGAACCAAATGACAGGATAAATCGAAGACCGCTGTGGAGCGGCAAAATGGGGGTTAAAAGCAAGGGCACCCGTTGATGTGTTGATGCCATCACGGCTGCCCCTGTTTGTTTTCAGGCCTGCTGATGTTTCAATAGTACTCCTCCGTATATTCCGGTAGCGCATCAAGGAACCCGTGCCGTCGTGCCGCCTGTTCCAGTGCGGCGTCAACATCGTCAATCAGTCGAAGCCGGTCTTTCGGGTAACTGCCGGCAAGATGGAGAAAGTTTGAGACATGATTTGAGCGGAGGATGGTATGGGTCGGGGCAAGGTTGAGCAGCAGTTCCCGCGCTTCAAGGAGCAGTTCGCGGTGGGTGCATTGGGCAAGAGAACGAACAAAATCGTCGTTGTGGCGGTGAAAAAGGGTCAGGAGGGAGAAATATTCCGGGTTCACCCGGTTGACCCAGGCTGCGGTTGCTCCGGCATGGGCCAGGCTTCTCTCGCTGCCGGCCAATCCGAGAATGGCGGTTACCGACAGCTTCATGCCGGCCTTGCGTGCCTTCAGGGAAAGTTCTGCCATCTCATGCGCGGTGAAGCCCTTTCTGATCCTGAGCAGCGTGTCGTCATCGCCCGATTCCAGGCCGAAGTAGAGGATGCGGAGCCGCTTTTCCCGCAGTTGGGCGAGCTGTTCTGCCGTTTTGGACTGCAGGCTGTTTGGTGAAGCATAGGAGCCGACGCGAGTCAAATGAGGAAATACCGCCGACAGGGCGGTGAGAATTTCGATCAGGCCGTCAAAAGGGTAGACAAGAGCATCGCCGTCGGCAAGAAAGACCCGGGTAATGCGCGGTCGATAGATGTCCGCAATGGCAGCTATCTCAGCGATGATCTCTGCAACCGGTCGTGCCCGGAACTGTTTTTGTTTGTACATGCCGCAGAATGTGCAACTGTTCTGGGAACAGCCGACCGTAATCTGGAAGATCAGGCTGTTTGCCTCGCTGGGCGGACGGAATAGCGGTTCTTCGTAGCGGGGCATCGGATTCGGGCTCCTATTCGCCGTGAGAAATGCTGGTCAGGCGCGTGGTTATTTCGGACAGTGCTGTCCCGCACTATTCTACATTGCGTTGAGGCCTTTTCAAAGTATTTCCACGCATTTTCCTCCGTTGCTTTTTCCGTGAAATAGCGCTTCTGATAAAACCGAGTTGAAAAAAGCTATTACTGTGGTAGGACCATAGTATGGATTTCAGGTGCAGCACGTTTTTATTTTTCGAGAAACTCAGATACGGTTTGAGAATAGGAGAATCACCATGGGAAATTTTAAAATCGGGGCTCGTTTAGGGATTGCATTTTCAATAATCGTTGTACTTATGCTTCTGGTCGGCGGAGTGGCAATTTCCCGGCTGGTGGTAATCGATAATGACATAACGTCGCTTGTCAGTGACAAATATCCCAAAGTACTCGTACTGCAGAAGGCAAAGGATAAACTCAATATTATCGCCCGCGGGCTGCGCAATATGCTGCTGCTTGATTCACCCGAGGATATACGGAAAGAGGCAAAACGGGTTGCCGAATCACGTGAAGCCATCGTAAAAATAATATCCGATCTGGAAAAAGTTGTCCTCAGTGATGCCGGAAAAGCCCAGCTGAAGCGGGTTTCCGATGCCAGGATCGCCTGTGACCAGGGATACGCGGATGCTATTAAGCTGATCGAAGCGGGTGAAAAAGTCAAGGCGCGCGACTTTCTCCTCACCGGTGTGCGCAAGGTTCAGACCGCCTATTTTGAAGAACTGGACAAAATGATCGAACACCAATCAAAAGAAGTGGAACGGGTCGGAAAAGATGCCGATCACTTTACTGCCCAGAGCCGGAATATAATTCTGGGGCTCATGCTGATAAACGTTGTGCTTGCCGGTGTAATGGCACTGCTGATCGTCAGAAGTATTACCGGGCCGGTCGCGGAGATAGTGGCGGCGAATGAACGGCTGGCAGCCGGCGATCTGACGGTTTCGATAGTATCTGCAGGCAGCGACGAAATCGGGCAATTGGCCGATTCATCCCGAAGGATGGTTGAAAGTCTCCGGGAGCTGATAGGGAACGTCTCCAATACATCGGGAGAGATCGCTTCAGCTGCCAACCAGCTGCGCTCCACTGCTGAACAGATTGCTACCGCTGCTGAGGAAGTTGCCTCCCAGACCAGCACTGTTGCCACCGCAAGTGAAGAAATGGCCGCTACCTCAGGTGATATCGCCCAGAACTGCTCGATGGCTGCCGAAAGCTCGCGCCAAAGCAGTGATTCGGCTATCCACGGAGGGGGCGTCGTCCAGGAAACCATTGCTGGCATGGTCAAAATTGCCGAGCGGGTCAAGCATAGTGCCCAGACGGTGAAAAGCCTCGGAGCGCGCTCCGAGCAGATCGGTCAGATAATCGGTACCATTGAGGACATTGCCGATCAGACCAACCTGTTGGCACTTAACGCGGCAATAGAAGCTGCCCGCGCCGGCGAACAGGGGCGCGGTTTTGCGGTCGTTGCCGATGAAGTGCGGGCGCTGGCGGAGCGTACTTCGCGAGCAACTCGTGAAATCGGCGATATGATCAAGGGAATTCAGACTGAAACCAGAGCCGCCGTTCGTGTCATGGAAGAGGGTGTTGCTGAAGTTGAAAAAGGGGCGCAGTCATCGGAACAGTCAGGCAGGGCGCTCGACATGATTTTGCAGCAGATCAGTGAAGTTTCCCAGCAGATTAATCAGATAGCCACG
>Ga0118677_10009512_pt1 | contig 15161 bp, 11 predicted proteins | sample AliMusrvi5mmetaG_FD_86154 | JGI IMG/M metagenome (GOLD analysis project Ga0118677, IMG submission 86154)
GTACTGGGATAGTATAAGCCACATCGACTCCCACCCCCCTTTGTTTGCTAGGTTTCCAGGTAGGTAACAGGTTGATAACCCTCAAAGCCTCTTGGTCGAGCAATGGATCAACACTCCTCACGACCCTGGCCTTGGTGACTGCTCCTTCATGGGTGACTACAAAAGTGACAAATACTTTACCCTGGATGTTTTTCTTGATGGCCTCGACAGGATATTTGATGGAACTGCCAATGAAATCCTTCAGGGCCTTTTCGCCTCCGGGAAATTCCGGCATCTGTTCGACTACCGTAAATACGGGTTCATCTTTTTGAGATCCTGCTTTATCTGACAGATTCGACAATGGCAATGATCCAGAATTATCTGATTTTGCTTTGGTATAAATAAAGACAGCTCCATTCTTTCCCTTTTCACCATACAATTGAGAAGCCCTTTTTTCCCGAAGCACATCAATATGGTCAATCCTATCAGGCTTAGTTTGATCAATATCATTCGGATCTATCAAGACATTGTCCACAAAATATAGTGGGGGATTATTCTTGTCAAAGCGTACTGTATCCTGCTTTTTATCCGAAACAGGATTTACGTTTGAATCGGAATTATTACCTGCATATGCCTTGGATTTAATCAGGATCACACCGTTTTTAGCCTTGTCGCCGTATTTGTCTGTGGCAGATTTGCCGTTCAATATATTGATGGATTCTATTTTATCCGGACCCAATTGATCCATTTCTGATTTTGAAATGGCTTTACCATCCAACAAAATCAGTTGTGATTCGATGTATTTATCTTTGGATATCAGCATGAATGCACCATTTTTCCCCTTTTCTCCAAAAAGTTTGGTGGCTGTATCACCATTCAAAAGATTAACTGTTACATAATTCTTAAGACCTGAAATATTGAAATTACTTGGATCGGTGGGCACACCATCCAGAACGATAAGTTTAAGCTTTGCATTTCCTTTGGATGTGATCAGAATCACGCCATTCTTGCCTTTCTCCCCGTACTTTTCAACGGCGGATTTATCCTTCAGCACATTCATTGATTCGATGGTTTCCGGATTGAGTTTGTCCATAGCAAATTTTGAAATCGGAATACCATCCAGGAAAATCAGGGGTGGGTTTGCCTCGTCAATCCCATGGATGGAGGCAGGGGATGGTGGTGGTATTGGATTGCCAGTTCCTATTCTAACCTTTGCTTTCGTAGCAATCAACACTACTCCATTCTTTCCCTTTTCACCATACAATTCTGTAGCTGATTTGCCCTTTAAAATAACCACAGATTCTATCTGGTCCGACTTAACCTGATTAAGCTCCTCTTTTGTAATTGGCACTTTATCCAACAAGATCATTGGAGGGTTTGGACCTTCAAGTTCTTTAGTCAAATCATCGGCAGGTGGCGGTGGAGTTCCGTTTCCATTGATGGTCACCTGGTCGAGTGAGACTTTGGAGGCATCCAGGACGATCTTCATGGGTTGATCGGTCACCTTTTGTTCCTTGGATTGGTATCCTACAAAGGAAAAGACCAATTCTCCGTCAGCCGGAATTCCTCTCAGCAGGAAGTTTCCATCCTTGTCCGTAACGGTTCCGGTGGTTGATCCTATTAAAATTACAGAGGTAGCCGACAAGGGATTGCCCTCTCTGTTCAGCACCTGGCCCTTCACATCAATGGTTTTCCCTTGCTGTGTTTCACTGTTGTTATTCTCGGTTCCGTATTGGTATTCAGGCACTGCAAAAGCATAGAACAGCATCGCAGCCAGTGGCAATACCACCAACATCTTCAGTTTTCTGAAGGGGGAATCTATTTTCTTTTTCATCATTTTAAATCTTTGTTTGTTTAAGGAATAGCTGAATGAATTAGTGAGGCTGAAGACAGGTGCTCCCAACAGTTGGTTCAACAAGGCTGCCTGGTAGATAACGGGATCTGCTGTACTTGCAAGGGCGCGCTCATCGGCCATGAATTCATGGTTCTGGCGCACCAGATGGGCATAAATCCAGGCAAACGGATTGAACCATTGCACAATACAGAGCAATTCGACCAGCAGCAAATCGAACCAGTGACGTTGCCGGATATGTTCCCGTTCGTGGTTCATGATCTCCTCCATCTCTTTTGTCGACGTTGAAGGATTGACAAAAACGTAGGAGAAAAATGAAAACGAGGAGGCATAATCTGCTGTACGCACCAGTTTGACCGCACCTGCTTGTTCATAGCCGGCCTTCTTAAGTTTGCGAATGATCTTCCACGTCTGGAAGAGCACCCGTAGCAAAAAGACGACCATCCCGGCCAGGTAGATCCAATAATAGAAAGGAATTGCCGGCTCATCGGCCACAATGCTTCCTACAATAAGGTCTCCCACCGAGGCTGATTCGGTTGATGGGGAAGGAATGACCACCGTATAATGAAAAGTATAAAAAGGGAAAAACAGAGAAGCCACGATTCCGGCAAGCAGGAAGATCCTGTTTAGCCTGAAATAGCGTTCATTGCGCAGCATCAGGAGGTACACCAGTGCGAAACCGGTCAGCCATGCGGCTGATTTTAAAAGATACAGTCCAATTGCTTCCATCTTATTCGGTTTTGTTGCGTTTTACCAACTCCTTTTTAGTCTCTTCGAGCAGCAATTCAAGATCCTTGATCGACAGGTCGTTCTCCTTGGCAAAGAAAGAGGCCATGGCCGGGAAGGAGTTGTTGAAGTAGTTGTTCATCAACCCGAAAAGTTGTTTTCCGGAGTACTCCTTTTTCATCACCAGCGGATAGTAGACAAATACTTTGCCGTAATCCTTATGGCCGACGAAACCCTTCTTTTCGAGAATCCTTACTACCGTGGATACCGTGTTGCGTGCAGGTTTCGGTTCGTCGAACTTGTCGAGAATGTCTTTGACGAGTCCTTCGCCCAAATCCCACAGGATCTGCATTACCTGTTCTTCTGATCTTGTTAATTGCATGGTTGTTGTTTTAATTGTGTCAATCCTTCAAAACAAATATACAACTATATTTATAGTCACACAATAGCTTTAAGAATATTTAACTAATTTTTTAGTCAACATCAAATCAGCTATTCCAGCCTGTTAATATTTATACTTCAAAATACATTATAAAGTACTTCAACAGATTGTTTATCAGCCTGTTGGTGGATCGCAATGACGAGTCATGATCGGGGTGCGGTGAGATGAGAAAAGGATGGCGGGTCATTAATCTGATAAGGAAAGCACATCTTCGCCCGCCATCTTTTTCTCATCTCACCCCCTAATTATAAACTCGCCGTCATTGTAAACACGAGGAACGAAGTGTGAAGCAATCTGGTTGGAGTCCAATGCCCCTGGTGCCGCCTGTGATCAATGCTACCATGTTCATATTCGATTATTAATTAGGCTGCACTTCATTCGATCGTTCTGTCAGATCCCGCTATTGTCGCATATTCCAAAATTCTACCACGGCTAGTAAACTTCTTAACATTGCGTTCTACCAAGAATAAAAGCCAATTTCCTAAAGTTTTACACCTCAAACCTTCCACTATGATAGGGGATTTGAAGATAATAATAGTTCACTAAAGGGTTATTTCTCCACTTTACTACCTGCGGTCAAAGTGCGCCCCTTGAAGGCAGCATAATCAATGGGATATTTGTAAACCCGGAAGACAGAATTCATCAGCTCACTTGTTCGTGCAGCATCTTGCGGAATAGCTGACCCTTGGGTAAGCGGACCGCTGGCAGCTACCGGACAGATGTATTTCCAGACAATTTCGTTGGCGGAAGTCACTTCGAGGAATTGACCAACTGTACCCGAACAAATGATCGTATTGCCATTGGGAAGACGGTGTGCTCCGGAGATGTTTTCTGAATACATCGGATCGGTGGTAGTGCCTTTGTATAACCATGTATAAGTGGCCGGTCCTGTAATAGTCCCAGCTACCATGGTATAATTACCGTTGCCATCAACTGCAGGTGTAAACTCCTCCACGGTAGAATAGTCACCTCTTCCAAGTCCATTGTCAAAACAGGTCAGGTTGCCTGCTCCCGGGCATTCGGAGGTAACCCACTCTACATCATGTTGCTGAAAATACCGCTGATCGCTCACGGTACCTGTCCGGTAACAGGCAGGGTTGCCCCAACGGTAAAGCAGGTCGCCACCCTTTCCGCGTTTGCCTCCGGCATGACTTTTGGCCTCTGCTGTAGTGGTGCTGTGGTCAATAATCCAGACCTCACTGTTCCCTCTTACACTAACTGCTATCTGGTCAAAAGCAGGATTGTAGGCAATTGAGTTCATATGATTCCAGAAGGCAGGGAGTGCTTTCTGATCCCCCGCACAGTCAATCAGTTCAGGATGCGATTTCACCACACCATAATTTAGTTTGGTGGCATCAAAGTCCTGGATCAGGTGATCCCAGGTATGCCATTCCCAAACGACGGTACCTCCAACGGGATAGGTTGGTTTGATTTCAACTACATAATCGGGAAGCATCATTCCTTTTTGGGCGATCTCAGGCTGGAATTTTGCCGGGTTAAAGCCGGCAGCAATGCATTCGGCATAGGTTTTCTTCTCAATTACCAGCATAATAATATTTCCATTGGGCAGACGCCGGATATCGTGGTGTTGCATATAGTTTGAGGTTGAGAAATCGAGTTGCCACACCAGGTTGTCTTCCCAATCGTATTCTTCGACTCTGCCTCCTTCGCCACCTCCGCTGCTCAACTGACCCTTCGTCATACAAGACCGAAGAATATGACCATTTTCAAGGAGGTAAACGGATTGTCCGGGAGGATATTGACTGGCAGACCACTGGTGCAGGATGCGACCATCGTTGTTGATCAGGTAGGTAGCGGTGTATTGCTTGGGAGCAAAAAGCAGATATCCATTATAAGCCTTGGTGGTATTGAGGATTAAACCCATGTTATTGGTACTCGTGCCTGGATCTGTAACGATCGGGTCAGTGGTGGTAGTGCTATCGGTTGATGAATCTTCAGATTTTTTGCAGGAAATGCTAAAAAAAGCAAACAAGATAAAGATTACTGCCATTTTGGAAACCTGATTCTTTGCTTTAATTTTATTCATTTTGATGGTATTTGATATTTTAATTCATCATTCTGTTTCATTCTTTCATCCGCACTTCTCGTCTTCTCCGATTCTCAGTCTCTTTTTATCCTACTTCATTTTCAACTTTCCATCTATTCCAAGTCGCCCTGTCCTTCTTCAGCTCCTCGCTACCCGAAATCCCAGATGGTAATAGGGATGATTCGGGTCCAGAGGACCGCGGTAATAGGATGGATTTCGGTTGGAAACGCGCGAATGGCCGTCGTTGACACCATTGACCACGAGGCCATTGTACCAGTTGCCACCACGCATTCCCCGGTAGGGCTTCCCGTCAGGCATGATAAACCCGGTGGCTGGCCCTTTTGGATTATCATATGGACTTGTACTGTAATAATCTTGTCCGTACCAGTCGTTGACGAACTCCCAGACATTACCTTCCATGTCGTAGAGCCCAAAACCATTTACTCCATTGGTAGTTTGGTAGGTAGCAGCACTCCCCGGCCAGTTGAAATCGGATTTTTGTTTCAGCTTTCCATCATAAAACCCAACCGGGGTTGTATTTGGAATAGAGGTACCTTCAAATGGATCACCCGATTCAGGAAGATTAACAGAAGTTTTATCAATTGTATTCCCGTTAGGATAATTAAAATAGGGATTGAGGTGCCCACCTCTGCCTGCATATTCCCATTCTGCTTCAGTAGGTAGTCGGTATCCGTTTTTGGTAAAATCGCAGATACCGGTTGTCAGGTTGTAACAAGACGGTAATCCATTTTGGGTACTCATCCAGTTGCAATAGGCGGCTGCACCGCTCCACATCACTCCCACGACCGGATGGTTTGCCCTGAAATCCATGATTGAAAAACTCTTCCCATCGTATCCAATGCTATAGTAGTTAGCATATTGGTAGGTATAATAGTAAATATCTGTACCTCCGGCAGGATAAACGATGCTATTTCGAACTTCAATTGTACCTTTTGCCAGGGCTGCGTTCAGAAAGTCAAGGAACTGCTTGTTGGTGGTCTCTGTGGTTGCCATTTTGAAGGTATTTATCTTTACCTTATGTATTGGCAACTCATCGCTTGGATGAGTTGGATCGACAAAACCAAAATGATCGCCCATGTCAAACTCACCAGCAGGAATCTGCACCTCTGCTATGGAGGTCGTGGAGGTGGGCGGAGTATTGCTATCGGTGGTTGCCTCCGATTTTTTGCAGGAGGTGCCAAAAATGATCAGACCAACTAATGAAATTATCCAAATTGGATTTGTCTGGCAGTTTTGATTTCCAAATATTTTCATACGAAGATTACTTGGTTGAAATTATGATTATCCTATGCTAATTGATCGTATAGGAAGCAGCTATATCTCCATTCTTGCCATTGGTTCCCTCCTCTGAAGGAAGAAGTGTTTTGATGTAATCCACCTTAACACTTGAACTTGAGACTGTAACCAGCAGGTACCCCCTGCCGGGAAGAATCACCCCTGCTTTATAGCCATATTCGGCCGCCGATGTATTGGTGATATTCCGATTGGAAGGCTGAGGACATTCCTGGTAAACGATACCGTCTTTGTCCTGTTTGCCATAAAAATGATCGTGACCATGGAAAAATATGGTGGCCTTGTTCTCCTTCATCAAGGTATGGATTGGCTTGCCCCATCCGGGACGGTATTTATCGAAACCTGCAGTGCCATCCAGGTTGTACCCGCCCTGCTCGAAGAAGTCGGCAAATTCAGTTCCTCCACGGGCATCATTTCCATTTCCTCCCAAGATCTGGTGACAAAAAATAAACTTGTATTTGGCTTTGCTGGTGGTGATAGCGGTTTTAAACCAGTTGTACTGGTCAACCCCGAGTGTCCAGCCCCAGCCGGGTTTGGATGTTGTGTACCAATAAGGATCCAACACAAGAATCTGGGTATTTCCCCATTCAAAGGCATAATAATTCTTGCGCAGTCCCACAAAGGTCTCGGATTTTGAATTTCCTGAATAAAAGGTGTTGGGTGCTGGATTGGGATAGTAAAGGTTCCTAGTTTGGGAAGTCATTACCGGCAAACTGGTTGCCGATCCGTTAAGCAACCAGCCAAGTTCTCCTTCATGGTTTCCTATTACCAGAAAAAGTGGAACTGACTGACAGACCTTATCATAAAAAGACCTGAGAAGAAGATGACGTTTGGTTATATCGGTCTGTGTAGGATTCGTTAGCTTTTCAGACATAAAAGTATCGCCCAGATCAATCAAGAAATCAGGATTGTTCGCAAGAATATTTTTTAAAGTCAGGGTATAGGATGTTGTATCTGAATTGTCATCCAGGTGAGGATCGGCTTCAATGGCAAAAGTAAAAGTTGAGCCGGAGGTTCTTGGGGTATGAAAGGTATATTCAGGCCCGGCAAGAAAAGTGGACGATCCGCTGATACTGTATCTTGTCCGGTAGTAATATTTTGTATCTGCTGTCAAATTCGTAAAATCGACCTCAAGCGGCATGTCCTTTGTAGCACTGCTCGTTGTGGTTTTTGCTGTATAATTTCCAGTAGAAGTACCAAACTCCCAATAAACCTGAGCCTGCTGCGAAAAGAGAATATTGACTGTGATGGTGTTGTTGGTTGGCCTGCCCAGAATTTCTGAAAAAGCCTTTCCGTCAGTGACAGTTGGGTTTTCGGGAACCTGCGAAGCAGATTCATCGTGTTTATGGCAAGCAACCGCACTGACCACCAAAAGCAGAAATAGCGAAATAAAGAGTCTAAAAACAAAAGGTTGCTTGATTGAATTCATGATTATTTGATTGAGTAGGTAAATGCGACTTGTCTGTTTTTTCGGGAACCGTTCTCATCTCTGGGCAAGTAGGCCTGTATATAATCAACCTTTACTTCTGAGGGTGAAACATTGACGCGCAAATGGCCTGTACCGGCAATCTGGTCAGAGGTGTAAGCATCCGCATTGGCCAGCATACCGATCTGGTAGGTAGAGTCGCTGGGCATAGGCACTTCCTGGTAAGTAATACCATCCAGTACTTCATGTGCAAAAAGATGGTCATGCCCCTGGAAGAAAATGTTCACTTTATTATCTATAAAAAGCTGATGGATGGGTTTTGCCCAGCCCGGTCGTTTTATTGCAAATCCATTGGTAACGCCGTTTTGCTCGAACCCACCCCATTCAAAATATTTGGCCAGGGCTATTGCACCTCTGCCTTCACCCCGGACATGGTGTGCAAAAACAAATTTGTATTTTGACTTGCTGGATTCCAATGTATTTTTCAACCAGTTGTACTGGGCCGAGCCCAATGACCAGTCCCATCCTTCCGGCTTGGGGTTGGTTTTATTCTGGTAGCGATAAACATCAAGCACTACAAAAAGGGCATCTCCCCAGGTAAATGAATAATAGTTCTCGGGTGTCGAAATTCCCCAGGCTTCGTGTTCGCTATTTCCGCTGTAGAATCCATTGGGAAATGGATTAGGCCAATAGAATTTTCGCCAGAGCGTTCCGTTGATAGCCAGGTTATTGGGAGGATTCAGCCCCATATAGTAATCATTTTCACCTTCGTGATTCCCCAGGCAAAAGAAGAAAGGAACTGAGCTGCAGATCGATCCAAGCAGGGGTCTGTAATATTTATGCAGCACATCCAACTGGTCAGAGGTAATAGTGGTGGCCTGATGATCATCTCCGAAGGTATCACCCAATGAAAACATGAAATCCGGATTGTCAGCAGCCTGGTTATTCAGGCAAATCTGGTAAATACTCAAAACACCCTTTTTGTCATAAAGGTGTTCGTCGGCTTCGATGGTAAAGGTAAAGGCAGTACCGGGAAAACGCTGGGTCTGAAAGGTATGTTCCGGACCGGCCAAAAAGGCAGTTGATGAACCAACCGCACGGTAACAGGGTCTGTAGTAGTATTTGGTATTGGCCGATAAATTGGTGAGGTCCGTTTCCTGGGGTGTGTCGTTTGTGGTTGTCAGGGTTGCCGTTTTCATCGGATAAGTGCCGGAGGTAGTTCCATATTCCAAATAGAATTCCGAGGGTTGATCAAACAGAATGCTCAGTGTGACGGAAGAATTGGTAGGACGGCCCAATATTTCATTGTAGGTCTTACTGTCTGACGGGACCAATACTTCGGGATCCTGGGTTTCTGCACTTTTTTCCCTGATACAGGAATGCAAACACAAAGCGATAACAATTATCGCGATGTAGGGGCTTCGCATCTTCTTCCTTCCCATTATTGGCTATTTCGTTTTCAACTTTCTATCATTTTTTATTCCCTCCCCGCACGCACAGAACATTTTCCTTGATGGTTTTGTCGCTGTAGGAGACAATCCCGTAATCTACGTTGATGTCCCAGGCCCTGACCGGTGTATTGACCTGTGAAGTGGAACTCCAAAAATTTCCCGAAGAGATACCCGGGAAAAAACTCTTGTTGAATGAGGGTTTTGTGAGGGTCGCATCATTGAGAGACTGCAATTCGCGGATGTTTGGTATTCGCCAGTCGTTTTTTCCGGTAAGGGATAGGGCGGCAGCATATTTCAAAGATTCCTCCCAGGTAAGTGTAGTCATGGACAGAGCTTTTTGCCAAATCAGACCCGTCGAACTGTCGGTAACAGTTCCATCACCATTGTCGGTTAAATGAGCCGAAGATCGATTGGCTGTAGAAGAAAGACGTACGGCTCGTACGTGAAATCTTTTGCTGCCACCGGCACTTAGGGTCTCTGTTTTTGGATGCGCTCCTATGCCCCCGCCTGCGTTTACTACCCAGATATAGTTGGCATCGTCTGCACGCACTTCGCTCGTCCACCAATATTCCGCCAGCGTTTTGGTGAAAAAGTTGGTATCAAGTGCGGGGTTGACTTTATCGTAAATGTTGATCCCGAACAACTCAAAGCCGGTTGGTAACCTCCAGTCTGCATGCCCCCCCAGAGAAAGGTTCTTGCAGTAAGATACTGCATTTTCGTAGCTCATTTCCCCTCCATCCGTTTTCTGCCAGACCAAACCGGTGTTGTTATCACTTACCGTTCCATCGCTGTTGTCGGTAAAGGAAGGTGGATTGACAAGATAATCCGCATCTTCGCCGGGAGTGGCAGTATAACTTGTGGTTTGTCCGGTATCCGAAAGATAAAAAACAACTGTTGGAAGAGGAGCAGGTGTCACAGCAGAAGCAGTGTCCTGCCTGCAGGAAAAACTGAAAAACAGGCCCAAAGAGAGTAAACTCAGGAGCTGTTTTGTGTAAGAATAAAATATAGGGTCAACCGACCAATTCATAGCTTTTACCTGATGTTGATGCCCGATTAGAAGATGAAAAATAAGAATTCTGGCACTCTGCTAATCTTTTTTCTTGTCTGGCTGAAAGAAATTGCGAATATTAGAGACAAGGTGCTGAAATTCTTTAAGTTGCTCATCAGTACAAGCATTCTTTAGCTGTTGCGCCTGAGTTATCCGGCACAGTTCCATCTGGTACTCATTGTCGGCAACTCTTCTGGCAATCTCTTTCAATTTTGTGGTGTCAGTATCAGCATTGAACATTACTATATTCATGGAGTCTCGTTGGGACCTTATAATTTGGCTCAGGTACTCTTCCTTTTGGGCGAAGTCCTCCCTCAGCTTGTAAATTTTCGCTTCCTGCTCCCTGGTTAAGTGCAGTTTTTCCTTTAGAATTGAGGTCGAATTCTCTTTGCCTCTTTTTTGCGGCCGATCATTTGGTCCCTCTTTTTTGTGCCACCAAAGAAATCCAATGGAGAGCAAATTCAGAAAAATCAGGATGTAAATGATCCGGACAAGAAACTGATTCCGGGTAAAAATGTCCATCTGGTTAGTATTTTGGAGAATTTGATGTTATTAAATATGCTGCCTCTATTTTCTTCAGGTTATTGGCATTCTCCAAAGATCTTTCTTTCAGACAACTTCTGGTCAAGGAAATCACATTGACAAGCACCAAAAACAGGATGGCCAAAAAGACCAGTCTCGCACCGGAACGGTCTTTCCCAGACCTCCTCGATTCACCGACCCGGAGCATCACAACCCTGGTCCAATCTTCGGTTGGTTCCAGAGTAGCCAGTTGATCAAATTTCTCAAGTAGATTCTTTTCCCATTTCATAACAAATTATTTAGACGATATTGAATTCAATTTCTGGTGGTTAATGATTTAAAATTATTTTTAGACTTTGCTTGGCCCTGTATATAAGTGAATCGACAGCTGTAAGGGTTGTCTGCATGATTTCGGCAATCTCTGTGTTGCTGTAACCCTCAATTTTGCTTAGCGTCAATGCAATTCTCTGACTTTCATGGAGATGGTTCAGAGCATTCATCAATTGGGAAAAACCTTCCTGATCCTCCATCTTTTGGTCGGGACGTTCACTACCCACTAACCAATGTGCTACTTTGTCAAGTCTTAGTGTTTTTCCGAATGAAGTGATCCGTTTTTTGCGAGATTTCTTTTTCAGTTCATCCAACGATTTACTGATTGCAATGCGATAGATCCATGTGCTTAAACTTGAATCTTCCCTGAAATTGTGGATGGAACGAAAGACTTCCAGAAAGACTTCCTGCGAAACATCCTCAGCCTCAACCCTGTCAAGGAGGAATCGGTAGCACAGGTTGAGTACCTTCTTTTGATAAAGAGTCACCAATTCCGCAAAAGCAATATTACTGCCTGATTTTAGTTGAGAAAGCCACTCTTTTTCATTGGTCATATCCTTCTGGTGAAAAAACACTTCAGTTGAATAAGCAGATTCCGAAAGGAAAGAGACTTTTCTTCCCCTTCCATCATTCGACTACAATTTAGATAAAAACTGGCATTTCTGCCTAATTTTCGGACAAATCACTTAAATTTGAATGGCGTTATAGAAACTGCTTATCTTCTTACTCTATTTTCTAATTCACCAATTATAGGTTTTTGATTTATGCTTTACAGCAACAAAAAATACCTTGCCCTTCTTAAAACCAGCCTGATGGTTTCAGGCTTGGTACTTCTTTTGTCTATGTCGGCGACCATCTACTTCCAGAATTTTGAACTTTTGATAGCTCTTTCTATCCTTTTGATTCTATTGCTGGTGCTGAACAGGATCCTGAATTTTTGTTTCGTGAAGGTCCAGCTTGCCGGCAGTAAAATGACCATCCGTTACTATTCCCTTTTTGCGACCGACCGGAATTATGAACTGGTAGAATTCCCTGTCTCCTCACTTCGCAAGGTAACAGTGAAAAAATACCTGTTCGGATTGAAATGGGATCTCTACCTGACCGTGCGCCTTAAACAAGGAATGGCAGGTTACCCTGCCATTTGCCTCTCTGCCCTCCCTTTTAGTGAACGGAAAAAATTGGTCAATGCGCTCAAAAATCTTGCTCATGCATCTTAAATAATTCAAGACAAACCGTTCCTTCCAAAACCGGGAACGCTGAAGTATTGTGTTTAATCGAATCCAAAATTCCCTCTATCTTACCTTTGTATAAGGTTGCTGCTGCAGCACAATGGCTGTACGGGCTGGCAGGTAGAGTTTGAGATGATGCGGTGATCCCAGACCGCTCTCGGGCAAAGAATAGTAGGTCATTCGATCATCAACCCGGTTAAACCCGCCATAAATGTGTGCATCTGTCTGCAGTATTACCTTGAATTTTGCAGGTTCACACTGGATTCCGTAATTCTCGAAAGATCTGTCTGGATTGAAATTAAAGACAAAAAGAAAGTCTTTCCGCTTGAAAGCCAAAACCTGGTCGGGCATATTGTCATGGATCCGCCAAATCTCCGGGACTTCAAGTATCCGTTCCCGCTTAAAAAGATGGATCATGTCCTTGTCAAAATCGAGCAACCAGTGGTATTTCAACTCCGGTGCATCGGCAATACTCCAGATTCTGCGGGCATGCTGGTACGACCAGCCATTCCCTTCCCGTGGGAAGTCGATCCATTCCGGATGGCCAAACTCATTTCCCATGAAATTGAGATAGGCGCCTCCGGCACATCCAATGGTAACCAAACGAATCATCTTGTGGAGGGCTATGCCACGGTCAACCGTCAAATTGGGCTGGTCTTTGCGCATGCTGTAGTACATCTCCTTGTCGATCAACCTGAAAATAACTGTTTTGTCGCCCACCATGGCCTGGTCATGGCTCTCCACATAACTCACCACCTTTTCTTCTGCCCGGTGTGCGGTTAACTCATGAAAAAGATAGCCCACATTCCACTCCTGGTCCTGTTGCTCCTTGATGAGTTTGATCCAGAGATCGGGGACACCCATCGACATGCGATAGTCGAAACCGAGTCCGCCACTCTCCATGGATGCAGCGAGGCCCGGCAGTCCGCTCATCTCTTCAGCGATGGAGAGTACCTGGGGATTGACCTCGTGAGCCAGTTTGTTGGCGAGCATGAAATAGACCACTGCTTCATCGTCGAGATTGGGTGTAAAATAGTCGCTATAACTGGTAAATGCTTTCCCGAGGCCGTGGTCCATGTAAAGCATGCTGGTGACTCCGTCGAAACGGAAACCGTCGAAACGGAATTCTGTCAGCCAATATTTGATGTTCGACAACAGGAAGTGGATCACTTCGTTCTTGGCGTAATTGAAGCAATAGGAATCCCAGGCGGGGTGTTCGCCCCTGGCTCCGGCATGAAAAAACTGAGTTCGGGTTCCGTCGTACAATCCCAGTCCTTCGTTGACATTCTTCACTGCGTGGGAATGAACCAGGTCCATCACGACCGAAATCCCCAAGCCATGCGCTTCGTCTATCAGGTGTTTGAGCTCTTCGGGTGTTCCGAAACGGGAGGAAGGTGCAAAAAAACTGGAGACATGGTACCCAAAACTTCCATAGTATGGATGTTCCGGGATGGCCATCAATTGAATGGTATTGTATCCCGCTGCCTTGATGCGTGGCAGCATTTCGTAGCGAAATTCGTTGTAGGTGTGAACCCTTGGCTCCTCACCTGCCATACCTACGTGAGATTCATAAATCAGCGGCGCCTCTTTTACCGGCTTGAAATTGTGTCTGAATTGAAAGGTCTCGCGGGGTGCCCAGACCTGTGCATTGAAAATATTGGTTTGCGGATCCTGAACCACCCTGCGTGCCCAGGCAGGAATTCTCTTTCCCCAGCCATCCTGCCAATGAATAGAGAGGGCATACAAGTCGCCATGGTGGATCCAAGCAAGTGGGAGTTCAATTTCCCATGTACCATTTCCCTTGCTTTTCAGTTCATAATCAGCCTGATCTTTCCAGTCGTTGAAACTGCCAATCAGAAACATGCGGGTGGCATTGGGTGCCCAGTCGCGGAAGATCCAGTTTTTTTCAGATTTGAAAAGACCGAAATAGTCATGACCCGAGGCAAAATCCAGCAAAGAATTCTCTCCAAGAAGCTCTTTTCGCTTGGCGTTGTATTTTTCAGCCCATCTCAGGAAATCAGAAGTATACGGCTGTAAATAGGGATCCTCCTTGACCAACCGGGGCACTTCCATAGCATCGACTTTTTAGTTGTTAGACACAGCAGGATAAAGTTACTACAATAAATGAGGATTATTGCTGCGAATAGTATTTTTCGATTCCCTCCTCCACAATTTTTTCCAGTTCTTCGGGCGTGTCAATGCCAACAGTGGAGTGGGTAGTTAAGACAGTTTTGATCTTGTAGCCATTCTCCAGCCACCTGAGTTGCTCGAGCGATTCTGCCTGCTCCAGCAAACCTTCAGGTAGCCGGCTCAACTTTTCCAGAATGTCTGTCCGGTAGGCATAAATTCCTACATGGCAGGCATAGCTGAATTTTTCAATCCACTCCGACTGCTCGGATTTGAAGACCATCGGAATGGGCAATCGGCTAAAAAATAGTGCATTGCCATGAATGTCAAGGGCAACTTTTGCCTCAGCGGGATTGAAAAGGACATCTGGTAGTTGGATTTTCTGGACCAGGGTAGCGATTTCAGTGCCCGGATTGTCTATGAATGGCTTTTGCAGGATCGTAATCTGCTGAGGTTGAATAAACGGTTCATAACCCTGCACATTGATGACCACTTCGAATTCGATTCCGGTTTCCTGACTCACCTTTCTAACGGCCTCCGCACAGCGATCGGTTCCGCTCCGGTGGTCGGTGGAGGTCATTACCACTTTCCCTCCGAAATTGCGAACGGCAGAAGCAATCCGTTCATCATCGGTGGCTACCCACACCTCGTCAACAGCCTGGATAACC
>Ga0118677_10009515_pt1 | contig 15159 bp, 4 predicted proteins | sample AliMusrvi5mmetaG_FD_86154 | JGI IMG/M metagenome (GOLD analysis project Ga0118677, IMG submission 86154)
GCTGAAGCGGGCTGGGTAGACATCGTTCCGCATAAATCAACGGAACCACGCTACCCCTGCGCTGTCGGTGCTGAAAACGGCAATGCGTTGCTAAAGTTCCAAAGAACACTTGCGGCAATCCATCGTACTCACGAGCGAGTACTCACATTACCCGCTTATTCTTGCCGCCGCAACCGCTATCATTGGGGTTCAAGCCACACCCGACTCAGTTGTATGAACTCCCTGGCCCAAGACAGTAGTTAGTTGTCTGACAATGCCTTAATGGGTCTGAGGGCTCCCATCATCGCGGTGCGTTGTGATAATTCCCTTCAACCTATCCGAATCAATTGCAACTCTCTCGATTTCAGACAATATCAAGGAATCAATATGGCGCAACGTGTCAGCAGCGTGTGTCCGCATTGCTTGCGTCTCAAGATCGTCCGAACCCGTTGCGAGCCGGATCTCTTCCTCCAAGCCCGAATCGTACGCCAAATGCTCTGCCAACAGCGACAATCGCCGCGAAACTATCTCGCATCTTGCTGCCACCTCTGTTTTAGGGCGGGAGTGAACTTGCAATGTTGTATCATTCGTGCTCGTGAGTGGCTCGCCCTGCTGCACAGGAGGCGCATTATCCCGATCTTGTCGCGAGCAGCCTACTACTATGCACGTCTGAACGGAACAAAACCAAACAAAAGGAAAGAACCATTGTCGCATAATCATCTCCTACTGCCACGCCGCTTTAATGATCCCCTTAACCATATCCAGTGTAGGCTGCCTCTCAGAAGGGTCTGCAATGTTCTTGCTAAACCACGGGTCGCTGAGGTCTAGGTTGGACGTATTATCACTTGGCGATCCGGGTATGATGTTCCTCCCTGGTACATTGCTCTGGTCCTGAAAGCCAGCAGCCCAGTTGCGCTGATAGAAAGTCTTGTTCGGGCTTGCGTCGTACGACATTATCGCATCAGGCGGGAGCTTCACACCTAATTGTTTCTCAAGCGCGCTCCGGTCCGCACCAATCTCGTTAAAGTTATTCAGGCCGTGTCCGATCAACTCATGCACAAGGAGATCCCTGAATGTAGAACTCTTCCACTTTGGATCGAACGCGGGCACCAAGTTGGCTCTGTACCCATCATCTGCATGCGTACCACTCTTATCCTGACATGTCACTCCGACCATCGAAAACGCGCCGGACCGGCTGTGGACGTTGAACTTCACGGACTTCTCCAAGTATTCCTTGCTGTTCCACCGAAGATTCTTCAAGTCATTATCATTCTCCGCCGCCAAATATGGCTTGTCGGTAATTATGATGACCTTCGCTCGCACCCTCCATGAGGTCTTACCCTCGGTGTGGACATAACTTGAATCATTGATCGCGCTCTCCAAAATCTGCGTATGCGTCTTAGCGATTTTCTTCAACTCGGCAGCGCTAATATACTTCGTGCTGTCAGGCGCGACATAATAGCGCAGCAGCACGTACATCGTAATTGTATTAGGCGTCTGACCACCCTTCTTCCAGGTCAAGAGGTCGGCAGCCCAGGTTCTCGCTCGTTGGCTCGATTCCATGTTCTGGTATTTTGCGTCTTTGAGCGTCGGCATCGCCCCTTGCCGCGCCGGAGTCAGCATTCCCGGTTCCTTCACAAAGAAGATGCGACCGCCACTCGGATCCACTGCATCCGTCGGACCGTTCCCGCAGTAGCGATACAAATTCTCATCCCCCGCCGCATAGCCCAGGGGGTCGCGTTCCGCAAATTGTCCAATCAACGGTGAGTACATGAATACCTGCTTTCAGTCTTTTGAAGCCGTGTGGCTTGGCCTCGTTGAATCAATCGGTTGATTCCCAACCCTGGGAAAACTGTCGTTCAGAATATATTGTACCAGTTTTGGCGCACCGGGCATACGAAAGACCTCCGCCTCCCGGTAACTGCTGGGAATCTTGCCCTCGTACCGCTCCTGCATCTCCTGGTTGATGGCCCCCAAGAGGAACGCGAAGTAGTGCGGATCCGCCGGGGCAAGACGATGGGCATGGGCATAGGCGACGATCGCCTCCGACAAGTACCTCCGATCCAAGAAGCAGTGCCCCCGCGTGGCCATGAACATGGCTAGTTCTTCCGGCGGGTTTAGGTTTCGCAGGAAATGTCCCAACTGTACCTCCCGCGATGAAATCGCCTGGGGCCAGTTCAGGTAATAGTCGTCCTCTGGCGTCGAGAGCCCCTCGCCGCTGGCCTCGATATTGAACCGTTCGCGGCCGTCCTTGCTCGCGCAGCGGCAGAAGACGTGCCGGCGGGCCAGGCAGAGGTAGATGGGATAGCCCAAGCGACGACCGATGGCGGCGTAGAGCACGGGCAGGTTGGCGCAGGTGCCCTGCCCCTTGCCCGATAGAATGCCATGCAGGAATCCTTCGCCAGAATCAAGGAAGAGCGATGACCTGATGCAGTCGGGATCGTATCGTACACCGCAGTCCTGCTGAAGGACGGTGATCATCATGAGCACCCGGTAGTATGCCTCGGAATGGTGATACTGGGCCGGATCCCGGTAAAAGCGGGGGAGGTTGCGATCGGTCTCGTGGTGGACATGCTGAGTCCACGAGGTAAGCGTTTTGAGATAGCCATCGATGTCCAAATCCGCCGTATCGGGCAAGCCGCTAGCACAGAGCAGGTTCAGGAAGCCGAGTGAAAGGCGAGAGAGTCCCTGGGGCGACATGGAGAGAATATCACCAAGGCTTGGCGCTGTCTGGAGGTAGCTAACCGCTTTGCCGTCTCGATGGCGGGCAGTCAGTTCGTCGGGCATTGTCATATCCATCATCCTTTACCATCGGCCCAAGGGACAGCGGAAGATGCGCCCTCGGGCTTTGACATTGATGAAAGCCACAAGCCGCGCAGCGATTGCCGCTCAGGCGGTCACACGTGCGGCAGATTTCCAAACGCCGCTGGTAGGTGGCGTCGTCCACGATGCCGCAGCCGTCGCCCACGAAGGCGACGACCGACTGGAATAGATTCGAGGCTTGGGTAGTGAGGGGCGGAAAGGGTTGTTGGCAAACCGGCTCCGAGGCGGGTTCTGCGGCGTTGGTGCCCGCTATATCGAGGCGGCCAACCGGATTCACGGCATCTTGAAGCGATCCATCGGGCGAACTCTCTGACATGACGATGATCATGTCATCCCTGTCCCATCGCACACTGCCCATATTACATGCGATTCCTATATGTCGTGGGTGGCATTTTTAATTCCCCCAGAAACTATCGCAGACTACCTGTCAGTACCGGACCTGTCGCCTCTGTCCCTAAAGTGGATAGTGTCGGTCTGGCCCCGCTCCGCTCGTGATCCCAAGGTCGCTCTGCGCCTATCCCACTCTTCATAATATCTCGATTAACCCCTCGATTGCTCCCTCCCCTTTTCTCTTCCGGGCGTTAAGGGGCGAAGGAGCGGGACGCCGACTCTTTGTCGCGCTGGCTTCTTGTATCAAAGTCGGCTCTCCATGACGGAGTTGTACAGTTCCACTATGCCTAAGCGTTTTACTATCCGCCAACCGCCTCCCTCTTTGGCCAATAGAATCAATTCTCCGCGATTGTGACCAGTAGAGAATATACTGCTAATTGAATGAACGAAGACAATCGCCTGCTCCTGCGCATCATCGACACCCGGGCGTGACACATATACAAGATGCAGCGCGCCTTGCGACTTATACAGACCCTCAACCTCCTCATTATCTCCGGGCGATGCAATTTCGTATCGCAGATCCCGAGCCAGCCTCCGGCGAATTACGTATGATTTCTGGTTGTTTCGGATGAAACTTCGCAGAGTCTCGTCTTTCAGGTCCGAAATCGCCGAAGCAACGTCGGCAGTGTTCAGTTCCGGATCGAGCAGCTCGCTTATTGGCGTTGTATCCCTCGCCACGATAGAAAACGCCGCGTTAGTTCTTGACAAACAAGGCCGCAGTGCGACGCTGAGGATTTCGTAGTCCTGTGCCGAAAGATAACGCCACCAGTCTGATGTCAACCCCGAGAGAAAAACGGCCAACAGGGTCGTCAGAACGAGTAATGTTTTTAGGCTGAACTGAAACCGACTTCGCTTTGGCCTTTCTCGATGTTCGCAGGCGGTCATAATCGCCACCGAAAAATGCTGGGGGGGGATAATTTCAAAATAGACCTTATGCGACAAAAGAATTCAGGTGAACTATTCTCGGTTTCTAGGCGAGCTTCATTGGAATATTGCGGACGTTCCGTAATACACCGTGTACCTCCTGATGGCCTCTTTGAAGTTTGCTGATTGGATATGCCCGGTGAATGTAGTTGGTAGCATCTTGAACACAGAAATTGTCTCAACTGAGCTCCAGAAACCGGAAATCCTCTGTTGAATGGTATTCATTTCAAAGCCCCACTTTACACCGTCAAGCACAATCGCAATCGCGTCGGGAGAACTTTGGCACGCAGCGTACGTCTCAAATTGAAATTGGACGCCGTTGACCTTACGGCCTGCGGATATTCCGGGCGAATCCCAAAGATACGCCTCCCGATAAGATCCACTTGCGCTAGAAAGTCCGGCTAGATGTTCGCCGGAATACTCGACTTGGCCATGCGCGGTGCGGGGATTTTCGTCTACGTGCCACCCGGCGTCAATTCCATTGGCCTTGTTGGCAGCGGTAACCCAGTTGTTAATTAAGTACTCCTTGTCAGCAGAGTTTTTGAATTCGGAGCCCGAGTACTTCTCAACCAAACCATTCGAGTAAACTAACCGCACGATTTGGACAAGTACCACCCTACCATTAAGGCCCTTCGGAGCGTATGATATCTTCACAAATGGGGGCGAACTACCCTTAAATAGCTGATCTTTGGTCGTGTCGATGCCAACATTCATGCCTGCTATCGGATCGTACTTCTGCGCGGCCATTTCAAAAACGGTAGACTTCTTTGTTTTGTTATAAAGCTCCAGGGTCATAGCTCCATCGGTACGCTTATAGTTGTCCGGAATCCAAGGTTGCGGCCAATTGCCGCTGTCGCCGCTTGAGCTTTCTAATCCATCGTCGGTGCCGCTCGGGTCCGTCCCGTCCGTCGGTCTACCACCTACATACCGATACAGATTCTCATCCCCGGCCGCATAACCCAGGGGGTCGCGTTCCGCAAATTGTCCGATCAGCGGACTGTATTGCCGATTGCGGACATGGTAGTTGCCCGAGGCGCCGGCAGTCGAGCTGGCCACCACGACCGTCTCTGGATCGTAGCGGTAGCCGGCGTAGAGAATCTCGTTGCCGTAGGGGGAGGCGGAAACGGCGTTGCTGCCGGCCATTTCTGGCGACCAGTCGGTGCCGCTTCTGTCGTTTCCGTACAGAACCGTCGCTACACCATAAGGGGTATATGCGTAGCGTTCGACCACATTGCCAGTGGAGGCATCGACTAGACCGGTCACGTTGTGGTTGGCGTCGGTCATGTAGTAAAGGGTCTGCTCGAACGTTCCGTCGTTCGCCGCGTCACGCAAGCGAGCCACCGGCGTATCGATATAGGAAAGATCCCAGGCATACTGATTGACGGAAGTGTTCGCCCCCTCGACCGACTTCTCCTCCAGCACCTGCCAGTTCTCGTTGTAGATGTACTGGGTGGTCGAGCCGCCGTCCACCACTTTGGTGATCCGCCGATTCAGGCCATCATAGGAATAAGAGGCAATCGGGCTGTCGCCGGTGGTCAATACCTGGGTCTGCCGATTCCAGGCGTCGTACTTGTATCGCAGATTGCCGTCGGTGGTGAGGTTTCCGGCCAGGTCATGCGACACCGCAGTGGGCGTACCGCTCACGGTGATTGATTCAAGCTCATTCGCCGCGTTCGTTACGCGGGTTTGCGACGTTGTGCCGTCAATGAAACCCGACCAGTTCCCCAGGCCGTCGAGGGTCCAGCCTTGGTAATCGCTCCCGGTGAATACGCCGTCGGCGAATTGTCCGCGCTGAGTGCCAATCAAGCGATAGACCTCGTCGTAGGCGTAGGTTTCGCTCAGGCTCTTGCCCGCTAGATCGGCCTGTACGTTCTCGCGCTTGGTGCGGTTTCCGATGGCATCATAATCGTACTTGTATTCGTCGATTTTCACACCACCACTCTCCCAAACTTGGTCCACGACCCGGCCCCACTGGTCGAGTCCATTATAACCATTCTGCGCGGTGCCAAGGGTCAAGTCAAGCCCGTTGGTAACATCTGGATGGGCCGTGTTGACAATGGCACCAGCCCCCAGGTAGGTGTATGCCGCATAGGTCGTCGAACTACCATCGGTGATTGCGGCAACGCGGGAAAGGGCGTTATCGATCGTGCCGGAGGAGCCGTAGCTGTAGCCGACCGTGCGACTGGTGGGATAGATGACGTTGGTCAGGCGGTCGAGACTGTTGTCATAAGTGTAGGCAACCTCAGGCGTGCTGCCGCCTACCGTGTCGGAGTGATCCTGCTTGCTCGTTGCGACGTTGCCCCAGCCGTCATGGGTGTAGACGACTTGGTTCTTCACGTTGTCCGTGCCATGTATGTTCGGGCTGTCGTAGCTAGTGACGCTGGCTGTCAGGCCTCGGTCGTTGTAGCTGGTGACGATGGCCTGCACCGTTGGATCGACGTTTTCCGTGGAGATGCCCAGGCTGGCGACATCGTCCTCGGTGACGCGGCCCAGGTTGTCGAAAACGTACTGATGGACCACGCCGCGGGGGTCGGTCTCCGTGGCCTGCGCGCCGTTGGCGTAGTAGGTGTTGGCCACGATATCGTAGCCCGCAGTGCCGCCGGTCTGCGTGCCGGGGTTGGCTGCGTTGGCTTCCACGGCGGCGAGCACCGCAGTGTCGGTCAGCGTACAGTCGGGGTAGACGGTGGCCATGAGCTGGTCGCCGGTTTGTCCCGAGGTCAGCGTGGAGAGGTCCGAGGCATAGACGTAGCGGGTGGCCTGGTTGTCGGCCTGATAACCCGACTCGTTGCCGTCGCACTTCGGATCGAGCACGATCTGATCGAGCAATTGTCCGGCCAGGTTGTAATCGAAGTGGGTGATCTGGTTGACGTCGCTGGGGCGTGCCAGGGGCTGGCTATAGGGGTCCGCCCCGCTGGTAGGCGTTCCCCAGTAGCTCGAATCAACCTTGAAATTGTCGATCGTGTCGATTGTGCGCCCCAGGGAATCGAATACCTGAAGGGTTTTCTTGCCTTTGGGATCGGTGACGAGGTTCTGCCGCCCATAGCCGTCGTACTCGAAAGAGGTGATATGCGGGGCAGTTGGATCGGTGGGCGACCGGCTTGGAACATTGGTAGGCCGTGTCAAGGCACTGCCGAGGGCTCCGTAGTCGGCCATATCGGTCTTGCGCCCGAGGGAATCGTACCAGACGGCGACGTAGGAAACGCGGGCGTCGGTCGTCGAAGGTGAGAAGGGGCCGGTGGCCGTGGAATCCTCGTGGCGCTGATAACTGGTGGCCAGGATCACGTCGCCGGTGCTGTCATATTGATAGTCGACCTGAGAGACGATCATGTCGCCGCCGATGCCCGGATCCGAACCTGTCCCCAGGTACGCGCCTTGGTAGCTCGAACGGACCGTTCCATCGAGGCTGAAATCGCTGGCGGTGAAGGATCCGTCCGGGTTGGTCGTCTTCACGACGCGACCGTAAGCACCGTAGGTGTAGTGGGTGTCGAGGTGGGGCAGACCTCCACTAATCGGCTCGGTCGTTTCATTGGGCGTGTGGCTGGTGTCCGTGTCGGTCGATACCTGGTATCGCTGCGTATCGCTGAGGTAGATGCCCGAGTAGACATTCTGCGACTCGGAAACATAGTGCTTCGTCGTGCCTCCATCGGTCGTCCAGTAGCTCATGGTGATCGTGGGCTGGCCGGTGGAGTCGTCGTAAAGCTGTTCGGTGGTGACGGCGTGCAGCGAGCCGCCAGGCGCAGGTGTGGTCGTGAGGTTCTGGCGTCCATAGCCGTCGTAGCCGTAGCTAGTCCGCGCCCAGGCGGTCCCACTGCTTGCCACCAAGGAATCGACAGCAGTCAAACGACCTTGCTCACTGGTCGTATTGCCAACGGCATCGGTGTTGAAAAAGTATTGTGTGACCGTCACGGCATTTGCCAATGTAATTCCGTGTTTGATCGAGTTCAGCCGTCCATGGGTTGGATCGTAGACGTTCTCGCTGTAACCGATTTGATTCCCAAGGACCAGGGACGCCGACGGATCGGTCGGCGGAGTCCAGTTGGCCGGTGCGGCGTAGGACTGTTGGGTCAGGACATTGCCTTCCAGGTCGTAAGCCGTCACCGTCGCGGCCCCGGTCGGACCAATGACCACGTTCTGCCGTCCGAGCTGATCGCTGCTGGTGGTATAGGTCGTGACAATCGAGTTTGCGGTTTCTGTCCCCCCGATGACCTCATGCTGCTTGGATTGAAAGAGTCGGTCATTGGAGTAGACGTTTTCGGAATGGGCGATGACGAGGCCTGGATTGCTTGGAGTTGTGAAATCATAGGAAGCGTAGGTATAAGAATCCGTTGCCCGCCCCAACATGTCGAAGACGTTCTTGGTTGAGCCACCCAAGGGCGAAACGGTGACGTTCTGCCTGCCTGCGTCATCGTAGCCGTAGATCGTCAGGACGAAAGTGCTGTCGCTGCCCGGCTTGAGCGTCGAGACGCCCGTGGCGCGGTACTGTTCTGCGCCGGAGCCAGTGTGGTCAGAATCATACCAGGTCCGGCTGACAATACTCGTTGTCCCCAGGCTCGTCCCTTGCTTGACGTCAATCTGGCGGCCCGCGGAATCGTAATCGTATTTAGTCACGCTTACGATCGTATCGTCGGTGATGCCGGGATCCGTCCCTTCGCTAGAAACGGTGTACTCGGCATCCACTTCGCCAAAACTGTTGTAGGTCGTCTTCTGAATCAGACCATCGGGCTGCTGGGTCTTGATCGTGCGTCCCATGACGTCGTGCCAAGTTTCGCTCACCAGCGTCGCGAAACTATTCACGTCGTGGACGATGCTTTCGTAAACGGAGCCTTGGTTGTCGAACAGGGATTCGGAACTGGCTAATAGCGTTGCCTCTGATACAACGATTTGATGTGTCGAGGTATCGTAGATGGCGTTGGCATAAGTGAGCGTCTGCGTCGTCTCGCCCAGGTTGTCGAGCGTACTGACATTTGCCACGCCATCGGGACCGAGGCTGGCGATCTGGCGGTCCTGCGAATCGTACTGATAGTAAGCCTTGCGTGGCGAGGCAATGCCGGTGGGATCGAAGTAGGACCACGATTCGACGACATTCCCGTTGACATCGTAGACGCTGTGCGAGAGCTTGTAGAGATGGACGCCTGTGGCCGAATAGACCACGTTGCTATTGCTGTAGACCCATGTGCGGAAAGCCAGGACGATCGACTGGTTGGCGGCATACGTGTTCGTGGAAGGAACAGTTCCCGCCCACTCGTCGCTGACACGGCCCAGACCGTCGTAGACCGTGTAATGGATACTGCCGGAGGGATCGACCGTGGCCTCGGTGCGTCCGATTGGATCGCGGTAGCCATCCGACGCCAGATAGTGTGCGCCAGCCGATCCCAGGTTTACCGATGTTGCATAACCGTTGTCGCTGAGGCCCAAAAGCGTAAAGTACTCACGCGATTCAGTCGCTTGGCCCAGGTCATCCACCAGAGATCGAGAAAGCGACTGGATGACGACATGCGAGTCGCTTAGCAATTCCGTGCCCTTGGGGCTGCCGTCTTCATTGAGATCGCCAGAACTGAAGCCGGAAGAGTCGTTCCAAGAATACGTGAGGAACTCGCTGTACTTGTTCGACCAGTCCTCGCGGGACACAGAGACAGGGCTGGTCGTTTGGTAGTGGCCGGTGCTGACTGCGTGCCAACCGGGGTAGGTACGGACTTCGTGATTGGCGTCGTTGTAGACCGTGTAGGTCGTATTGTTGTCGGGATCGACTTCCTCAGTCGTTCGCCCCAGCGAATCGACGACGTAGCGGGTGATGAGGTGGGCGTGGCTGCCGGATGTTACGCTCCAGCCCAGATCGCCGACGAGGTCGATGCTCGCACTGCTGAAGTCGGTCGTGCCGGTAAGGTTGTTCACGTCGCGGATCTGCTTGACCACCGCGCCGGTGGCCGGGTCATAGGCGGTGTAGCTGATCGAGCCGGCTGCGTCCTTGGACCAGATGACGCGACCGTAGACTTCGGTGCTTGTCGGCCCCGGAGTGGTCGTGTCATCCACCGCGACCGCGCCGCCCTGATCCGTGTGAACCACCGGCAGGATCGTCTGCCGGGTCTTGATAGCCGGGGCAGCGATGGTGCCGCCGACATCGTAGAAGGAGTATCTGGTCGTGGTGACCCGGGGGCTCGATCCGTCGGCGTTGGGATACTCGATCGACCGGAACGGCAGATAGACCGTCACCGCGGTCGATCCGCTGCCGGTGGTCTTCTTGACGTAATCGGTCTCGAACTGCCAGACGGTCGGGCCGGTATTGCCCTGCCGGACGCCACTGCGGCGGAGATAACCGATGACGCCGCCGCCGACGGTCAGGCTGTCGCTGTAGTCCGGCGCGTCGGTGGTGGTGGTGGTGTAGTCGTTCACGTTGACGAGGCCAGTTGCCGACAGGCTAACACCCAGGTTCGCCTGCGAGGAGTCGTAGCCGTACTCGACGTATCCCGTCGATGAATCCGTGTGGGAGTACGTGGTGTCGATTGCCGAGGGCTGAGTGCTCTCGATCAGGTTGCCGTTGGCGTCGTACTTGTTGCAGGTGATCTGGTGCGCGGCTGCGCCAGAAGCCCCGTTCCAAACGTCACTCAGCAGAACGTCGCCTTCGTAATTCGTGAAGGTTCTGGTGGTCGTGCCATTGACCGTCTGGCTTGTGACTTGCTTGTTCGACCAGGTGTTGATACCGTCGGCAAACGTGCTCCGCGCGTTGGTGTAACTCGTCGTACCGCTTCCCGCGACGGTGTTCGAGGTGACAAGCCCATTAGCGTCGTAGGTCAAGGCGTTGTCGGCGTAGGTGGCGACGGTCGTGTCCGGCACGTTCGTGGTGTTGTCCAAGGAGGACAGCAGGTCCTGAAAAACCGTGAAGTTGTCGAGCGTGAGCCCCTTGGCCGCCAGGAGGCGGGCAAGGCTCTGCGGGCCGAGGGAAAACTTGAGTTGCCCGCTGCCGTCGTACCGGTAGTATGAGCCGCCGGAGACATTGCCGGCGGAATCGCGCGAGACGATCAGGCCGAGGTTGCCTGAACTATGGTAAGCGTAGTTCGTGCTGCCGACCGTCGCGCTGGGGTGCCAGTAGCGGGCGGCGTTGCCTGTGCCGGATCCCGTTCCGGCGACGAGTGTCGTGCCGTCTCCGGAATTGATGCCGTCGGCATAGCCGTTGGCCACGTTCTCGCAGGTCACGACACTGCCGTTGCGCGTGTAGGCGACCATCTGCTGCGAGTGGTGGATGTTCTGGCCGTTGCCGCTGTAGCTGTAGTCGGGACCGACCGTGGAGATCATGCTGGCCAACTGGTCCGTGCCGGAGAAGTAGTAGTAGTCGGTCTCGTTACTGGCGGCGTCAATTTGACTGATCAGGTGGCCGAAATAGTTGGGCGGGTTGTCGGCGATGGGCGCGGTGAAAGTCCACTTGGTGCCGTCGAGGGTTTCCTGGAATACGAGGCTGCTGCCGGAGCCGTTCGCCTTCATGTCGCCTTGGGATTGCGGCTTGCGCGGCTTCAGCACGGTATGGGCGTCGTTGTAGTCCCAAATGTCCACTTTGTCCTTTTCGAGCACGGCGACGCCGTTGCCGGTGAGCACGAGGACGGCCGGTTGCCCAAAGCGGGTATCGCCCGGCAAAGCCGAGTTCATCGTGACGCTACGGCCGCCAACCGAGGCCTCGTCAAGCCAGTCGACGCCGGCCAGGTTAACCGTCAGCCCGTAGGTACACTCCAGGCAGGTGACATTTGGGTCGAGGGCCATGAATCGCACGGTGTCCACCGATTTCCAATTGCCGTCGTCCAGAGGATCGATCTTGAGTTCGACGTTGTATATGCCGGCCTTCAATGCCTGGACGTAGAGCGTTACGGGATTGTTGGAGACGAGGTTGAACTGGCCGCCGCTGAACCCCGCGCTGCTGGTACTGTTTGCGGTCTGGATGAGATAGGAGGACGCGTCGGAAACATTGATCGTAGCCCCGGCATTGCCAACGGCATTGCCAGTGTGAAGGACGAATGCGGAATTGTCCGGGTTCGTGCCGTTGATCGCCTTGGCGACGAAGCGGATCTTGCTGACGTTTGGGGTAAAGTCGTTGACCGTGATCGCCATGGGGGTGAAGGTCGTGCCGCTTATGGGGCCGTTGGCATCCTTCGCCTGAACGGCGATGTACTTACCAGGGGCCTGGTCTTCCCGGGTATCGTCCACATATCCGCCAGAGGTGTCGGTGGCGCGATGCGGCAGCGGATCGCCCGTCAGGCTGTTGTTGTTGCTGTCGATGGCCAGGTCGCCGGAGGCCACTCCGACCTTCCAATAGGCATCATCATAGTCCTTGTCGTTGATCCAGCCGGAATCCAACGGCACATCGGTCAAGTCCTCGAAGACGATGACCTTCGCAGTCGGATCCAAGCCAAGGTCGAACACGTCATTGGTGCCGCGCGGGTGGTAGGGCACGTGGCCGCTGTCCGTGGCCTCATGATACGCCCGCACCGCATCACGCAACTGCTGCGCCGTGCCTACGAGGAAGGCGCTGCTGGCGAGCGTGCTGTTTGCAAAGGTTGGCGGAGTCGCGTTGTGCGGGAAATTCAGCTTCTGGCCAGTCTTGTTGACGGTGATCCAGCCGTCCACCGCCTTATACACCGCTGATCTCCAGTCCGTGGCCAGAATGGAGACCTCGGTCACGGCGAGTCCGTCCGGCTTGTCAGAGGGGAACTCGTAATCCGAGATTTGAAACCCCGCGCTGCCGTGGATGATGGACGCAAGGACTGTGAAGTAGATCGGGTCGACCTTGCCCAACAGGTGCGGATCGCCGAATCCGGGCACGGCACGGACGTCCGCGGTGAAGCATCCGGTGACATTGAGAGTGCCGTCGTAGGCCGCAACGTCGCCGATGTTCGTGCTCACGCCGCCGACGGTCAGGCTGCCGACCTCGGATTTCTCCAACGAGAGATTCCCCGCAAAATGACCGCCGTAGACGTAGTCGGCGGCGTTGTTCACCGTTAGCGTGGCGGCGATATCGCTGGTATTCGTCACCTCGTCCCAGTAGGTGCTGTGAGCGAAGCCCTCCGCCCCCGTGTACAACCCGGCCAGGGCCAGATCGTGGCCGTTGAGGTCCAACACGCCCGAACCGCGGTATATGTCGCCGATCTGAAGGACCGAATTCTCCGGCAAGGCGGTGTCGGAACCGAGTTTGAGCGCGCCGTTGCCCGCGATGATGGTTCCGCCGCTGTAGGTGTTTGCACCGGCGAGCGTCCAGCTTGATTGGGTATCGCCGCCATGGAAGGTTACCCCAACCGTGCCCGCCCCGTCCTGGATGTTGCCGCTGAAGGCATGGCTTCCGAAAAGGCCCACGTTGAGCACGGCATCGGTCGTTGAACTGTTGGTGATCGTACCCGTGCCCTGCGGCTCGGAGATCGTTTGTCCGCCCAACGAGTCGCCGTTCAAATCGACCGTGCCTCCGGTCATGGTGAAGTTGAAGTCGCCGTTCTGGTTCATCTGGTAGTAATAAACGCCGTCGCTGTATGGGGCGAACTTCAGGGTCGCCCCGGTGTCGATTGCGTTGATGTCGCTGACCGTGGTGTAGAGGCCGGAGTTGGTCTCCTTGGCGGCTAGGACGAGTGTGCCGCCGTGTACACTCGCAGAGCCCCAGCCGAGTACATTCACGCCGGTGAGCGCAAGCGTGCCGGGACCGGTTTTGGAGAGCGACTGGTTGTAGTTGTTGTAGCCGCCGTTGAGGGTCAGGCTGCCGGTGCTTTGGGAGACGTCGATTACCGTAGTGCCGATGATACCGCCCGCATAACCGCCGGCGTTGTATCGCGCGGTCGAGACGGCGTCGGTGCCCGTGTACTGGAGCGTGGCGTTGTAGACGGTGATTGTGCCGCTCGTGCCCAATGCGCTGGGGCCGCTGTCGGAAAGCGTATTGACACTGAGCGTGCCGCTGCTTACCGTGGTGCCGCCGGTGTAGGTGTTTTGGCCGGAGAGGGTTTGCGTGCCGCTGCCCAGCTTGGTCAAGCTGCCCGTGCCGCTGATGATGCCGCCAAAGCCGGTGTTCGTATTGTCCCCGCCGAGCGTAAGGACATTGCTGCCGATGGTCACATGACCGCCGCCGGTAAGGGAGCCGATCGTCTCGCTTGACAAGAGGCTCAAGGTTGCGCCGGAAGACGTGTCGAGACTCACGGTGCTGGCGTCGGGAATGGCCGCGCCGCCGATGACGGCCAGCGTGCCAACCGAGACGATAGTGTTGCCGGTGTAGGAGTTGCTGCCGGAGAGTGTCAGCGTGTCCGCAGCCAACTTGGTCAAGCTGCCGCTGCCGCTGATGGAGCCTGCATAGGTCACGTCGTCCGAGCGATTGAAGCTCAAGTTGGCGTTGTCCACAATGTTGCCGGTGATCGACCCGGTCGTGCCGCCGGCTCCGATTTGGAGTGTGCCGCCGCTGGCCGTGGTGCCGCCGGAGAAAGTGTTGGCTCCAGTCAAGGTCTGCGTGCCGCTGCCCAGCTTCGTCAAGCTGCCGCTGCCGCTGATGGAACCAGCGTAGGTGAGGTCGTTGGAACGGTTGAACGCGAGGTTGGCGTTGTCCACGACGTTGCCTGCAATCGACCCAGTCGTGCCGCCGTCGCCGACCATGAGTGTGCCGGCACTGATCGTGGTGACGCCGGAGAAGGTGTTGGTCCCGGAGAGGGTTTGCGTACCACTGCCCAGCTTGGTCAAACTGCCCGTACCGCTGATCGCACCTGCATAAGCCGTGTTCGTGCTGTTCACGCCGACGGTGAACGTGTAAGCACCCAGGCTCACGTTGCCGCCGCTCGTGCCGCCACCGGCCAAGCCGCCGATGGTTTCACTCGCCAAGAGGCTCAGGCTCACCCCCGCCGTATTGGCCAAGGTCACGGTGCTCGTATCGGGGATCGCCGCGCCGCCGGAGACGGCCAGCGTGCCGCCATTGACCGCCGTGCCGCCGCCATAGGTGTTTGCGGCGGTGAGGCTCAGCGTGCCCGTGCCCGCTTTGATCAGGCCGCCGCTGCCGGAGATCACCACGGGGATCGTGGTCGTGGTGTAGTTCGTGGG
>Ga0118677_10009516_pt1 | contig 15157 bp, 5 predicted proteins | sample AliMusrvi5mmetaG_FD_86154 | JGI IMG/M metagenome (GOLD analysis project Ga0118677, IMG submission 86154)
GAAATAACACTTATCCAACTGGTGCCACTATTAGTTGAATAATCAATATTAATATTGGTTACTCCGCTAGCAGCCCATGTAATTTGGTGAATACTACCCTGCTGCCAGTTCTCTCCACCATTAGGAGAATATAAAGTTAATGGAACTGAAGTATTGGTTAAGATAGTGTATAGCCAGGCTGCCGATTTAACGTAAGCATCCTGTTCGGATGTTGGGTCACTGTCAAGTGAATGTCCCTTGCCGGGATAAAGAGCGATTCCCGATTGAATATTCAAATTCTGTGCGCGATTATAAATCAACTGGCTTCCATAATCAAAAGGGCTGTCCGTCGTACCATACATATAGGGTACGGTTGCATCTGCCGTTCCATGAACGCAAAAAATCGGCATTCCGCCGGTACTCATATAATTAGTATCGACCAATGCGCCCCAGTTTGAAAATGCTCCATGAAAATATGATGAATATCCGGCATTGCCGAGTGAAGGATTTTCAAATGAACCACCAAGCACCGACCAGCCAATGCTGCCCCAATCTTTATTCGCTATTACTTCGGTCGAGTCTAAGCAGGATATCTGCGCTGCGACATGACCGCCAGCCGACTGTCCTGAAACATAAATATGAGATGTATCAATACCATACAACGATGCGTTCTTTCTGAAAAAACGTATGGCAGCCTTACAGTCTTGCAAAGCTAATAGCATTGCCTTGTAATGAGTCGCATCGTCAGTCCAACTAGTTAGCCGGTAGTTTATAGATGCAACCACATAGCCTCTTTTTGCCATTCCATAGCCAAAATATTTTAGATATCCACAACCGCCTGCACCACTGTTAGGATCTTTATCACCACTTTTAAACGCACCGCCATGCACATAAATAATTAGGGGCCGGTTTGTTTCAACATCACCGGTCCCTGTATAAATATCGCAAACATTCTTACTTCCCGTACCATAGGTTATATTGCTGCTAAGGGTATAAGAAGAAAATATCTCATCCTTATACCTGACACTCTGAGCCGCAACCTGGTTTACTAATACGCAAAGCATGAATACTATGTAATATCTTTTAATAATTTCCATTAGCTAGTATTTTTAGGGTCTTTCCGACATTTATTCGATATCAAAGCCATGTTTATACAATCAAATTCATATTCATAATTAAGAATCACTTTACAAGCATCATTTTCCTGGTAACCGTGTAATTCCCAGAAGTTAGTCTATATAAGTAGACACCTGAGGTCAAGCGTGATGCATTGAAATTAACCTGATGCGTACCTGCGCTTTGCACTCCGTCGACCAATCTTGCAACTTCCTCGCCAAGTGTATTCATCACGGTTAATGAAACATGACCTGCGCTCGATAGATTATATGATATATTAGTGCTTGGATTAAAGGGGTTAGGATAGTTCTGTTTTAACTCACAGTTCAAAGCCTTCATATCGTTCTGACCGGATTTGATATCTGTAGCCACGTCACCCCAGGCAGTCATAACACGAATTCCGTCTATCACGCAATTAAGAGTAAGTGTTGTCTGCGATCTCAAATAAATACAGCTTGGTGTAAACGCGGTTGGAACGATATGTACTTCAGATGTAGAAGGCAAGGTTGTTGGATATGCTGACGTATCTGTGAATACATACAAATCAGCGGTGTTCCCGGCGATATCATATTTTACTACTACCAATCCAACACTACCGGCGGCAAGACTTGTTGTCCCGTATGTTGACGAGGATCCGCCCAAGCCGATGTTGTACGCCAAAGTAGTTGCGTTCCACTTACAATAGGTTTTGACCTGATAGGTGGCAACGGTTGTCATATCTCCCGAACCAAAACCCACAATATGATTGGAAAGTGTCTGTGCTGCAGTTGGAACTTTTATTAAATATGACAGGTAAACCACGCTATTACCCGCTGGCACCAATACATTTTTGAACGCCTTGCTTGTTGAGGTTAGGGACAAAAGGACCGCTTGTCCGCTACTGCTGGGATACTTACCAAAAGATAGATTATCATTTGTATAGCCTAAAGGCGTCCCTGTCATAGTACCTGCCACGTATGCCCATCCATTAGTACCGGCAAGTATTTTTGAAGTATCTGTTGGGGGAATAAAATTTTCTTCAAGAAGTAGCGTGCTCGAAAAAGAACTTCTATTTATCGTAAAAGTTGAGGTGCTCATACTGGTAAGAGTATTAACAGCATCGGTGAGTTTAATTCTACACAATGCTGAAGTGCTATTCGGTACTAACCATGTATACACTCCACTTGCCGCGGAAGCCGCATCGGCAATGGTTGTCCAGGTTGAGCCATCATCAGTAGTGAACTCAATTTTAAGATTGGCGACTTTGTGGCTGTTCCATGTAATATTTTTACTAACATTGCCATCCCAAACTTCACCGCCAATAGGAGAAGTGAGAGCCAGTGATACGGGAAGAGTATCCGCAACTATTGTGACCGCAAAATTAGGAGCAAAATTCCAGTCAGGTGTTGAGCTTGAACTTCCACAACCGGTTGCGTAAAGAGTGTCAGTACCAATAGCGCCAGCAGTATATTTAAAATTGTAAACGTACGATGTAGTAGCGCTATGATTTGCTGAATGTGTCAAATCCGAGCCATTAACTTTGAGTATGCCATCAGCAGGGGCTAATGTTCCAGCTAATGCGGCTATATCAACACCCGTGTTAAAAGTTCCCGACCTTAAAACAGTTACTGTGTATGAAGCTGTTTGTCCTACCATAAGCGTTGTTGGACCTGCGATTGTAACTGTCGTGGCGGCATTTGGCGATCCCGAATGACATGAGCAACCTGAACCGCCATCTTTCAGCGTCGTTCCGGCAACGCCAGAAGCACGGCCATATAAGATGGTACTTGTTCCCATAACGAAAAACAAGCTAACCAAAAATAAACTTTGTATAATGTTCTTCATATTTTCTCCTTAACAAATAACTACTTTGGTGACTTTATATGGCAGGTCCGATTTTGAAAACCAGACCTGCTATGAAAACTTAAATAACTATTGGTTTTACAGGTTTACTTTAACAGCATCATTTTCTTAGTGACTGAGTAGTTTCCTGATGTCAAACGATACATGTAGACACCTGATGCCAAATGCGAAGCATTAAAATTTGCTGTGTGCTGTCCGGCATTTTGCTCTTCATTAACAAGAGTCATGACTTCTTCTCCAAGCACATTGAGAACTGAGAGTTTTACTGTGCCTGAAGTAGGTATATTGTATGCTATTGAAGTACTAGGATTAAAAGGATTAGGATAGTTTTGTTCCAATCTGAATTCATTAGCTTTAATACCTTTCACATCCGAACTAACTGCCGTAGGCAAACCACCACCCCAGTAAGTTGCGACACGAATACCGTCTATTTCGCATCCTACAGTTGTTCCACTAGAACCACCCTGTGAACGCAGGTAGACACAACTTGGAGTGAAGGCAGTGACACTAGACAAGTGCACTTCAGAAGTATTTGGGAGAGTTGAAGTTGGATACGCAGTTGTGTCTGTAAATACATACAAGTCTGCTGTGTTTCCAACAATATCATACTTAAGGATAACCAGCCCTACGCTTCCAGCTGCAAGAGTGGTAGGCGCAGTAGTATTATAGGTCGCTGTGCTTCCGGAGGTAACTCCAAAATAATAGCCCAATGTTGTAGCGTTCCATTTACAATACGTTTTAAGTGAATATGTCGCAAGTGTAGTCATATCACCGGCTCCAAAGCCGATAACATGATTTGCTTGGGTCAACGCAGCGGTTGGTACTTTTATAAGGAATGATAAATACACGGCATCTGTCACCGGCAAAGTAATACTTTTAAACGCCTTGCTCGTTCCGCCAGCTGTATATAAAACACATTGTCCACTGTTACTCGGGTATGAACCGAAGGTTAAATTGTCAGATGTGAATGCAAGCTGAGTTCCCGTCATTGTTCCTGTTACCGCAGCCCATCCATTATATCCCGGTATAGCGGTTACGCCGGAAGGCTGGACAAAATTTTCTTCCCAAAGTAAAGATTTAACATAAGAACTTTGGGCAATAATAAAAGTATTCAAACTTTGGCTGGAAAGTAATGAATTTGACGCATCACTTATTCTCACCATGCACAATGTTGAATTTACATTAGGCACAGACCATGAGTAGGTCCCACTAGCCGCCGCAACTGAAGCAACAACAGTGTTCCATGTTGAACCATTATCAGATGTATATTCAATTTTAATATTCGTAACATTCGTGCTTGTCCATGTAATTGCTGAGGATGATCCCCCCGACAAGGAGTCTCCACCAACCGGAGATAATAATGTTAACGCCGGCGGTAGTTGTGCTGTTATAGTAAATACTGAGTTACTAATTGATTTTACAGTAGCGTCTGCGGAGTTGCTTACTCTTACTAAACATGTCGTTGAGAGTGTATTTGGGATAGTCCATGCATAAGCTCCGGAACTTGCAGCGACCGAGGATGCGATAGGCGACCAACTAGTACCACTATCCGTTGAATAATCGAGATTTACATTTGGTATGCTATTTGCAATCCACGTAATGTTGTACGCCATTCCCTGCTGCCAAACTTCGCCACCTATTGGCGAGGTTAATGTAAGTGGTGCAGCTGGATTTGTCAGAACTGCGTAGAGCCATGCCGCACACGCCTGATATCCTTGTGTTTGTAAAGATGAGTTATTATCGAGTGTGTGTCCTGCTCCCGTAAATAATTTAATTCCGGTAGGATAGCCAAGTGTTTGAGCATAATTATTTACAATGATAGCACCATATTTAAATGGGCCATCACCAAATGATGAATCACATGGCACGGTAGCGTCTGCTGTTCCGGCTACACAATAAACAGGAATAGGATTTCCTGCCATCCATTTGTAATCAGCTAATGCGCCCCAGTTACTTATAACGCCTTGGATATTTGAAGTATAACCGGGATTGCCCATACTACCCTCTAAATTTCCACCCAAACTTGCAAGATCGACATATGAAGGGACTTCAGAATCCTGAAGGTATGCCATATGAAGTGCTGTTATTGATCCCGCGGAACTTCCTGTAGCAAAAATCTTTGTTGTATCAATTCCATAGGTCGCATAGTTCTTACGGAGAAATCTTACCGCTGCTTTTGCATCTTGAAGCGCTTTAATCATTGCTTCAAAATGGTCTTTGTCAAGTGTTGTTGTTGATGCAAGCCTATAATTAATGGAAACCACAAAATATCCGCGCTTAGCGAAACCGCCGCACTCCAATGTGCCAAAGTTGCTCACTTTATCACCACTTTTAAATCCACCACCATGGATGAATAGAACAACGGGACGATTCTTCGCAGTATCCCCCGTGCCGGTATAATAATCCAACATCTGTGTGGTAGTTGTACCATATTGGACGTTGCTTGTTAGCGTATATGCTGAAAAAACTTCATCGCGATAGCGGACAGTCTGAGAAAACATATTGACTGTCAGTATCAGAACCATAAAACTGAAAAGCAGTGAAATTCGTTTCATTACCTATCTCCTTTGCTGTTAGTATAACCATGTATTTAAAAATTCTTCAAGTGCAACTTCACTTGCGTCAGAATATCAATCCATAAAAAGCTGAATCACAGATAACCCTATTGAATCTCGAGGATACGCCAATGACTCTCCGTCCAATTGGTTGTCACTTCGTCAATGTCATTTCAACTTTTAAAACTTCCCCGGACCGGTTATCATCGTAATATTAACTACGCACCCTCATGGGGTTTGGACTCAAAAGTTTTTTAGATTTCTCCACAGCCGGACAGAAAACCGAATGGAGAATTTATCCTTTATCGATTGAGGATCATTTTTATGACTTTTACATTATTGCCTGACTGAACACGACAGAAATATATACCCGAAGTAACTGCAGCACCTGCATTTGAGCGAGCATTCCATGTTATCTCGTGCACACCTGCTTTTTGTTCAGTGCTTACAAGAGTCGTAACAACTCTTCCAAGAATATCATAGACAGCAACTGAAGCCATACCGGTATAAGGAAGATTATAAACTATTTTCGTATCCGGATTAAACGGGTTAGGATAGTTTTGTGATACTTGAAAAGTATGTGCATTAATATAATTATCGTGCACTGCATTAGTTGTGCCATATTCAAAGGCACCCCGACTAACAATCATGTCCGCGGGAAGATAATTTCCTGCATAATCAAAATTCGGCATACCGGGTAGAGTAAGACCACTTTTTATTGCCGGTGAACCTGCTTTCAGTGCAAAACCTTTTACGGAGCTCAAGCCTGTAGAAAATGCCGAATTAATTTCTGTAAACACCGGATCTGTCGTTAATTTATTTGGGTCATCAGGTTCCTTTGAAGGATGATAACCAAAAAATATGTTATTTGAGACTGTACGTGTATAACCCGAGGCAGTAATATAAGACTGCGAAGAAGAACTCATGTTGTATATGATGTTGTTATAGAAAGAATACGCTCTTGTTCCCGTCTGCGTATTTCGTTCCGATATAAATATTGGGGATAAACCACTTGCGGTATAAACTGTGTTGTTGTATATGGAAACAGAAGTAACCGGGTAGTTAATACAAAATATTATTTTTTTGTCGTTCTTACTGACATTATATCTGCAGATGTTCCCGGTATCTGCCTGAGCCGTGCATGTCCAGAAAAGTCCATGACTGTTATCATGGCTATAGCTATATTGGAAGATGCAATTTATTGTCTGCAGATCGGCATCGTACATACTACCATCGCCAAAATCGCCACCTTGAAGTGATGCCCGATTATAATAACCTTCATTATACTGGAAAATAGAACCATCGCAAGAACTTGTATATATTGTATTTCCTGTAGTTCCCGTTGACGTTTCATAGCAAACATTATGCTCAATCAATCCGCCTTGCAACAATCTGAACGCCATTGCATTTTTTGAAACGTCATGAATGACATTATTTGTCACGCGAAGATTTGTGTATTTGCGGTTGTTCCAGAGAGCTGTATTCGGGTAATCATTTCTCTTTATTGTATTGTCGGTATAAAGACCGACATCTTCTATATTCGCGATAGTACAACTGTCAATCCAAATATCATTAAATCGTGTTGCGAGAGATAAATCTCCATTCACTTCAAATCCAATACCGGCAGTTCTTTTAGAAGCGTCATCATCACCAATCATACCTTTGATGTTGTGGACATATAAATTTCGCAGATAAATATGATTGATAATACCATAATTTGCGCCTGTTATAAGAACACCTCGTCTATCCCCGGCACTGGAGGCATCATTCGTAATTTCAAGGTTATTGATTTCCCAATATTCCTGATTATTCAAGTAGACAACTGCTTCACCTGTTACTCCTGCTCCACTAATGATTGGTTTAGCTGTTCCACCATATAAACTTATTATGATAGGACTATCAGATGATCCGGAGCCTTTAGGTTTTAACTGGCCACTCCAGGTTTGACCTGACTTGAACAAAATGCTATCACCGGGTTCAAAAGTAGTTGTATTAATTTTTGAAAGGCTTTTCCATGCCGTGCTCGACGTTAAGCCATTTGCTGTGTCATTACCGGAGTTATCAACGTAAAAAGTTCTAAAGGGTACTACAGAAAACTGATTGGACTGAATACTCCAAGTGCCTGATGTAGCTAACAGATTTACCGGGACGCCGATACCAGAAAAAGAAAGAGAATCAAATTTAGCATATCCATAGCTTGGAGTAGCAACAACAGGAGACCCCGTAAGCGAAGCCCCTGAAGCGGTAATTGAAACCGGTGTTACATAATCATAATCGCGGTTATTATTGGCATCAATGGCTTCAATAACAACAGCCGGCTTAATAATCTTACCTAGTGCAACCGAGGTCGGTTGTTGAAAATAGTTAAGTTTCGTCGCTGTTACCTCAACACTATTTTTTGTTGCATCAGAAATCAATGTAGTGAACGATGTAAACTGTGAGCTGGTTACATCGCTTTGTGTTAAGATATCAAAAGGAGTTAGTGTAAACTGAATTTTTGTATGATCGATCAATCCGGATGTTTTTAAGGACACTCTCAGACTAAGTGTTTTAATAGCATTGTCCGGTACGCTTACAAGAATATTTGAAAACTCAATTTTATTAGCGCTTATACTACCGCCGGCTATGCGTGTAGCACCGTCAAATAAATCAGCTGCCTGAAATATATTTGCCCAGGAGGTTGAATCACTGCTAATTCCCTTTTCAACAACAACACCGGTAACAATAGTTGGCTTTGCATCGGCATCGCCACTAGTTCCGCCATCACGTATGTCAAATTTCCAAACTTCTTTTCCACTTGTCGAAGAAAGCGGTGATGAATCATTTATTAATGATGAAATTGACTGACTTTCAGATCCGGCCACAGCGACAATATCACTACTGAGTGAAGCCGCCGAATTAAGGGTGCTTTGCGAACCCATTAAGGGATTCAGTAAAAAATAATTTGTTGTTGCCCCGCTTCCATTATACGCATATACGGCATAATGATATGAAACATTCGGCTGCAAAGCAGTAACCGAAAATGAAGTATTGCTTCCAGCATATACTACCGTAGCATCACCAATAACATCACGAACATTGTATACAGTACCATCAACCGGAGTGCCAGTTGGATCAGCGGCAGCATTCTGAAGAACAAGATAGCCGGATGCTGAAGACGAAGCAGTAAATGAAACTCCCATTGATGTTGCAGTAACAGAATTAAATTGAATGTTTGTTGGTTGAGCTGTTGGCTCGGCTTGTATAAGTACATCATCAATTGCAAGACCGCAACTTAAAACGCCCAGTTTTGCCCATCGCAACCAGATTTCCTGCCCCGCCGCGACAGAAACGTTGATAATTGCAGATTTAACGGCGTTGTTTCCGACTGCATTACCATCTAATGCACCGGCAATACCATTTTTTAGCGGTAAAAAATCCAATGTTGAAACCGGCGTCCATGTTCCGGAGGATATTGAAGTGGCAGCGACCTGATAAGAAAACACAAGACCGGTTATACCGGAATTTTGTCTCCACTCTTCACCAGTGTATGTAACCATTATAGAGTTTAATGCAGTTCCGGTATTATTTTTTAAACGTAGTGCCATGGCGAATAATGCCGTGTCAGTTGTATTGGATACTTCACCAAGAGCGCGATCAGTCTGTCCGGTGGTGCCAAAACTACGCAATCCATCTCCACCGGTATTAAAGCTTCCGTCATCGACGTAATAACTTGCCGGAGGACCATTTGGAAGTTTCTTTGCCTGATATGCATACCATCCGAGGATTGTAGAGTTATCACTCCATGTAACCAATGTGCCAACTGTCCCCGAGCTGGAAAGTGTATTAAAGTTTTGTGTGTATCCGGATTGAGATGAAAGATTAGCCTGAGCAAATATTAGCGAGCTCAGTGCAATAAACAATCCTATTAACAAACCGACTTTTAAACGAAACATAATTCTTATTCCATGGTAGAGAATATATTTGTGGGCTTGTATTACAAGCCCACAAATTATAATGAATAGATAATCCTAAGATCAATTACTTCAGAAGCAACATTTTTTTAGTTAGGGTGGTGCTTCCGGTTGTCAAACGATAGAAATATACTCCGGATACTAAGTTCGCACCATTGAAAGATAAGTTATAGTTGCCTGCCGGTTGTGTGTTGTTAACCAGTCGCATAACTTCAGCACCCACGATATTATAAACACTCAAAGATACTTTCATCTCTTTCGGGAGGCTGTAAGAAATTACCGTCGAAGGGTTAAAAGGATTTGGATAATTCTGAGCCAATTCAACTTTGCCCGGACGAACAGATTTATCATTCACAGCAGAAACTGCATCACCAACACCGATAGCAAACTGACCGAATCTGTCGATACCAGCTTGATTAACAGCACTGAGGGCATAGCCATGAGCGATGCTTCCAACAGTATCCCAAATCGCTGTTTTTGCAGCACGATAAACTACTCTTAGTGCAGTAGTATCAGCAAAATTTGCCGGTGGATATAAGTCTAATCTGTATGTCGGACTGGTTGCGCCGGTTGAAGCAACTGTCCAGTAACCGGATTTGTAACGGTAGTGAATAATCGGAGTAAATCCCGCATCAGCTGTATCAGATACATAACTGAATGTAAAATTCATAGCAGAAGCCGGAGCTGCCTCAAGTGTGAATGAAATTTTTCTATATTCGGCGCCTGAACCAACATGAATCGTCTTAGCTGATGTAGTTGAAGTGATTGTGAGTGAACGACCCAGGATACCGGTTCCGTTGGTAATCACATATGATGAATCAGAACCGCCCGTTGGGTTATTGAAAATCATATCTGCACTCCCAAGTACTAATTTTCCTCTTGTTAATCCAAGATTTCCTGCGGCAACTGTTGTTTTAGTTAGGGTTGTTGTCAGTGCTTTGGAGTCCATATTAACGGTCAAGTTTTGAACTGTATCAGGGAGAGCATCACCGGTTGCCATATTAGCAGCACCATCATATTCATAACTGCCGTATCTTGAAAAATTACGTGTTGTAGTCTGAATTTCGCCTGTCGCAGCAGTCTTTGAAATACCGGTCAAAGATCTGATATATAATGTTCCTGCTGAATCCAATGTAAAAGTACCATTACCTGACACTGAATTGAGGCTTGGTTTGAATTTCCCTTTTATTGTAAAAATAGCTGAGCCAACATTAATATTGCCTGATTTGAGAATATATAATCCGCTGCTTGAAGGCAATATCTGATCGCCTGAAAGACTGAACCCAGCTGCATTATCGAAATTTACTGTCCCGGAAATTGTACCAAATGTTGGCCAGTAAAGATTATCCTGAGGAGCAATGTTCAAAACTCCATTAGCCGAAACATCAACTTTTCCAATTAAGGCAGATGAAGAGGTTATATTGAAATTAACTCCTGCTCCGATAATTACCTTTGAGCCAGTGCCCGAAACAGGCCAGATAGTATTTAGGTCTAAATTCTTTACATTCGCAGCATCACCGTTTCTGATAAGATACCATTGATTGTCTGAGGCAAAATCACTTGGCGCTGTTCCCGTACCATCCAGATTAGGTCCCCAATTCGCGGTATTAGAAACATCACCCGTACCGGCGAAATTATAATACATAGGAGCTGGCGGCAGAACTGTTTTCCAATCGGTCGCCATTCTGATACCGCCAATTGTAAAGGTTGGAGCAGTTGTTGCGCCATTCTGAATAAGGGCAAAACGGTTCATAGCAACCGTAGCAAAATCCGATGTGCCGGTTTCCTGAAACGGAGCTATTGCCGGAGAAGCATCTTCTGTCTTTCCGAAACTGCTCGAGGCAGGATTTACCCAAAGAGATAAAAGTGCATCGGTTGTTGAGGTGGTATTGTAGTCATACTTTGCAACTACAAGATAGGTTTTCCCAAAATCATAAGAAGTAGTTGCATAAACCGGAGGAACAGTCGTTCCGGCACCTTTTGAAAGTCCCATAGTCCAGCCTGTATTGAGGGCTTTAATCCACATTCTCCAACGGTTATGATTGCTGGTGTTTCTTACCATGATGCAGTAATCGCCTGTTGCTGAGGCCGAGTCAACCTTTATCATAAACGAAAGGTAAACCAAACCGCTCATCACACCTCCGGTAAAAGAAGCCTGAGCTTTACCTCCCGCGCCCGTTAAGAATGCAGAGTTTCCTACGCCTGACTCAATATAGCCAGGATACGTTAAAGCACTGCCGGCATTGACGGCAATGGTTGGTGTGGTGGCTGAACCACCAACACCGGTCAGGACTGCCCAGCCGGTAGATGTTGATACGTCTGTTGTAGGTGTTACGAAATCTTCCTGGAATAACATCTGTCCATATATTGTACTATTCAAGCTGAATAATGCAACAAAGACAAGAACTACTTTGAAAATGTGTTTCATGATAACCTCTATACGGTAAATAAATAATGATTTAACAAGAATAAAAAGAACACTGTCACTTTAACTAAAAAACAAAACCGCAAGAAAGAACATGCACGGCATCAAAACGTCCTACGTTCGTGTATGCGTAATCAAATTTGATTCCGTAGTTTTCACTTACGCCATACTCCGCACCAACGCCTAAAGTATATGTACCTTCGTCATAATTAAACTTATATCCGCCACGCATGTAAATATTAGAAAAAGCAAAGTATTCCACGCCGACATTGTATTTATCAGGTCCGTCATTTGGTTTTAAATATTCGCCCGCAACCGTAACCCGGTGCAGATCGGTTTGATAAACATCATATGCCGCGCCAATTACAAATTCCATCGGCAACCGAACATTCGCAGGCGCTAATGCCTGTCTTCCTGAAAAAGACTGAAATTGCCCGTCACTGCCAAAATTTCTTCCTAACATTGATATGCGAAGACTTCCTAAACCGGTCCAGTACATCGTGCCGATATTTAAAGCCCAACTACCCATCTTTGCATCATCAATCTGTTCTTCAACGTATCTCAGAGTTCCACCCACTTGCAAAGAAACTGTAATCTGTTGTGAATATGATAGACCAATTGCCATATCATGTGCACTAAACGTACCCTTCCCTTCAGTTATCGGAATTACTCCAAGACTATTTCCAGAAGGACCGAAACCTTCTTCAACTGTAGTTCTTATCATGTCGCCATAATTTACATATATACAATTGATACCGATAGCACCTATGCCGGGAATATTTTTTACAAACGAAAGTGTATTGTATTTAATGTCGGCAACCCAGTTCATGGTTGTAAACTCAATATCCATGTCCTTAACATCAACAGTTGAGGCCGGATTGTTGAGTGCTGACCCGGCATTTCCAAAAGCTACAGCTGTGGTTATCCCACCCATCGCTGCGCTGCGGGCATCGCAAGGTAATTTCAGAAATTGCCAACCCGAGCTTCCTACTCGACTGAACCCAAGTGGATGAACACCCCAGTCAACGACGTTGCTTCCAACCTGTGCAAATCCGCTTACAGTCAGAAAGAACACGCAAGCCATTGCTATTTTAATAACACTCAATTGCCGGTTCACAATAAAATACTCCATTATTGCAGGTTTTTGGTTCTTTCTCATTTTATTATCGCAAACTTTCCAACCGCGGCTTCACCGTTATGACCGGGGACATGCGATTCTATGTGATAAATATAAATTCCTGGCTGCACATTTTGGGCAAAATCAGTAAGCATGTAATCCTTACCGGCTTGCGAGCCCCAAGTTTCAATTCCGCCACCACTGCCATGTTCAATCGTTTTTACCAGGTCGAGAGCTACTGTATAAATTCTAATTGTACAGTATGCCGGAATATTAACAAATGCAATTCGTTTATCATCAGCTGTTCCAGTGTACCCGCTTTTTTGTTTAAACGGATTGGGTACGACGCGAATATCGCTGGAATGATTGCTTGGCGGTGGTTCCGCAGATGTTGGATAGTAACTATAACCGGTCATAGCACTCTCGTTACCGGTTAAGTCAATACTAGTAACACAATATCTATAAGGTACATTCGGCGTTGCCGGGAAGTTATGCTTAATAATGGATGTGTCACTTGGAATGAAATAATTGATCATCTTATAAGCACTAGTGCTTGTGACTGAATCAATTTTAATAATAGTGCTGTCGGTCGTTGAAAGTAAATTACTTTTCGAAAAACGGGAAACATTAAGAGAGTCTATGAGCGTCCAAGGACCCTCGTCGTTGTTATCTGAACGATAAATTTTATATGCGGCAAAATCCGCTCTTTTAGTTGCCGGATCTACATAATTATCATTAACATCCCATTTAGCGCCAATCAGTTTATGCACGGCACGCCATTTTAATAATACACCACCGATACGGTTACCGTTCACATAAACAGCCGAGGTGGAAACTTTTAATTCACTTGTATCAGTATCAAGCGTTCTTGGGGTTGTGCATGGTGTAGGAGGAGGAATAGCTCCCTTCAAAAAGTTGGGGAATGTATAATTTCCTTTTACTATTGTAACCGCATTATGAAAATTCTTTTTAAGATCTGCTATACCCTCAGCTTTAAATCTTCTTGTGGCTTCGTAATGTCCCTTCATCGAAACATTCCTATCCATTTGTCCTGCAACGAAAATTTCTTTCCATTTCAAGGTCCCACCCGGAGGAATATCATAAGGACCTATACCATATACATAACGGGAATTTCTTTCCCAAACACTACCGGCACCTTTAATAGTGTCCCCTCTTTGGGTCGAGTCGTATGCTGCTCTCCACCCCATCCTCGGCTGTTCATTTGTGGTAAGAAAATCTTTAAGAACGTCATAGCTTCCCATTGCGTTAACATCATACCGAGAAGGCATGTATTCAGCATTATCCGCGGGGTTTGCATATGCAGAAACAATCTTTCTCCAAATTTTCTTCTGTCCGTTTTTGTTGGCAGGGAGAGAATTCAAATCAAATGTGTATGCATAAACATAAGGTGAATATAGTTTGAAATCCTGTGACCCTTGTACACCAACGTTGCCGGGATCACCCGCATTACCTGTCGAATCACCTGGCTCCCAGGTATATGATGGCGCCACACTTGGCGGAGGGGGCATTGTAGTACCGTCATAGAACATGAAACCGATGGAATCACCCATTACCGGATCCCATTCATATTCTTTGTCCCATCCGGGAGTAACCGTAGAAGGCCGGTATGGTCCGTTGGGTGTTACAAGTCTGGCGTAATAAAAATCGTTAAACGTCGAAGTGTCTGTATTGGTCAGCGTGCAATCTATAATGACAAAATTGTCATAGCCTGGCTGGCTCCATGTGCTGACTTGCCCCTTCAATGAGTATTTCATGTGAGGTTTACCACTGCCATCAGTCTGCACTGAGCCGATTTCACCCTGAAGATACTCTTCCGGTTTAAGATAATTGGGTAAATCGTAATTCCTGGTGACTGTTGAGGCTGTTATATCATAAATTCCGGTGTTATACTGCATGGCTCTGTAATACCACGCAACGTGTGTACCATTCACGATAGCCCCGTGATAAATTGCCGTGTTATCCCAACCGCCCGCAGACTCTTTTAATCCGTTATAATCACCGGGATATAAGGATTCCCATGAATTTGGGGTTGTCTCTCTGTCAAGCGCGCCGTTCGCTATACACTTAACCCAATATTTGCCCCGCATAAGTTTCATGGGCTGTTGAGCATTGAGCTGTACAGTGAATAGTGTTACCAGCAATACTGCAC